>ENA-UOWE01001716-UOWE01001716.1-activated-sludge-metagenome-genome-assembly--contig:-NODE-1716-length-26147-cov-6.838188_pt1 | contig 26147 bp, 24 predicted proteins | sample MGYA00249841_ERZ761562 | MGnify/ENA primary metagenome ERZ761562 (study PRJEB28883, sample SAMN05720200) | activated sludge metagenome | isolation source: Anaerobic digester | place: Japan...
CCAACCATAGTTATGATGCCTGATGTATATAGAGAGGTTTTTGAATATGCCGGGAAAAATCCTGATGACTATATACCTATGCAACAGCTTGATCCCATATATTCAATACAGTTTTCCGATGGACAAAAGTATGATGTTTCAACTGATATGGCCCACTTGACGCGCTTTCTTGAAAAGGTATCCATGAAGGAAACTTTGGGCTACTACAAGTACCTTTCCAAAACATACTCCAGATATCTCAATGCAAAGGAGAACTTTATAGAAAGGTCCTTCCGTGGACCAATGGATTTTTATAATCCAAAAACTATCGTCAACGCCCTAAAGCTCAAAACCTTCAACACAGCACATAATGAAGTTGCCAAATACGTTAAGGATGAACGGCTTCAAAAGCTTCTCAGCTTTCAGACTCTGTACATAGGAATATCTCCCTATAACGGTCCTTCAATATATACTATAATCCCTATGATTGAAAGCATCTACGGAGTATGGTTTATAAAAGGTGGAATGTTTACTATGGCCAAAGCTATGGCATCACTGTTTGAAGAGCTGGGGGGAAAGATAAATTATAACTGTGCCGTTGAAGAAGTACTTATTCAAAATGGAAAGTCCGGCGGACTCTCCGTAGACCAACAGAAAATAAAAAGTGATTATGTGGTCTGCAATGCAGACTTCCCGTATGCAATGAAAAATCTAATAAAAGAGAGTACCTACAAGGGAAAGTATACAGACAAAAAAATAGACTCCATGAAGTATTCATGTTCTGTTGTGTTAATGTATCTTGGCTTAAAAAAGAAAATTGATGGTCTTAAAGTTCATAACATAATATTTGCTGATGACTTTGATAGAAATATATCCGATATCTTTCAGGGAAATGATCCCAAAGATCCCTCAATCTACATATATGCATCGACAAAAGCCGACAGCTCGCTTGCACCACAAAATAAAGAAGCACTTTATGTTTTAGTTCCGGTTCCGGATCTATCTGCAAGAAAAAAGAGATGGACAGACGAAGAAACTGAACAGTATAAAAAAATTATATTTTCCAAGATGAAAAAAGTCAACGGTTTAAATGACATAGAAAATCTGGTCGAATATGAAAAAATATATACTCTGAACGATTTTGAATCAAGATTTAATGCTTATAACGGCGCCACATTCGGACTGGCTCCCACTCTTGGACAAAGCAATTATTTCAGACCTCATAACAAATTTATGCCAATTGAAAATCTTTATTTTTGCGGCAGCTCGGTTCATCCCGGAGCGGGAGTACCTATAGTACTTACATCCGCAAAGCTTGCAGCAGCGGAGCTTAGAAGGGATGTTGGATCTTTATGAAAACTTCTCTGGATGACGATTTCCTTTTTTGTGAGAACATAATAAAGCAAAACTCCCAAAGCTTCTATACAGCCTTTTCTCTGCTAGAAAAAAAGGAAGCTCAGGCTGTCTATGCTGTGTATGCTTTTTGTAGAAAGGCGGATGATATAGTTGATAAAAGCGATAACGGATATTCGCTTAAAAAGTTTGAAGATGAGTTAAAAAACTTTGAAAAAGGACACTACATAGACTCCCCTCTCTGGAGGGCTTTAAGAAGTGTTTTTGATAGATACGAAATCAGTATACAGCCTTTTTACGATATGTTATCCGGACAGCGTATGGATCAGAATTTTTCTTTTTTTTCAACTCAGGAAGAGCTTGAAAATTATTGTTATCTTGTTGCCGGAACAGTAGGTATGATGCTTGCTCCCATAATTGCCGTTAAAAATCATAAAATACTAGCTCCTTTTGCCGTAGATCTTGGAAAGGCTATGCAGATAACCAACATACTGCGTGACATCGGAGAGGATTTTGCAATGAAAAGAGTTTATCTGCCGCTTAAAGTTATGAAAATGTTCAAATACTCTGTTGATGACCTTTCCAAAAACACAATAAACAGTAATTTTAAAAATTTATGGGAATATGAAGCTAAAATTGCTGAAAAATACTATGCTAAGTTCTTATCTGCTGTAGACTATCTGGATGAAAAATCAAAAAAACCGGTACTGGCCTCAGCTCTTTTATATCAAAAAATCCTTGATAAAGTTAGAGAAAGTGGTTATGATTGTTTTGGATCAAGAAATTACGTGACTCAAGATGAAAAGAAGATCATTATAAGCAACATTTTCTTAAGAGAGGGGAGAAAAGTATGAACTTTATCGGAATTGGGGCTTCTATAATTTTAGTTTTTCTTATTATAGGCATTTCCGGATTGCTTGAGAAAAAGAAGATCCTTTCAAAGGAAGGTTCCCGAAAGTTTGTGCATATAGGTGTATCAAACTGGTGGATTCTTGCTATGATATTTTTTGACAGTAACATCTGGGCAGCGGTTGTCCCGGCACTTTTCATTATCATTAACTACATTTCCTACAAAAAGAATATTTTTAAATCTATGGAACGAGGTGCTGGAAAGAAAGATCTTGGAACGGTTTATTTTGCAGTTTCTCTTTTTGTGCTTTCCCTTATGACCTTTACTAAAAGTTCTTCCCCTTTCATCGGTGCGATGGGTATACTGATCATGGGGTACGGAGATGGCTTTGCAGCCATAATAGGCAGCAAGTACGGAAAACATAGTTTTAAAATTGTTGATAGTACCAAAAGCCTTGAGGGGAGTGCGGCAATGTTTGTTTTCTCTTTCATTGTATCGCTTATAATAATGCTTATCCACGCAGATCAGAACTTTTTGGTCTACTCTTTCATAATTGCTTTGGTAGCTATGTTCACAGAATTATTTTCCGTATTTGGTCTTGATAATCTTACTGTACCCCTTATAACTTCTTACTTATATTATCTGCTTTCTTTCTGAAGGAGAGTGTCTCATGCTTAATTTTGTTATTGGTTTGGTTTTAAGTTTTATTATTTCTTTTTATGCTTACAGAAAAAAATCACTTACCATAAGCGGTGTTGTCGGAGCAATGGCTCTTGGCTCAAGCCTCTACTTTTTCGGCGGCTTTCTTTTTTTTGTCATACTTATTGCTTTTTTTATATCCTCGAGTCTTCTGACCAAATTTAAAAAATCTGAAAAAAAAGATACGGAAGTTATTACTGAAAAATCAGGAAGGAGAGACTATTCTCAGGTTATTGCCAACGGTCTCCCGGCATTTCTGACAGCTTTTTTATACTATATAACCCAGAATCATGTTTTTATGCTTGGCTTTGCGGTTTCAATGGCAAGTTCAAACTCAGACACGTGGGCTTCAGAGTTGGGGGTTCTGAGCAAAAATCAGCCTGTCTCCATCCTTACATGGAAAAGAATTAAAAAAGGAATGTCCGGAGGAGTAAGCCTTCTGGGAACTTTGGCTTCTTTACTGGGCTCCTTGGTTATATCTCTTATTTTTACAGTCGGATATGCTCTGAAGTATGAGACAGTCATAACTTTCAAAAACATAGCCTTTGTATTTACCGTATGTTTTTTCGGAGGATTTATAGGCTCTATAATTGACAGCCTTCTAGGGGCATCCGTTCAGGCTCTTTATTACTGCGAAAAACTTAAGATATATACCGAAAGGAGATTCTTTGCCGAAAGTGAAAACAAGCTTGTAAAAGGTATAAAATTCATGAATAACAACATGGTCAACTTTCTGAGCGGACTGCTCGCTTCGTTGTTATCAATGGTTCTGTTCATACTGACAGTTAATATATAAGTATTTGGAGGAACTATGTTAATAAGCACTTCAAAATTAAACCAGATTATTTTTTATAAACAGAAGCTTTCCGCACCTGTTGATGATCCTATACAGGCAGTGGAAAGTCTTTTTGCTATTCAAAATCAATACCCATCAACAGCTTGCCGGTTTCTTTAGATCAAACCAAAAAAAGTAAAAAGAGGTGGGCAACAGTGTATGAAAAAACAGAAGCCTTCTGGGATGATATTTTTGGAAAAGAAGAATTAAAAGACCTTTCAAAACCGTTTGGAATTGAAAAAATGGATAGCTGTATAGGCTGGCTTTGCGGCAATACCCAAAACATTATAGATTACGGATGCGGAAATGCCTCCATCCTCCTAAGATGTGCATACCTTAATGTAAAAAAGGGATTAGGGATAGACATAAGCTGCCAGGCTGTCAGAACTGCCGTTGATTATATTTTAAAAAAAGAGCTTTCGGGTTTTTCTGTAATACAGGGAAATCTGGAGGCTTTGAACTGCATCCAAGATGCTTCCTTTGAAGGTGCCATACTTTCAAATATTATTGACAATATTCTTCCGGATGATGCATTATTTGTTCTTAAAAATATATACCGGATACTTAAGCCTGAAGGAAAACTTTTTGTAAAACTTAATGACTACATGGATAAAGAAAAACTAAAAGAAAATATTGATTTTTTTGAAAAAGAACTTTCAGATGATTTTTTCCTTGAAAAAAGCGGTCTTTACTTTCATAATCTTTCCGATGAAAAGTTTGAAAGATGGATCAAGGAAGACTTTAAAATTGTAGAAAAAGGAAAGATAGAGTTCAGGGCATTTGATTGCTTCAATAGATTTTATTTATTGCAAAAACTTAAAAAAAATTAATATATCGCTTTACACATAGCATTATTTTATAAAATGTAGTATCATTTATTTATCCACAGATATAATTATAGGGGGGAAAAAAATGATTGACAGAGAATATGCATACAAAAGAATACACGATTTTTTCCCGCAGTCAAAAGAAAGCGATATTATCTTTAATGAAGAAGGAAGCGTAAATCTTATTGCCTTTCTTAATAATGAGAGGGTGTTTAAGTTCCCGCGTGAAGAATGGGGAGAAATCTATCTTAAAAGAGAAATTATCTTATCAAAAAAAATTGCCCGGATATCTTCGGTTAACGTTCCGGAGTTTGATATTGTTGAAAATGATTTTGGTTCGTACAAAATGATTCATGGAACTGATTTGAGTTCAGAATCAATAAAAAGACTTCCTGTTGCCGAACAGAAAAATATTGCCTGGGAGCTTGCTTTGTTCCTTAAATCTATAAATGAGTTGAAAATAGACGGCCCCTGGTTTTCGGATTCATACCGCTCAAAAGAAGATTGGATAAAGCTATACGAAGATGTTCAGACTTTTATTCTTCCTATAGTTCCCAATCAGTACACCCGTTCAAAAATCAACTATATTTTTGCTCCGCTTATAAATGAAGAACTTGACTTCAACTCCGACTTGTGTGTAATAAACGGCGATATAAATCCATACCATATTAAGTTTGACAAGCTCAAAAATAAAATAGCCGGTATAATAGATATGGGATCCATAGGACTGGGTGATCCTGCATACGATCTGTCTGTCCTGATGTACAACTATGGTGAAAATTTTGTTTCTATGATGTCAGAAGTATACCCTAAACTCAAATATCTAATAAAAAGAGCACGTTTTATGCGCAACACCATGGAAATACAGTGGCTGCTTAACGGTTTGAAGTTAAATGAAAAAAGCTGGTTTACTTTGGTTCTCAATAAAACCTTTGACGATATTCTATAACTTTTTCATAATTAAAAGAAACCCCGGATTTTTTCGGGGTTTTATTATTTGTTTCAACTTCTTATAAACATATAACTCTTTTTTAAGTACACTATACTACCGAAAAACTATCCGAAATATTGTTTTTCATACTTCCGTATCTGAGAAACCTTATATGCCATGAAAGAGCTTCTTCAAGCTTGTGTGGGGTATGAAGTGATCCAAACTTCTGCGATCTTAAAAAATAATCTTTTAACATCGGTCTATAATAAGGATGAGAACAATTGTTTATTATAGCCATAGCTCTTTGTTTAGGTGAAAGTCCTCTAAGATCAGCCACACCATTTTCTGTAATAACAATCATCACATCATGTTCTGTATGATCGTGATGTGACACCATAGGAACTATGGAAGATATATCACCGTTTTTGGCGGTCGAGGGCAAGGTAAAAATAGTAAGATATGCGTTTCGTGCAAAATCACCTGATCCTCCTATACCGTTCATCATACGTGTTCCGAAAAGATTCGTAGAGTTTATATTACCGTATATGTCTGCTTCTATTGCAGTATTTATTGCTATAACCCCAAGTCTCCTTATTATCTCCGGACTGTTGCTTACCTCCTGCGGCCTTAAAACCAATCTTTCTTTATAAAATGAAATATTCTTTTCAAACTCTTTAAAACATTCAGTTGAAAGCGTAAGAGCTGTTCCTGAAGCAAATACAGCCTTACCTGCTTTAATAAGCTTTAGCATAGAATCCTGTATTACCTCTGTATAGAAGGTAATATTTGAAAAACTGCTTTTTTCTATGCCCGAAAGTACTGCGTTAGCTATATTTCCTACCCCTGACTGTAACGGCAGCAGAGTTTTAGGAACTCTTTTCATTATTATTTCGTTATGAAGAAAATCCAATAGATGCTTGGAAATTTTTAGCGATGTATCGTCACATTCTGAAAAAATACTATGCTTGTCCTGTATCTCAGAAATAACAATGGCTGCTATCTTATCTTTATCACATGGAATATACGTTGTTCCTATCCTCTGCTCGGCTCTGCATAAAGGAATAGGAAGTCTGTGCGGAGGATCATCAGGTATATAAACATCGGCAAAACCTTCTAATTCCGAACTAAGAGATGTATTTATCTCTACAATCACCTTCTTTGCTTTTTGCACATAAACAGGACTGGCACCAACTGAAGTTGACGGAATAATAAATCCATCTTCAGTTATACCAACAGCTTCAATTATAGCAATATCAATCTCGTCATAAAAACCATACCTTATATTCTGGGCAAAATTACTCAGATGTATATCAGAAAATTCACATTCTCCCTTATTAATTGAATTTCTTAACAGATTGTTGGTCTGATAAGGCATTCTTTTACATATTATTCCTGCCTGAGTCCATCTGCCGTCTATTTCCTCACCTACCGATGCCCCTGTAAAAAGAGTAATCTTTATCTTTTTTCCCGTGCTTTCTACAATATCTGCAAGTGCTTGAGGAACTGCTTTAGGATAGCCGCTGGGGGTAAAACCGCTGGTGGCAACTGTCATTCCATCTTTTATCATTAATGCCGCCTCATAAGATGACATTACTTTTGACATAATAGAACTGTTTTTTAGCAACTGTTTTATCATTATTAGCTCTCCTTTGTTTTTTTAAAAAGTGTTTTAATAAATTTTTAAGAGTTCATTCAACACACATAAAATGTTAAAACCCTTTTTCAAAAGAAAAAGGGTTTTAAGAAGAGCATATATAAAAAAACCGAATACATTTCCAGCTCACTTTTAAAACCTCCTTATCCTCGTAAGTTGTAGTGGTTTTGTTCCTTTCGGCAGGTCTCCTGGCTTGAAATCATCATCTGAATGCGCCTTCCCGTAAAACAGTGGCTTACTGCATTCTGACTCCTTCTTACAGTGGCGGGACCGCTCCGGCATTTGACCGGATTCCCTATTAAGCTGTGTGAAAACAGCACCGAAAAGCAAATATTAACTTTTACAGATGTATTCTATATCTTTTTTATTATATATCTGTATAGATTAAAGTAACGGTTTTATCAAAAAAGTATCCGACAAACTTCGCCGGATACTTAGTTATTTGAAAGAAATGTTTTCCTCTTTACATACTCTTCCTCATTTATGGTGCCTTTTGCATACTCTTGTCTTAAAAGATCAATAGCTGTATCTTCTTCTTTCTTGAGTACTTCTTGTTTTTCGTGTTTTATACTCTTATTGGCAAGAAGTTTATAAAGAATGACTGAAAGTATTACAATCAGTAAAACAGCTGCAACCACTACAAAAAACATGCCTATTCCTGTCATACTGCCTGTATACCCTATATATCTGTACATATTTTCCACCTCTCTTCTCTTTGTGCTTAGGTTTATAATAAAGTATTTTCCTTAAGCAGGTCTTAGAAAAGTGTGGCAGAAGTGTATTTTTTTATAAACAATCAACAATCTTTTTAACAACCAACATCAACATATGTTCGTAGTATATAAGCATCATAAATAAACAGTTTTAATCATAATAAAAAACTTATCAACATTACTATCAACTACTTATCAACATGAACTGTCGATAACTCAAATAGCAACATTAAGTTACTAAAAACCGTTTATAACTTTTGAACATTCAAAAACTTTCAACATGTCTTTTTATATTTTATCCAAACTATAAACACTGTGTTGGTAAAAAAATATCCGGTTCATAAGTTATCAACGTCTAAAATCCTTTTTGAAAATACGTTTTAACTGTTTTTCGACAATGAACATCACTGTATCATCAGCTTCTTCTTATATATACATAAACAAAATAAAATTACTGACCAAGAAAATAGACACTATAATAATAATCATAAAGTCTCTGATAAATCAGTTCAAGCATTATCGAACAGTAAAGCGTAGAACCTCTTACGGTAAGAAGATCCATATCACTGAATATATCTTCTTTTCCAAAGGAATTTCCAAGATAGTAGGAAGATATAAAATCAAAAGTATATCTATCAACTTTTCTATTACCAAATTCAGGATAATCAATTTCTAAAAGATCAGCATCTATCAGAATATGGGATAAACCCATAGAAACAGCATAGGCATAATTACCCTTTTGCTCTACACGAAAAGAAAAAGGAACCAGTCTTGATTCTGCAACAAGAAAAGCAAGTATAAGCTCAGCTGGAATATCATAAATAATAACCTTTTGTTTAAAAAAACTTTCCATAGGAACTACAGGACTGTAAAAGGTTAAAAAACTATTACTGTATGCATATGCAACATCCACAAGATACTTTGAATAAGCATTTATATCCTGCTCAGAAAATTTTTTACCGGGAAAAATATAAGCAAACCAACTCTTAAAAGACGAAGCACTCAACTCAAAATAATAATCCATCAGCTTATTCATTCTGAAAACCAGATCGGTACGTTCAGGATAATCATCTTTAAGAACCGGATTATACTTAAGCTTATACAACTCTCTGTAATAAGTATTATCTACAGGAACAAGCTCATCGAAATAATCAAGCATGCCACTGGATTTACAGTTAGAACGGGCATCAATAAAAGACTCGAATATCCTGCTAACATATTCTTTTACGTCATCTCTATAGTTTAAAACCTCAGGTTGTTTTTCAACAGGCTTGGTTTCTGTTGGTTTTGGGGCAGTTGTCGGAGTAGATGCGGATGTTACAGTACCAACATTTACATAAGTTTTTAAGTCTTTAACCTGGACAAGATTAAGTTCGCCTATAAAGTACTTGTAATATGCAAGAACAAAGTCGTCGTACGTATAACCGGATCCTTCCGAAATTGATTTTGCTGTTTCAAAAGAAAGATTATACCCTTTATTATACATTACGGCCATGTATCGTATGAAATTATCCCTTTCTGTCGGATGTGAGAATATAGCCCGAGGATCTCTGAAACTTATCACCTGATTTTCCGCATCGTTTGAAAAAACAATGGAGAAGAATACCAAAAATATAGCTGCAAAAAACAAAAATTTTTTCAAAAAACACCTCCGAACAGATTAAAAACTATCTTTATAAGCGATAAGCTTTTGATAAAGCAACTGTGTGAATATCGAAGAATAAAGCAGAGATCCTCTTACGGTTAGCAGGTCATAATCACTGAAGTAAGTTTTCTGCTTAGCCGTATTGCCAAGATAACGACTTGATATAATATCAAAGTTACGTCCGCCGGCACTGTCATCTCCAATATCAGAATAAATTGCAGATATTTCAAGAAAATCTGCATCTATAAGAGTATGTGCAAGTCCGAATGAGACAGCATATATTTTCGAAGATGAGATCTCTGCCCTGAACGATCCGGGAAGAAGTCTTGATTCCTGAACAAAAAAAGCAAGAATCATTTCTACCGGTATATCCTTTATTATAACACTTGAACGAAAAAATGAATCGTCTATACTGCTTGTAAATGAAAGGTTCGATCCTGTATAGGCATAAGAAAGGTCAACAAGCATTTCTGAATACTTTTGGGTATCAAAGGTATCAACGGATTCGGTAAATACTTTTGCAAAATGTGTTTTGAAAAATAAAGAGCTTGTTTTATAGTAATCAAGCAGATCCTTTACTCTGGTGACAAGGAAGGTACGATTTGAAAAAGGAATTACAGCAGGATTAAAATCATTTCTATGGGCAGCTCTGTATGCATTTGCTTTCACAGGAACCTCATCATCAAACTTATTAAAAATACCTTCTCCGTTTTGGTTTGACAAGGAACCTGAAAGTTGTGAATAAATATCTTTTATGTAATCAGCTACCCTTGAATCATAATTATCGCTTGCTCTATCTTCAGAACGTGTTTTTATACTGTCTAAGGTTACCTCTCCATTTAGGTACTTATAAAAAGCAAGTACGTTGTCGTCGGCTGTATACTTAGGATCATCGGCAAATCCTTTAATCTGTTCGAAGGTATAGTTGTAACCTTTATTGTATGCTGTATAAGCATATCTGACAAGCTTCTCTTCCTGGGTTTTGGTAAGACCCTTAAAATTTTCTTCTTCAGGTTTTTTTATAATGTTTATTAACATATCGCACGAAGAAAAAAAATTCTTTTCATTTTGCCCACGTCCCTTTCTATTATTTTTAAAACAATGATTTTCCAATGGTCATTATAATTATAGCAAATTTAATAAACCCTTCAAAGTTTTAAATTAATATATAGTATAAGGGGAAAATGAAGGTGATGGAAAAAATGAATAAAAATAATATACCCATAATGATTGTTCTTGTTTTTATGTGTCAATTCCTTTATGCCGGTGACGTTAAGTATGTATATACACCTGCAGGTCCCGAGGGGATGATTATATATGATGCTTCAGATATCTCGCAGATGAAGGTTGTGAGTACATTCAACCTTGGAGGATATGTAAAAGATCTTGCGCCGGGAGAAAAGGTTGTATACGCTATTGCTGATAACGTTGGAGTTGTCTGTATTGATATTTCTAATGTTCTTAAACCAAGAATTATAGGAAAATTGAATTTTGCCGATGTCCTTAGAAAAATAGAGATTTCAACAGAAAAAGCTTACATAGACTATTATGACAGTATTCTTGATAAAAGCGGAATTGCAGTTATAGACATAAAAGACCCTAGGAACATGAAGTTTTTATATGAAATATTTGAAGAGGACTATGTTTCCTCTTATGTGGTAAACGGTGATTACATATATCTTTCAGATGGACGTGAAGGTCTCAAGGTAATTCAAGCGTACGATGATACATATAAAGTGGTCAGCCGTTATAAAATTAATTCTTCAAAGCTTTTTTACAATAATAATATGCTTTTTGCCGGGGAAATAAACAGCGCTATATATATCTTTGACGTGACTGATCCTAAAAAGCTGCTATTCAAAAGCAAGTACAGTTTTCCAAGGGATTTTTCGGAGCTTGCCATGGATGGTGACAGACTTTTTGTTCTTTGCAAAGAGCAAGGATTATATATGTTCAAGGTAAATTATGAAAGTGGAGTAAACTATCTTACAAAGTTATACTCCGATGATATAAAAACTTTCTACATCAGCGGAAATATGTTGTTGCTGCTAATAAATTCAGATTTGGAACGTGAAGACGGACTTGTTGTACTGGATATTTCAGATATTTATTCACCATCAATAACAAAACAGGATTTTTCATTTATAAACGGAGAGGCAAGAGATATCGTTGTATACGGTAAATACGCTTATATAGCTGATTCTAATAAAGGAATCAAAATATACGATGTATCAAACGTTAAAAAATCGAAGTATGTAAAAACAGTTGATGACACAGGCAGCTTTGAGGCACTTTTTCTTGAAGGAAAGAGGCTTTATGCTATGCTTGACAGATCCGGAATAAGTATATACGATCTGTCCGACCCGCTTACTCCAAAAAAACTTGGATATGTTGCTGAAGCAACATTGAAAAATAGTATTTATTTAAAAGCAGACATGTTGTTTATGGCACAAGGCAATACTGTAAAGGTGTACAATGTATCCGACCCTGAAAACATAAAACAGATTTCCAGCATCACTGATATAAGTGAAGTGAATAACGGAGAGATCATAAAAAATATAAGAATAAGCGACAAGTATCTTATACTTTCAGGTTACAGAACCAGCTCAGGCGGAATAAAGTCGGGCTTCATAAAAATATTTGATATATCAGAAGTAGAAAAACCTTTATGTATTAAAAGATTTCAGGATATAGGAATCGGATGGGTAAGTCCCGTAAGCTCTCCATACTTCGATCGCTATTATCTATATATGGGACTTACAGATATACAAGGTTATGAACGGATGAAAGCCTTTACTGTTTTGGATATTTTTGATATGAGAACTATGAAGGTTATAGGCAGCGCTGATTATGAAGATAATATAGGAAAAAAGTACACTATAGGAGTTCAGGATCTTGAAATATACAACAACTATGCCTTGCTGGCCTGTGGTGAAGACGGAATAAAAATATTCAATATAAGGGATCCAAAAAAGCCATTTTATGTTACTTCTGTAAAAACAGGAGGATTTGCCTCAAGTATATTTGTGAAATCGAATTACGCATATGTGGCAGACGGAGAAAACGGTTTTTTCATTCTGGATATAAGAAATCCCAATAATCCAATAATTTCATACGATGCTTTATGGATAAACATGAAGAAGATAAAAAGCTGAGAGAGTTTAACTTCTCAGCTTTTTTTAATACTTTCCAACCGGAGCCATGTATATTACAAATTCTTCTTTTCCGTCAGCTTTTATAAAATTATCCATAAGCTTTTGAGAGTAGGCGCCTATGGCACATGTTCCGCAGGTTATATTTTCACATGCAAGATAAAGATTCTGACAGACATGTCCGGCATCCAGAAGAAGCAGTTTATAAGAGCTTTTAGCATATCTCCATTCCATTCTGTACGGAATAACGCTCCAGATAAAAGTAACTGCAGATTCGCCTGCCATATGCTGACCATAGCAACCTTCGATAATTTTTTGCGAAAGATCAGGCTGAGTATAAGAAAGAAACAGCTTATGCTCTATCGGAAGATATCTGTAAACACCTTCTTCAAAGCCTTCAACATTTCTAATATAAAGGTATGTTTCAAAAGCATGCCTTGCGCCTGCCGAAGGAACTGTTTTCAAAGATGCGTATCCGTTTCTTATGATCTCTTTTATACCCTGAGTACTCCACAGAAGAAATGAAAGCTCATTTAAAGACAAAGGAGTGTTCTTAAAAGCTCTTCTGCTTTTTCTGTTTTTCAGCAGCTCAGTCAGTGAAAGACTCGGAATCTTGAACTCTTGCGGAGACACAAGGTCAAAGAGCCTGCTTTCTTGTGGATAAGGCTTTTCCAAAGGCGGCTGAGGTACCTTTTTTTGCTGGTCTGTTTCCTCGTCATATTCATCAAAAATCTCGTTGCTGACAAATTTACGCATTTGTTCGATATTAAGTCGGATAAAAATCCCTCCCTTAAAATAATATATATTTTCCCATAAAAAATTTATACAGATAAAAGTTCCGATGCATTTAAATTATAGCAAAAGTCAAGTTATAATATCACTATAAAAACCATAAAGTATACCCGGAGGAAAACATAAATGAAAACACCAGATAGAAAAACCGCTCACGATATACTCAATCAAGCTTCAAAAATGAATCCGGGAAAGTGGATCGAGCATTCAAAAAACACAGCTTATGCCGCTGAGAAAATAGCCGGAAATATAAAAGGATTAGATCCGGAAAAAGCGTATACAGCAGGTCTTTTGCATGATATAGGAAGACGCGAGGGAGTTAGGAATCTTCATCACATAATCTGCGGGTATGAGTATATGATGTCACTTGAATACGATGGAACAGCCAAAATATCTATGACGCATTCCTTTGCTCTTAAAAATCTGAACACTTATCTTGGAGAGTACGATTGTACCGATGCTGAGCTTGATTTTATACGTACATATATTGAAAATGTACAGTACGACGATTACGATCTTTTGATACAGCTTTGCGACTGTCTTGCACTTGCGGACGGGCTTTGCATAATTGAACAGAGACTCGTTGATGTAGCCATGAGATATGGATTTAATGAACTTACTATTCCAAAATGGAAGAAGATATTTGAAATAAAAACATATTTTGAGAAAATAATAGGCACAAGCATATACGATGTTTTGGGTATAATGGTCCGTCAGATGAAATAAATCTTAATATATGTTAAAGTTATAAAAAAAAGAATAGTATATAATATAGAAAGAAAACAAAGAAGTGCTGCATGCTTAGCTATAGGCGGACTGATATTAATGAGGCTGGATATAATAGGCTGTTGCGGAGCTTATCCCGGCAATGGTAAACCATGCTCGGGATATCTGATTACACAGAATGAAACATCTATTCTTCTGGACTGTGGCAGCGGAGTGCTGACAAAAATATATGAGCATATTGACCCAAACATAATAAATCATATTATCATAACGCATTTTCATGCAGATCATTTTTCGGATATTTTCTGCATGCAGCATCTTAGTCTTGTAGCAATGCAGCTTGGAAGGAGAAAAGAACCGTTAAGAATATATGCTCCTGCCGATGATGAGTACTTTGAAAAAATGAAGTATGAACAGGCATCTGTTGCTTTTGAAATCAATTCTCTTAACACGTTGGATATAGATTCAATTCATGTCTCGTTTCTCAAGAACAGCCATGTTAAAAGTGCTTATGCTGTAAAAGTTTTAAGCGGTCAAAGCTCATTAGTTTATACTTCTGATACACAGTGGTGTGACGAACTGGTTGACTTTGCGCGAGATTGCGATGTCCTTCTGTGTGAGAGTTCATTATACAATGAATTTTACAATGTTGTTAAAGGTCACATGACAGCCGGTGAATGCGGACTGCTAGCAGCAAAATGCAGAGTAGGCAGATTAGTTCTTACTCATCTTCCGCATTACGGAGATCATAAGGTTCTGGCTGTACAGGCACGTGAAAAGTATAATGGGCCTGTCATTCTTGCAGAGAATATAAGATATTTAGATATATAAATTCTTTATTAGGAGGGATCATATGAAAAAAATAAGACTTCTATTAGTAGTTATTATGATAATGCTTCCTGTTTTTATCTTTTCAGCCAAAGTAGTGGTAAGAGTTCCTCAGGATCCTGACTTTCTTGATCCCCACAAAGCCGCTGCCTCAGGAACTGAAGAAATGATGTTCAATGTTTTTGAAGGGCTTTTGAAGGCAGATTCCAACGGAAATGTAGTGCCTGCTGTTGCGGAAAGATACAGTGTTTCTCCTGACGGACTTGTGTATACTTTCAAGCTCAGAAAAGGAATAAAATTCCACAACGGAGCACTTGTGACTGTTGATGATATAATCTACTCTCTTGACAGGCTGCGCGGCGCAAACAACGAGAAACCTCTTTCTTCCACTTTCAGCAGTTTTATAAAAGATGTAAAGGCTACTGATAAAGAAACGGTTGTGGTCAGCATGAAAGAACTGAACACATCCTTTATAACCAACTTCACTGTTGCTATAATTCCCAAAAATAATATCGATCCGAATAAAAATCCTATAGGCACAGGTCCTTTTAAATTTAAGGAATATCTTCCCGGACAGAGAGTAGTCATCCAAAAATTCTCTGATTATTGGAAAAAAGGTGTTCCCATGATAGATGAAGTAGAGTTCAGGATAATAACGGATGACCAAGCTGCTTTATTGGCGTTGCTTTCCGGTGAAATAGACATGTCTCCCAGAATAGATGTACTTCAGCTTGATCTTCTTTCTGACAACTTCCAGGTAATAAAGTCCGAACAGAATATGGTTCAGCTACTAGCGCTCAATCATCATAACAAATACTTTTCCGATGTGAGGGTGAGACAAGCTATAAACTATGCTGTAGACAAGGATGAAATAATAGACGCAGTTGCATTGGGATATGGTACTAAGCTCGGTTCCAATATGAGCCCTGTTATGAAAAAATACTATCGTCAGGGGCTGGAGAATTACTACCAGAAAGACATAGCAAAAGCAAAGGAACTTCTCAGACAGGCAGGTTATCCAAACGGATTTAAGACAACCATAACAGTTCCTTCAAACTATAAGTTCCATGTTGATACCGCTCAGATTATTGTAGAGCAGCTCAAAAAAATTGGAATAATAGCAGAAATAGAACAGGTAGAATGGGGAGTATGGCTTGAACGGGTATATGCCAACAGAAAGTATGAATCCACAATAATCGGACTTACAGGTAAACTAAGTGCCTACGATATACTAAAGAGATATGTATCGGACTTTTCAAGAAACTTCTATAACTATTCAAATCCTTTGTATGATGATATAATAAAACAGGCAATAAAAGAAACAGACGATGAAAAAGCAACAGAACTTTACAAACAGGCACAGGAAATTCTTACCAAAGATGCAGTTGCTGTTTACATAATGGATCCGAACTTTATAAATGTCATGAAAAAGGAGATTAAAGGATATACTGTATATCCTCTTTATATACAGGATATGTCGGTTATATATACTGCCAAATAGGAGATTTTAAATGTATTTTTATCTGAAAAAAGGATTTTCCATGATTATTACAATACTTGCAGTCACTGTAATTACTTTCGTATCTTTTCAGATTATTCCGGGTGATCCGGTTTTGTCAAGACTTGGAGTTGATGCAGACCAGGCACAGATAGAGGCTCTGAAGGAAGAATTAAATCTTAATAAACCCTTGGCCACAAGATATTTTATCTGGCTTAAAGGTGTTTTTACAGGTAATATGGGACAGTCGTTCAGATACTCTGTCCCTGTTTCTGATCTTATCCTCAGCAGAATTTCAGTTACTTTCATTCTTGCACTTATCTCACTTTTGTTAATAATTTTTGTGGGAGTTCCCCTTGGAATAGTAAGTGCCAGATATAACAACAAGATACCGGGACTGTTTATATCCTTTATTTCACAGATAGGTATGGCAGTTCCGTCGTTTTGGACAGGCATACTGCTTATGTTTCTTTTTGGTATAGTTCTAAAGTGGTTTTCGATAAGCGGTTATGTATCCTGGAGTGAAAATCCTTTGCTGTGCATAAAATCTCTCACTCTTCCGGCTATATCCATAGCGATACCCAATATAGCGACAGTTATAAGATACATGAAAAATATGGTTCTGGATGAGATGAAAAAGGAGTATGTCAAGACTGCATACTCCAAAGGGCTCTCAACATCACAGGTTCTTTCAAGACATATACTAAAGAATGCAATAATTCCTGTAATAACCATACTTGGGATGATTACCGCAACTATTCTGGGAGGAAGTATAATAATAGAACAGGTATTTTCTCTTCCCGGCATCGGACGGTTACTTATAAATGCCATTACTACAAGAGATCTTCCGCTTGTTCAGGGCATAATAGTATACATATCGGTGATGATAGTAATAATAAATTTTATTATTGATATTTTTTATACGATAATTGATCCGCGTATAAGATTCAACTAGGTGAAGCATGAAAAAAACCAACATAACAATCGGGGCAGTCATACTAATATTTCTTCTGGCTATGATGACGGTAAGTATTTTCTATACTCCGTATCCAGTTACACAGATGAACATTAAAGAAAGATTCAGTCCGCCTTCTCCTAAACATTTCTTTGGAACTGACAACTTCGGGCGTGATATACTATCAAGAGTTATGAGCGGCTCACAGACCGCTTTTTTTGTGGGAGCACTCGCCGTTTCCATCGGATTAGTCTTCGGAGTGCTTATAGGAGCACTTAGTGGATATATAGGCGGGATTTTTGATGAAATAACAATGAGAATAATGGATGCCATGCTTGCATTTCCCGGAATACTTTTCGCACTAATGTTTGTGGCAATTTTCGGGGTAGGTATAAAAAACACCATAACAGCAATAGGAATAATGTCTATTCCATCTTTTGCCAGAGTTACAAGAAGCAGTTACCTGCAGCATAAAGAGTTTGAATATGTAAAAAGTGCCAAGGCAAAGGGAGCCTCTCCTCTTAGGATCATATTTTTCCATATTCTTCCGAACGTAACCTCTCCCATTATAGTGTCATCTACCCTCGGATTTGCACGGGCAGTTCTTTCTGAGGCCGGATTAAGCTATCTCGGTCTGGGAGTTCAGCCTCCGTATCCCAGCTGGGGAAGAATGCTTAATGAATCGCAGGTATTTATAAGCATAGCTCCATGGTATGCAATAGCCCCCGGAGTATTTATAACCCTTCTTGTCCTGGGATTTAATTTTCTTGGAGACGGACTTCAGGATCTAGAAAGCCTAAAATAAGGTGTCATATGAATGAAAAACTATTTGAGATAAAAGATTTAAGCATAAGCTTTAAGAAAAAGGATGAACATTTTTTTGCTGTAAAATCGGTTGACTTTGACATACATAAAGGCGAAATTGTAGGACTGGTAGGTGAAAGCGGTTGCGGGAAAACCCTCACAGGACTTTCGATAATAGGACTTACGCCAGGTGATGCTGTCATAAGCGGACAGATCAACTTCAAAGGTATGAACCTTCTGTCAAAAAACAAAGAAGAACGAAGGAGTACCCGCGGTAAAAGTATATCTATGATCTTCCAGGAGCCGATGACCTCTTTGAACCCTCTTATGAAAGTTGGAGATCAGATAAGGGAAACCCTTCTTATAAATATGCGGATAGATAAGTTACAGGCTAAGCAAAAAGTATACGAAATAATGAAAAGTGTAGGCTTTGCAGATGTATGTAACCTATATAAAAAATATCCGCATGAACTTTCCGGAGGTATGCGCCAAAGAGTAGTGATATGTATAGCAATAGCCTGCAATCCGGATCTTATAATCGCAGATGAACCAACGACAGCGCTTGATGTTACCGTTCAGGCACAGATACTTGAGCTACTGAAAAAGATCAACCTGGAAACCAACAGTTCAATACTCTTCATATCACATGATTTCGGAGTAATAAAAGAAATGTGCAGTCAGGTTATAGTGATGTATGCCGGATATATAGTAGAAAAATCATGTATAGAAAGAATATTTTCAAATCCCATTCATCCATATACCCAGGCTCTTCTTAAATGTATTCCGGCTCCCGAAAAAAAAGGAAATCCACTTTTCAGCATAAAAGGCAAAGTACCCTCTATTTATGATAATTCTGAAGGATGCCCGTTTTTCAACCGTTGTTCTTATGCTCTTGAAAGATGCAGGAAAGAGCTTCCCGAACTAAGAGAGTATGAACCTGAACATCTTACAAGATGCTTTTACGCGGAGGAAAAAAATGGAAAAACCGATTCTTGAAGTCAGAAATCTCAAAAAATACTTTCCATTGAGAAGAAACAGTATATTTTCCCAGATAAAGTATCTTAAAGCCGTTAATGATGTAAGCTTTTCAGTACAGAAGGGAGAAATATTCGGCATAGTCGGAGAGAGTGGCTGTGGAAAGTCAACTCTCGGTCAGACACTTATGCATCTTTACAAACCCACATCCGGCAGAATAATATTTAACGGTCAGGATATATCCTTTGTTGACGGCAGAATACTCAAAGAACTGAGAAAAAAAATACAAATAATTTTTCAAGATCCTTACGGCTCACTCAACCCACGGAAAAAAATAGGCTGGATTCTTGAAGAACCGCTTATAATACATGGGATGAAAGACAAAAAAAAGAGAATGGACAAAGTTTCTGAACTTATGGAACTTGCAGGCTTTAACACTTCTTATCTTAACAGATATCCAAGTGAACTTTCAGGAGGCCAGAGACAAAGGATATGTATAATAAGCTCGCTTATACTTGAACCTGAGCTGATAATTGCCGATGAACCCGTTTCAGCTCTTGACGTATCGGTTCAGGCGCAGATTCTCAATCTGATGACAGACCTACAGAAAAATTACAACCTTACATATATTTTCATCTCACATAACCTTAACGTGGTTCACTACATAAGTACAAGAATAGCCATAATGTACCTCGGAGAGTTTGTTGAATACGGACAGGCAGAAAGAATATATACTGCCCCGCTTCATCCGTATACAACCGCTCTTTTTTCGGCAGTTCCCACATTAGATCAAAATAAAAAAGAAAGAATAATTATTGAAGGAGAGCTTCCTGATCCAGTTAACCCGCCTGTCGGATGCCCATTCAATACCCGTTGCCGGCATGCTTTTGAAAGATGTTTCAAAGAAAAACCTGAATTTACAAAAATTGATGACAACCATTATGTAAAATGCCATCTCTATGGGAAGGAATAATATGAAAGCCGCTGTCATATCTGATATACATATTGACATAAATCATAACGAAAAAGAACCGGTTATTGACTCGCTCAAAAAAGTTCTTGAGCAGGATATGCCGGAAATACTTATAATTGCAGGAGATATCTCCAACGATTACCGGAAAACCCTTGAGTTTTTAAAACAAACAGATCGAACTATTCCAACCCTTTTTGTTCCGGGCAACCATGATCTTTGGAGTATAGAAAATCAACAGCATGACACATGGAAGATATACGATGCTTTAGGAGCTTATACGCATAACCTTTGTACACAGAACTATATAATAAACGACGAATGGGCTGTTTGCGGAGAATGTGGATGGTACGATTACTCATTTGCAGACAGAGAGTTTTCTAAAGAGCTTATCCAAGAAGGCAGCTATATGCAAAGAAAATGGAAAGATAAAGATTACATAAAATGGGGGAAAAATGATGCTGAAGTCTTCGATATATTTTACGATAAGCTTGAAAAAAAAATATGTGAAGTAAAAGATAGAAAGATAATAATGGTTACACATATGCTCACACATAAAGAATTTACAGTTAAAGACCACCCTATGTGGAAGTTTTTCAACGCTTTTCTTGGGAGCAGCCGTTACGGAGAGCTTATAAAAAAATATGATGTGAAGTACTCTATTATGGGGCATGTACATTACCGTAAAGAGCTTGAAGAAAATGGAACCAGGTATATCTGTGCCTGCCTGAACTACACAAACGAATGGGAAGGCTCCTGTTCCCCCTATTACCAGATAAAACAGACCATAAAATATATAAACATATAAAAAAATACTCATCAGAACTGTGTGAAACAGGTGTGTATGAAATAGATATTTTTGTGTGTAAGGCAGGTTATTCCAACCATACGACACACGGTCTTGAGATAGAAAAAAATAAAGTAAACCTATTTCTGGTACTTATTCCCAATGAACTATAAAATCAGTACTGAAATTAAAGGCGGACAACTACTGTCCGCCTTTTCACTACTCTTTTATCCAATCATAAACCTCTTTTTTTGTTATGGTTGCAAGTGCTATGTAGTTATCGGCTGCTCCATAGTATATATAATATGAGTCTTTATACTCCACTATGGCATCTGAAAATACTACAGTTGGAACACCTCCAAAGATCTCCCATGTTTCCTTAGGTTCAAGACAGGGTTCGTTTGAGCGTTTAAGAACTTTAGTCGGATCTTTCAGATCAAGAAGCATAAATCCTAGTCTGTATCGTAATCTTGGAGCCTGTTCAACGCCATGGTATAGTAGAAGCCATCCGTATGGGGTTTTGAGTACTGGACCGCCTGCTCCTATTTTGACATTATCCCACATTCCTTCTCTGGGAGATGCAATGCTTACATAATCTGTCCATGTTTTGAGGTCATCGGAAAAAGCAAGCCATATATCAGGTTCAAGTCTGTGCATCATTACGTACTTTCCGTTAATTTTTTCCGGAAAAAGAGCCGCGTCCTTGTTTGGACTTTCAGGAAGAACTATTCCATAGCGAGTCCAGTTAAAAAAGTTTTTGGTGCTTGCAAGAGCAACGCTTATATTGGTTGGTGAGTATGCTGTATAGCACATATAATACTTTCCGTCTATATAAGTAAGGCGGGGATCTTCAACGCCGTAAAGTTCCTGTACACATGATGGTTCAAAAACAGGTTTTTCCATTCTGTTGAAGTGTATTCCGTCGGTGCTTACCGCATATCCCATCCTTGAAACCATGTCTTCTCCCTGTGCCCTGTAAAGCATATGAAAAAGTTCTCCGTCATAAACAACGGCGGGATTAAATACAAATCTTGATTCCCAAAGATGTGAAGGATTGGGTCCGAATAAAGGATTAAGCGGATGTCTTGTAAGTTTTAGCTCCATTAAAATTCCCTCCTAGATCTATTTTAGAGACATTGAAATTCCCTGCAGGAAGTACTTCCTGAATAGTATAAATATTATTACCATAGGTATTGTCTGCATGACAGCTCCTGCAAGCACAGGACCGACATATGCTCCGTATTCATGGTTGAAGCTTGCAAGCAGAACTGAAAGCGGCATTTTTTGGTAGTCTTTCATTACTATAAGGGGCCACATAAAGTTATCCCATATTCCAATAAATGTGAACAGTCCGACTATTGATATTGTGGATTTGTTAAGGGGCATCATGATTTTGAAGATAATCCATATATCTTTTGCTCCGTCAATCCGTGCGGCTTCAATATAATCTGTTGGTGTTGCCTTATAGCTCTGGCTTATCATAAAAATTCCCCATCCGCTCATTATACTTGGAAGTATAAGTGCACTGTATGAGTTAAGCAGACCCATGTTCCGTATAAGAATATATGTTGGTATGGTGAACATGAATCCAGGCAAGAGCATCTGAAAAATTATGAAGTTAATTACAAAAGGGCCACCTTTATACTCATACTTGGTAAGTGCAAAAGATATTATGCATGATGTAAGTATTACACTTGCCGTAACAGTGCCTGATACAAAAATGCTGTTTAGCAAGGCTTTGAAAAAAGGTCTTTCCATTGACTGGGCTGTTTCAAATATAAACCTGTAATGGTCAAGAGTGAGTCTGGAAGGAAAAAATCCTGTGAATATCTCATTTGATGGTTTGAAAGATGATAGTGTCAGCCATATGTAAGGATATAGCCACAAAACAGACAATAAAATGAGTACTATATTTATAAAAAGATCAAAGTTTCTGTTGGATTTTTTGGTCATTGGAAGTTCACTTCCCTTTCAAAGAGTTTTCTGAAAACGAAAACTATCGTAAAACTCATAAGGGCTACAAAGATAGACATTGTTGCCGAGTATGTAGGATCGAGCTTCTGAAATGCCGTAGTATACATGAGCATCATCGGTGAAAGCGTGCTCCGCATAGGACCGCCGCCGGTTATCATATATGGTTCAGTAAATATTCCGAAAGCAAGAGTAATAGCCATTACTGTAACCATGACAAGAGAAGGGTTTATAAGCGGAATGGTTATTTTAAAGAATCTGGTAAGCTTTCCTGCTCCGTCGAGCTCTGCTGCCTCATATACGGATTTAGGGATAGCCTGTACACCTGCATAGAGAATAAGTCCGTAGTAACCTATAAACTTCCATACCACTATTATTGCTATAGAAAGCATTGCGAACTGCGGGTTGGTGAACCATGGCACTGTTACTCCAAATGCTTTGTATAGAGTCTGGTTGAGCGGACCGTTTTCGGCAAACAATTTTGAAAAAATAATAGAGTATGCCACGCCTGATGATATATTTGCAACAAGAAACGATAGGACTATAAAAGATTTCATGTACTTTATCTTTGAGAGTGCAACTGCAAAAAGCAGAGAAAGAATAAGAACCATAGGAATATAATATAACATAAAGTTAAGGGTGTTTAAAAAGGTTTTCCAGAAAAGTTCATCCGAAAGAACGCGCAGTATATTATCAATTCCTGTAAACTTAGGGCTTCCTGCGTATCTCCACTTGGAGAATGTCAATATTACAAGCCAGACGAACGGATATCCCCAGAAGATCGCCGAATAGCCGAGATAAGTGAGGGAAATTCCCCAGCCTTTCATTACTCTGCGCTTTTTTAGTATACTTATTTTTTCCATAAATAATCGTTCCCTACCATATTATTTTGTTTATCTTTTTCACTGCTTCGTCCAAGGCTGCCTGAGGTGTTTTTGTTCCATACATAAGAGGTTCAACAAGGCTTACTGTCAGTTCATCCTGGACTTCAACTGTTTTGGTAATAAGTGCCGGGGGAACTGCATACTTGACGTACTTTGCGTACTCTGCCGAAAGTGGATTTTTAATAAAGAAATCATTGAAAATAGGATTTTCCATGAGATCTTCCCTTGCCGGAGGCATCTTGGTTATTTCAAGAAATCTTTTGTCGAACTTTTCGTTTGAAAGTACCCATTTTACAAACTCCCATGACTCTTTCTGATGCTTGGAGGATTTGAAGATAACGATTCCCTTTGTGTCCGCAAACGTGTAGACCGGTTTATCCTTAGGATAACTGTCCGGAACAAGCGGTGGGGTTATTACAATATTTTTAAGAATATCCGGAAATTGGTTTTCTGCATAGGGAATCTCCCACGGTCCCTGAAGGCTTCCAAGGAGAGAGCCGGTATAGAGCGGAGCTGTTCCAAGTTCCAAAGCTGTAAGGTTATTTTTGAACATGTAGCTTATAAACTCGGTTACCTGTTTTCCGGCATCATTGCCAAAAAGTACTTTGGATTTTTTAGTGTCAATATAAGGCTTTCCTTCGGATGCAGCATAGTAGTAGGTTATGTAGTCATACCATCTGTCCCACCAGTTTCTTCCCTGTATAACACGTATAGCATACTTTTCTTTCGGAACAACAAATTTTTTTGACAGCTCATAAAGCTCTGAGTATGTTCTTGGCGGTTCTGAGTATCCAAGTTTTTTGAGGACATCGATTCTCCACCACATAAGAATAGGATTTGAATATATAGGAATTACATAGTTTTTTCCGTTAAGCTTCCAGCCTTCCATTATGGTCTTCATAGTTCTGTTCTGAATAAGCTTATCGTAATCAGGCATTTTATTCAGTTCAATTATCTGATCAATTTCGACCAGCTGTGCTGCAAAGCCCGCAAAAATATTACCGCATATATCAGGTGTTCTGCCTGAAGCTATGGCTGAAAGAATAGCTTCCTCAGAGCTTCCTGCTGCAGGTATGGTTGTCCATGATATTTCTATATCCGGTTTATATTTTTTCCATTCTGTCAGGACTTCCTTCCAAAACATTTCATCCTGGGGATTAGGAGCTGTCCATAAAACAAGTTTAGTTGCAGAAAAACCTGCAATGCTTAATATAAGAATAAGAGATAAAAGTAATTTTTTCATAAATCACCTCCGTTATTTTGTTGTTTCACGCGCTACAAACTCCGTAAAAAGAGATATTGTAGAAGGATGACGGTTTTTATTGTTAAGAAGGTCGACAATTCTGTTGACGGCAACACTTCCCATTTCATATTTAAAAACCTTTACTGTGCTGAGCTTGGGAGTTACAACAGAAGAAAAGAAAATATCGTCAAAGCCAATTATCTGTACATCCTGCGGCACACTAACTCCCTTGTTTTTTAAATGCTCAAGAATCATTATGGCAACAGGATCGTTTGAGGCAAAGATTACATCCGGTTTTTTCTTCATAGCCATATCGGTTATATAGCTAATATTCTGGGAAGTTTCATCGCATTCAAGTGTTTCGGGAAGCAGTCCGTAATGCTCCATAGCCTGACAGTATCCTTCATATCTGTTTTTGAAACCAAAGAAGTTCAATGAACCGTGAATATGAAGAACCCTTTTATATCCTTTTTTTATAAATTTTTCCGTGGCATAGTACGCTCCGTCAAAACCGTTTGATATTACACAGTCAAGAAGCTTTCCGGGTATGTAGTTATCTACAAGGACTTTAGGCAGACCGGAGTTCTGGATTGTATCTGTAAAAGAATCACCGCCAATTATTATAAGCGCATCTACGGTCTTGAGAAAATCATCGTCAGTCTTTTCAAAAGTATTGAACCGCAGATTTAAACCATTTTCTCCGGCAGAATCAGAGATACCTTTAAGCATAATAGAATAGAAATTCTTAATTCCATAGTTATCCTTCTGAAGATTGAGAATATTTTCTATTCTTTCCGAAGTTATCACTCCAAGCTCATAGTTTCGTGTTTTTTTTGCAAGAGCTTTTGCAAACTGTGATGGAGTATAATCAAGTTCTTCTATAGCTTTCATTACTTTTTGACGTGTATCTTCGGACACATTTGAAGTGTTGTTTAAAACTCTTGATACTGTTGCTGTGGATACTCCTGCGAGTTTCGCTACGTCTTCAATGCGTGACATTTCTCACCTCTTTGTAAGCGCTTTCATTCAAAACAATAATACCATTTTTTTTACTTTCTAAAAATAGATACAAAAGG
>ENA-UOWE01001717-UOWE01001717.1-activated-sludge-metagenome-genome-assembly--contig:-NODE-1717-length-26139-cov-15.631997_pt1 | contig 26139 bp, 6 predicted proteins | sample MGYA00249841_ERZ761562 | MGnify/ENA primary metagenome ERZ761562 (study PRJEB28883, sample SAMN05720200) | activated sludge metagenome | isolation source: Anaerobic digester | place: Japan...
GACACGCTTCCCCAACTTGTCGGCAAGGTTATGGAAGAAAGGGCGTAGCATGAGGAGAACATATTTGACGTATTTGACACGCTTCCCCAACTTGTCGGCAAGGTTATGGAAGAAAGGGCGTAGCATGAGGCGAACATATATGACGTACTTGACACGCTTGCAAATGTTGGAATGACACAAGACTGTAAGTCAACGCAATTAACATCATCGTCTGTTGTATTATAGAAAGCATTTGCGTATGTTGTCATTCCCATAGTTCCAAATACTGCCCACAGGATCGGATGGTATTGTTTTCGTGTTGTATATGTATGTCTTTCTACTTTCCATCCCGTAATGTCTCCCGTAGCACCATATATGCGTATCTTCCAAGTATAGGTAGCCCCCCACGCTGTTCCATTGGCAATATGCTGGTGCATATAAATAGTTCCGCTGGCCCTTGACGTTTCAACAGTTCCGTCACCCCAATCAATAGTATATGTCCCTGCCCCTGCAACGGTTGTTGAAAAAGCTATCCCTGTTCCTTCCGTAACAAGCAGATTTATTTCATTATCACCTACCGTTGATATGTCTATCCACTCGGGTTGTGGTTGCCATGTCCCCCCTGTTGATATTTCTCCAATCTTATCTGCATATTCCCTGAATGTTGCAGCACCAACCGTCACTCCCTTTAGTTCGATGGCATCTTTTATAGCGGTCTTTGTTCCTGCTATATAGTCTAATTTTGCTTGTGCGTTGCTTGTACTCATGGCGTTATTATTTCTCCGTTAATTGCATTAAGTTCCGTTTCCATACCTGCTAATGTTGGATTAGTTCCATCGTACTCCGTGTCCGTTGTATCCGTCAATAGATTCAATGATGCTATTATTCCGCTATAATCAATTAGTTTCACATTTGAGCCAAGTATAGTCTTTACACCTGTAATAGGAATATTACTTACGCTCTTTACCTGAGCGACAGGAACTCCTAATATTGTCTTTACATCTGTCATGGCGTGGTAGTGGTTGTAGTAGTGGTTCCTTGTACGACAGTTATCCAAGCATCATAAGGACTGAAGAACATAGTATCAGCACTTAATGCCCATCCTGCTACAACGACAACAGCATCCTCATTTATAGGAGGAGTCTGCGTGAGAAGTCCGAGAGTCTCAGAAGCATATATAGGGCCGCTAGACCAGTTCCATGCAGTGTTGCATACTTGTCCCTTTGTAAGCACCTTCTTAGTGCCTGTGCCTGTCTCAATGGCCATAACAAGCATGTTAGTTGTAGTGGTGGAGGAAGCGTCAGCTTCATCAAAATGAAAATCTGCGCCCTGAGCCAATAAACAACCAAAGCCAACGGAATTAGTATCCACTGTTACAGATAGCGTATCTCCTTTATAAGTAGTGTTGGTAGAAATTACAGCTCCCCAATCTATATTATCTCCAGAGAATAATGGAGGAGTGGCAACAAGCCAAGCATTAAATATAGGATCTGCTTCATTGGCAGGAACATCAGCACCTGTAAAGGCACTACTCGTCTGATTATATATTAATCCTGTCAATCTCTTTAGCTGGTTTAGAATATATTTCAGGAGCTTTGATTCATTACTCCACCCAATTTGCTCTTGCATTGTCGTTCCTTTTTATGTTACACAAATTTACATTTTTATTATTATTGTTCTTTTTTCATTTTGAAATTAATAGAGCTTAATATAGCTAAAAGCTATATTATTTATTCTATTGTCTGATCCTTGGTTCTGCTGTAACCCTTATACCTAATTCCTTAGCTAAATCAGCATCAATAATAGGAAGTATCTCTCTGTTAAATTGTGATATTACAGGTATTACATCCATAAAATATTTAGCAGGATGAGTTTTATTTATTAACTCTTCATCATCAGTAGCATATCCATAGGTTTCCTTGACTAAAGCATTTAACCCTCTCTGTACTTTTGTTACCGTACCAAGAGCAGGAAGAAAACTACCCCTTGTCATTGATAGGAATGACGTAGGATCATAATAGAATCTGACTTCATCTACACTCTTGATTATGAGTTTTGCAAAGAATTTGTATTTATTCCTCGTGAGAGCATCTTCATCCTCTGGGGGAGCAGCTGCTTTTGCTGCGAGCATTATAGTGAGTAGGCTAAGAAGAGTTCCAAGTTCCTTCATTTCATTGGATAGAGCTCTTCTCATCATATCATAGAACTCTTCATTTGTAATTTCAAGTTCCACTCCGAATTTTTTCTTATAGTCTTCTCTTTTTCTTTCTAACATTTCATCCATAATGGCAAGACCTTTATCTGTACCATTCATAATATCTATCATTTTTGAGATGTTTCCATTGCAAGCCTGAATATAGGCTTTTACAAAGGCTCTTGTTCTTCCATACTCCCAATCATGAGTTTCAAGATTATATTGTATATCATGGGCACGTACACTTACTTGTTTTGGTATCCAATTACGAAACATTGCAAATGAGCTTAATAATACATCCCTCCTATAGCCAGCCTTATTCTCCTGACTCATCTGACCATTAAGATTTCTTCCCCATTCCACTATTGTAGTTCTGAATTTAGCGAGTTCTTCATCGTTCACTCCAGGTATTACTATCTTATCATCCTGGATTTTAGCTACGTTCATGAGAGAATTAGTTTCTTTTAATTGCTTCACCCTATCCTCAAATCCTTTTTCAAAAGTCTTTCTCTCACTCTCTGTCATTGAGTATTTCACTCTCTCCTTAGCCTTCAAATACTGTCTTACATTCACTATCTTCCCATCTATTACTATTGCATTCTGTATAAGAGAATCAGCATTTGTAAATTGAAGGTGTCTCTCAGGAAGGTAGTTTGTAGATTGCATGAAATCCTGTACAGTCCATGTACCCAGCCACTTTATATACCCTTGTTTCAAAGCAAGTTTTCGTCTCTCTTCAATAGACGTATCTCCATTTAAGGGAACAAACATATCAATCAATCCTTTCTCTACAGTAGAGAGTCTCCCAGCTATAAGTCGTATATGGTTCTTATAATATTCACCATATTTATACATTCCCCCATTATTTATGAAGGATTGAAAATGCTGACCAAAGTAGTTGGGAACCATTATACTTGCTTTCAATCCTACGGCAAGAGCCTGTGTAAGGATATTCATACTATTCAACCCCTTCTCAAGAGAAAGAGTTCTTTTATTTGCTGTTTCCTGATCCTTCGATGTTTTCTCTGCTACAAAGGAAAGGGTAGACCTACCTATTGAACCTAAATCCTGTCTAAGCCTGTATATATTATCATCTATTATGTTCTGAACAATTTCAGCATTCTTGTTGGAAGACTTATCTACTTTAAATTCTCCATTCTCTTCTATAGGTCTATTACGCTCATCAACAATCAGATGTCCTTTGGATCTTTCCACTTCTTCCAATGTCTTTAGAGTAACCTCCATCTGTCTTGCACTCTCATATTCTAATAAGCTTCTTATCCATAAAGTACCAACCTTTGTTAAATCTCTTGATAATTGATGAACTTCCTTATCTGTCTTGGTGAATAGTCTTGGTATTTCTCTTTTAGGAAGACCTGTCTCCTTATCAATCTTCCCATAATCCTGCTGTTCGTTAATTCTTACAGTATATAGGTCATTAAATATATCTCCAGACTCCTTTATCATGTTATTTGTAACAGAGAGTCTTTGCAACATACTTGCCTCTACCATAGCAAAGAAAGACATTCCTTTATGAGATAGATATCCATTTCTTATTCCTCTCTCATTAAGGGATGAGAAGAATTTCCATACAGTAAAAGCTTTATCATTAGCCATAAGTTGTCTATACTCCTGAGAGTAATGTAAATCAGCTCTCATAGTCTTATTAAATAAATAAGCAAACTGAGGATGAGTATAACCATCAAAATTCTTACTTTCTATATCAAGTCTATTCTTTAAACTCTTTAATTCAAATTCCCGTCTTTTTTCATTATCTGCCTCCTCTGTAGAATATATTGTATTATTTATAAGTTCTTCTCCCTTTTTAAGTGCTTCATCCTTTAACTTATTATATTCTTCAATATTGAGATTATCTAATAAGAATTGTCTATTCTTAGCTAATTTAGCTTTTGAAAGTTCTTCCCAAAAAGATTTATCAATTTTCTGTATAAGACGAAGTTCACCATTTACTACAGTTCCTATATAATCAAAAGCAGACTTACCTTCAGCTCTTGCTAAATTTTCTAATGGAAGAAGAACATCAGTAAGGTCTCTCATCAGCCTTCCCATCTCTATATTAATCAAACTTCTTGCATTAAGAACAAGATTAGCAGCTATATTAACTATCTTTGAAGGAATACGGGATAACTCTGACAGGGTTTTAAACATTCCTTTCACTTCCTTCTCAGGAGCAAGCACTCTCTCTTTATAGGCTTCCGTAGTTACTTCCATTTTTAAAGCAAGATGGACAACATATTCTTTCTGTAATTCACTGATTTCATTTATCATTCTTTCTGTAGAAGATGCTATCTTGTCTAATCCTGGATTACCACCTTGACCATTGAATATCTTTTTAGCTTTCTCATCTAATCCTTCTTTGGGAAAATATGAAAGAAATACCTTGTCTATATTAGCAAATTTCTCTGCACTTACTTTTAATTCAAGAAGCTCCTCTAATTTAGTCCTTATATCTTTTTCAGTAAGAGTTGAATAATCTAATCCTTTAAATGTATCTAAAGATTTCTGTGCATTCTTTAAGAATGTAACTCCCACATTAACCAGAGGAGCAAAGTTAAGTTGCATTCTTAATGAACGTATTGCCTTACTAAGCTCTTGTAATTGGGCCCTCTTAATATATTTCTCATCAGGAGAAACTCTTTTCTTACTAAGTTTATTATAATAACTATTGAGAGAACCTACTAATTTATCTACTTCAGTATTGCCTGTAGATTCTACATCAGTAGGCACAGGAAGAAGATATAACTTTGGTTCTTTCTTTGGATCAAGATTACCTATCTCAATAGATCCAGGATATAAAGCACTATTGGGATCAGAAGGAACAAGATATTGATAATTAAGTTGGAAAGGTATCATTCTTGCCATCCCTATCTGACCTCTCTTCGCTCCATAAGTATCATAATCCATTCTTGTATATTCACCCATCTGAGGAACCCATTCCTTTTGTTTGTACCAAGGAACATCCTCATCCCTTTTCTTATCAATACCCATAAACTTCCAGTCAAGGGTATGTATCTTCACATCCTTTCCATCCTCCGTAGGTTCAATAGCCTTGAAGTCCACTGTAGAAGCAAGTTTCTTCTTATCTCTTATATTCACCACTTTTGTTTCTACAAGAAATCTTGTTCCAGGTCTGAATGATTTTATTAGTTCTCTATTAAAAGCCTTCAGTTTGTTCTGTATTTCTGTACTTAGCACTGTATCAATAGCATTGTCAAGAGGAGTTTCCCTTGCATATCCATCTTTGTCTATAAGATTGACAAGCATATCATTCTGTATGAAAGCATGACCAGCTATACCCCAATCTCTTGCTTGATCATCTCTTTTCTGTTGTGTCTTAGTCCTCTCAGGCATTCTCTGTTTGCCTTTTACTTTCTGGGTAACAGTTGGTATCATTCCCTCTCCGTCAAGAGTATAATGTCTGTCAACTTTATTGACAGTATCTTCAGGAACTAAATCAAGTCTCTTGTCATAGTCAAGGTATTTATTATAGAATTGATCTACTATATCGTTCTTTACTTGAAAGAACACACCTTCCCCTTTTATTTCACCTTGAACTTCTCCACTTATTATCTTTTGAGCAGCTTCCTCAAATATATCAATATCACTCTTCTTATATAAACTCCTGAACCAATCAAGAATTTTCTGCCACCAACTTCTTATGTTAGTCCTATTGTTCTCTTGAAGAAGCTCAGGGAATTCTGTGCTTCCTTCTGATTGTCTGATAATGAGTTCTGCTATGAGTTTGTCTACAGCTTCTTTCTTTATCTTCCTGATATTTGGTTTTCCATCCGATGTCTGATAATCTTTCTTCTTGCTGTATACATCAAATACCTGTTGATAGATTTTAAAGTTTCCTATCTTACCGATCATTTGTGTAACCATCTGAGGATTGATCTGTTCCAAAATAGCTGTTGCAACGTGTACCATCTCCTCTGTAAGAGCTACATTCTCCTTTCCATGAGCAATAGCTATAATTCCTCGTATTAAATCTGCAAGTCCTGTAACACCTTTTGTATTTATATCTGGATTACCTTTTATATAATCTTCAAGAGATTGAAGGTTAATACCCATTTTCTTAATAGCTTCTTTCACCTTGGCTATTGTAGCTTCTGATGCCCTGGATACAGGAACCTCTTCATCCTGAAACATATATTCATCATCATATTCTTCTCCAGCTCTGTTAGCATCCTCTATCTGTACACCTCTTGCCTCTTTCTCTTCAAGAGAAGTAAAATAAGCATGATAGGAATCAACAAGCTCTGGAGGAACTGTTATAACAACCTTATTATCATGATCGTTTTCTCCCTCAAACACCTTTACAACATTAAACGTATAAGACTTATTAATCTCTTTAGCTTTTTGTTGAGCAATAGGCCAATAAGCAGCATCCAGTCCTTCGGCTTTCTTAGCTATTTCCCTTTCAAGGTTCTCTTTTATTTCGATTTTACATGCCATAGCTTATCCCTTACATTCTTTATTGGGTCTTTTTGTTTCTGGTAATCCTTCAGGAGCATTCCTATTAACTTCTTTACCTGCATATTCCCTAAAGATATCAACAATTACACCATCATGTACTTCTCCTGAAACGGTTCTCTCTATTCCATCCTCTGTAATCTTCCTCTCCACTTTATCAAATCCATTATCAAGAGCAGATATCCTTCCTATCATTGCTGTATCTTCTGTTCTTCCATACATTTCTTTTGCTCTATATGAATCACCCCAAGCATTAATTGCTTTATAAACATATTTAGGTATCACCACCAGCTCACCTTCTTTGTTCTTAAATTGATCATAGTGAATTAAAGGCTTTCCTTCTTCTTCATATACCTTCTGCATAAGAACCTTATGTACATGAGATTTATCTCCTGACTTCCTTCTCTTTATCCTTTCCTTATTTGATATACTGGTTTCCCATGTATATACAAGAAAATCATGACGAGCTTCCTGTGTAAATCTACTTATATTTATCAACTTAGGAACATTATTTTTCTTAAATTCCTTTTGAAGTTTTTTGTCAAAGAATGTATTTACATCTCCCCACTTACCCCATACATCAAATGCTGTATAATAATGTTTCATCTTAGCTCTTGCAAACATAGCCACATCTTCATTATTATAATTATTCCTTTCAAATACCCTTAATGTATTGAAATCAGAAAGATTAGGATTATCCTCAAGGGCAGATAAAGCATCATTGTAAATCAATTTGAAATCTTCATAAGGAAGAAGATTTGTAAAGGCTATAGGTGAATTACTTACTCCTGACTGAAGAATAGCGATTCTTACAAGTTTTCCATAGAGAGCAAGATTATTTTCAGCCCTTAGTGTCTCCCTCAATTCTTCAAATCCATATATAATCATATTCTGATCATATACTTTTGTATCCCTTGCCTCTATATAGAGATTATTATTTGCACCTTTCCTATTTCCACTCTGTTGTTTAAGTGATCTAAGAATTATATTATTATACAAAGGATGATCAGGCTTACCTTCTATACCTTTTGCCTTATTGCCTATTATACTATCTCTGTAATGAATGATTTGTTCTGCTGCACTTTTAACTTTATCAGTTCCAGCTAATATTTCAGCAATCTTCTCATTAAACTTCTTATCATTCTGCATAGCCCAATCAAATAAATCACCTACAGCCTTTTGAGCTATCTTGAGGAAATCTTTTGAATTGAGATGAAAATAGGGAGCAAGAACTTTTTCCATTAATCCTCTTACTCTTGTCCTGTCAGATATAAGAATTGTATCACCAAATGCATCTCTTAAATCAAGCATTGTGTTTCTAAGATTTCCTACAAAAGATCCATTTATAATAACATCTACTGCAGGAGCTATTTCTTTTTTATCATTCAGAGCAGATATAATTGTATTTCTGGCTCTGTTAAGTTGAAAGTTTTTCTGCGATATTAAATAAGGATCATTAATGTTGGCTGTATCAAGATTGCTTGCCTGTGTTACATAGAATAGATGTTCTGCCATCTTAGCATATTTCAGAAATTCACCAAGCATGAACTGTTGCTGAGCCTTCTGTAAATCACTCATATTCTCAGGATGACTATTATATTCAAGCATTTCATATAAGTCGTTCTCTGAAGGTATTTCTGTTATATCTATACTTTCAGAAGGCTTATATTGTTCCTTTAAGTCCTTCACCATTCCATCTATAAATAGCCATGAATATCCTCTATTCTCCAGATTACGAAGATATTTGTTTATAATAGGCTGTTTCATAAAATAAGCTACTGATTCTTTAGATACTCCTAAGCTTAGAAGAAACAGATATGTAGGAAGAACATTTGGTGTAGCTCCAAGTTCTATAATCCAGGGGTGATTGGAAATATCAACACATCCATCTATAAACTGGCTATTGATATTAGAAATAAAGTCCTTTCCATTAGCACTCTTCATCATTGAAAGAACAGGTCTCAGTACACCATTGATCTTTATCTTATTATATTCCCTAAATCTTATTTTTCCATCTCCTAACCAAGTTTTATCAATAGGATTAATAGTATCTCCTTCTATAAAGTCATCATTTATAAAGGAAACAACTCTTTGTCTCTGACCAAAACTTGTCTGTCCTGTGGCAGCAATACCAATGGCATATTTACCTGTAACAAAAGAATGTCTAAGGGTATTCATAAAGCTCCTGCTGAGCATATTCCCTACAGACTTATAATCCTTCTCCTTTATCCCTATTTTTGCATTTATTTTCTTTGTAATATCCTTCATCTCTTTAGCAGAGTTAGGACGTGTAAGATGCTGAAAATTTGCAGGATGTAATGTCAATCTCTCAAGAGATTCAATATATTCATTCTCCAATGACTCCTTATACCATTGTTCAGCAGTTTCTTCTGCTATTATCTCTTGAACATCTCTATCTGTAAGTTTATCTATGCTTTTGTTTAGCTTTGTTATTCTGGATTCAAATATTTCTTCTATCCTATCCATAGGTAAACTACCATCAGGAAGAATTTCATCAGCAAACCATTCTTTAAAAAGAAGAGACCACTTCCATATTGTTTCATCTTTAGCTTGACCAAATGCTATATCTCTGAATAACTCCCTTTGTTCCTCCTGTTTTAACACTTTTCCAGTAGCAGTAGATGCTTTCTCCTTTACAGTTTCTAAATAGAGTTGTTTAAACTTATTCTTAGCAACCTCTCCTATTCCATAATAAGGAAGAAGTTTAACTCTATCCTTAGCATCTTTGTATACGTTCTTTAAATAGATGGAAAGTTTATCAACGTCAAAGTCAGATCCTACTTTCCTTACAATAGCAGATGGTACTACAACACTATCACCAAACTCTTTAGGCAAAAATTTCTTTACCCTGAAGGCATCAATGGAATTCTTATTCTGTGTAGGAATACGAAATGCTACACCTAAAAGTAATCTTTGTCCTTCTGGTGTGGTGTTAAGATATTTTAATAGTTCATCATCAGACATATCACTGTCAAACCATCTTGCAACCATTATCTCACATACATTGATTTTCTTCTTTCCACTCTCATCAACTGCCTCTGAATAAAAATCAAGTTCTGTAGAAGCATATACCAATCTCTCTACTCCATCTTTATCTTTTACCTTAATAGCCTCTATACGATTAGCTTCAATCATAGATGAAGGAACCTGAACCTTAAGTCCACCTTTTATCTTAGGTCGTATAACATTCTTGTCAGCAATTGAATAAAGAATATTTCTGATTTGTTGATAGGCTGGTGTAGCCTCTATAACTGTATCACCTTTTTTAAATCCTTCAAAAGCATCTAATATATTATCATTAACCTCCCTCTTAAGAATTTCTTCTTTAAGGGTTTTTACCATCCTATCTGTATCGCCTATTATATATTTACCATCCTCTTCCTTTATACCTAACCTATTAAGAATAGTACGATACCCCTCATTAATCTTCTCTTCAAGAATAAGCTGATTATGCTTGATTTCCTTATATAGTTCGGACTGTTCCAGCTTTTCCCTATCCGTAAGATCATACCATTTTGTAAATCTGTCATTAAAGTCTGTATTATTTTCATCAAAGTCAATAGGAACACCAGCTTCAAGGAAATTCATTGTGGCAATCTTTCTTGTCTGAGAACCTTCAGTAACCTTATTTCCTTCTTTGGATGGCACTTCTGATTGTACAGCCATTATTGTAAATGGGATTTTGGAAATACCCTGAAGAGCATTTATATTATCTCTCATCTCCTGAGTTTCAAATGGAGCTGTATTAAATTCCCCGTTCTCATTATATACACTAAATACAGCTTCAGTACCTACTTTACTTCCAGATTCATAAACAGCATAATCAATGTCCTCTTCAGTCATTTTATTATACAGCTTAAGAGCATTTGATTCAGGATTGAGTTTATATAATATCCTGAATGAAGAAACAGGAAGGGCAAATTTATGTAACACTATATCATTATAATCCCTTCCATTGGCTTTACTACCCCTTACAATAGGCTTTCTTGGCACATAGGTACTGCTTACTTTAGGATTATTCTTCTCATGTGCCTCAAGAGCTTTCTTTAATTTCTCCTTATCCTTTATTGTCTTTACAAGCCTTTCAAATTCCATGTCATGCTTGTATTGTCTCTCATTATCATCAGACCAATCTCCTGCCAACAGTCCGAATAAGCGATTACCCTTCAATGTAATTACACCACCTCCATCAGTTTCAGCATAAGGATCTTCATATCCTATAAAATCCCTATTACTATATACATCAGCAAGAGTGATGGCCCTGAAATGATCTCTAAGAAAGTTTGTCTGGGCATATTTATTGTCCTTATAATCCCTATTGAATATCCTATGCATGGTTTCTCTCAGCTCTCTTGAGGTATTCATCAATGGGGAGGCTGGAGAATCGAAACTCTTTGTTCTTTTTAACTCCTGACTATATTGGAAAGGATCTGAATATATAAGTTTATGAAGTTCTATGTTTGCTATCATATAATTTATAGACAACATTCTTAACTGCTTGTCTATAATTGCTTGTGTAAGGTTTTCTATATCCTGAAACATAGGGAGTTCATCAGCTACAAGTCCTTCCACTGATTCCTTTATAACACTAAATCCCCTGAGCATATCTTCAGTATCCTTAGCATCCTGTTCTATGAATTTTTTTACAGCCCTGTTTATTTCTGTCTTATTCTTTTCATACAGTTCTTCAGCAGTAAACTGAAGATTATCATCAGAGGTAATTTTATTATTCAATTCCTCTCCCAATATATCCTTAAAGAACCTTAGATCTCTACTGTTCTTTCCACTCACTACCCTTCTGTCATCTCTTGAGAGATCTATTTCAGAGATAAGATATTCCTTAAATATTTCGAGGAACTCCTCATTCATGTATTCATCCTCATTGACAAATGGAGAATCAGCATAGTGCATTCTTACAGCATGTTCAAGAGAAGCATCACCAGGAACAAGGTTGGAATATACACCATCAAGATTGAGGATTATCTCCTGAATCATTCGTTGTCTATGAGTAAGTTTTGAAGATTCTTTCTTCTTTCCCTTCTCTTCATCTATTGTTCCATCTACAAATACAGGATGCATAAGATTTACTGTTCCTTCTCTGCGATTACCATTACCCGCAGGTCCAAGATTAAACATCCTGTTAAGCAAAACACTACTGCTAATAAGTTTACCTTGTTCATTTCTTCTCATTGTAAACTTATCAGTAAGAAGGAAGGAATAGGCAGTAGTAGCTAAATCACTAATGTTCTTTGCTTTGGTAAGATTATCATAGAAATTGCTTATTGCATTTGTACCTATAAAGGTTTGTGTCCTTTCTCCATTGATATTAAAATATGTACTTTCAAGTCCAGGAGATTCCAAGATAGCCTTTATAGTAGAAAGTTTCATTAATGCTCCATCTATATCAAGTGTCTTTGTAGAGATGGTAGTGATACTATTATCTACCTGTTTATCATCCACCATTACAGGTTTACCACTCTTATCATATACAGGCCCTAATGTTGAAAGGCTTATTTGCATACCCTCAACAGCCTTTCTAAATACGTCACGCTGATTATCTGTAAGTTTCTTCTTTAAATCATTAACATTGAAATCAATGTCAAGTTCCTTAAGAAATTCTACATACTGACCAAGGTTAGCCCTATCAAACTTTATATTCTTTACTTTCGTTGTAGCTGAATATTTGCCTGTTTTAGATTCGTATTTAAAATAAGACGTACCATTCTTAATCTTATCAATGATATTGTTTATCATTGTTCTCTTGATCTGTCTTGCTGCACCATTAAGGGCAGAATCACTTACCACAATATCACTCCCAGGAAGAATATATACTGACAATACATCAGCATTTTGCTTCTTCATAGTTTTCCAGAACGCAGAAATAAGCTTTAAATCATGTTCCTCTAATATGGAAAAATCAATACTTGTCTCATCAATACTACCTTTAGCTGATTTCTTTGTCAGCCTCTTATAGAGAGCATCATAATTCAGATTGCCAAGAGCCATTATTCTAAGCTTGTCAAACATATCATTTATGTCTATGGCATCATGCAATTTGCTTAAGAGTTGTATGTACACCTGATCAGGTGGCATCAATATAACCCCTCCTATAGAAGAAGGATCATGATGAACTCCATCACTTGTTTTGGCTAATGTAGCAAATAAAAGCTTTATGGCTGCTGGAGATTTTCTAAATGAGTCTATTTTATGAGAAGGTTGATATTCACCTCTTCCTGAATTATCTTCATCATTAAGAATAGCTTCATCATTTTCATCAAATTCAATATTATAGGCTAATAGTTTCTCCTCATATTTCTTGAATAGTTCGTCCCAAGTAGTATCAATCTTATCATACAAATCTTCAAGATCATTATATTTCTTAGAGACTTTTTCTGCTGTAGTTTTACCTTCAGCTATAGCGTCATCCAGAACATCCAATTGATATCCAACATAGTTCTTTATTTCGCTCTTGAGGGCTTCGTAGAGCTCTTCTCTGTATAACTTGTCACTTACTCTGAACAAACTCTTATTATCCTTGCTAAGACGTGTGAGAGTGCTGTATACCATCTGTTGCATGATATCATGAAGCTGTGTGGCAGGAATGCCCTTCACCCTCAATTCGGCACCTTCTAATACAGCTACATCATCTACATCAATTATTCCTCGTTTGGCAAATGACAAATTAGACTCAAAAGGATTATATTGTGCATAATATCCATTTCCTATCTTATCAAATAATTTCTGTACATTACTTACTGCCTGTTCACCCGTAAAGAATGTCTTAATAAAATTAACAATATCGTGGAACAGTTTACTAATCCATGACTTACCATTAGACCTGTCAGGAGCTATTCCAAAATGTTGATAATCCCTGTACTCTTCAGCTATCTCTTCCTTTATCTGCTGGTCTGTAGCATTTTTATATTCTATTGTTTCTCCTGTGAATCTATCTACATATGAACCTTCCCTATTTCTGAATTCTTTTAATATGACTTTCTTCTCTTTCTTCTCTTTCGGGCCAGCCATCATCTTCCATACAGCCTCAAATACCTCATGATAGATAGTACCGCCTTCTGCATGTTCATATAAATATATGGCAGCATCCTGTAGCATACCCCATACCTGTCTTCCATTTGAAGCTTGCATTATATTCTTTACTCTATATACAGGAATATTAGGGAAGTTCTTTCTGATGAACTCCTCTATCTTAGTCCAATTCTCTCCTTCAAATCTTTCAGCTTCTTTTAATATCTTTAATCTGAAAGCTGTATTGTCAGGTTTATCTGATCTGGGTCTGCTCGCTCGTTTAGAAGTAGTATCTTCAGGTTTCTTCTCCTGAATAGGTTGTTTTGATTTTTCAGGTTTACCTTCTAAAGCTGCTAACTCAGCATCGTACTTGGCGTTGATCTTTCCTATTTCATCAGAATTTCTTTTCCCTTTGGTTCCGATTGATTCAAGTTCTGCCCTTTCAAAATCTGTTGCCTCGGTTGTTGGCCTATTAAAATCATCCGGTTTCTCTGTATATATATTGTTTATCTTGTCAATTAAACTATCATAGTGATCTGCTTGTTTTGTCTCTATATATGTAGATAACCTTTCCTGTATCTGATATGGTTCTACTCCCTCGGCTTCTGCCTCTTTTTTAAGACGTTCATTTGCCCTATCCCTTTGCTCAATAGACTTATTAATTAAATTATCTAATGATTGCGAGTAGGTTGCACCATTCTCAACTATCTCTAAAGCATCATTTAACCTCTTACGCTGCCTTGATACACGATCTTTAACTTCTTCATCCGTTAAAGGAACAGATTGAACTTTACTTAACTCCTCCTGCCTTCTCCTTTCGATATCAGCTTTCTTAGCTTCTATATCTGTTAATACAGGAGAAGGAGCAGGTTCATCTTTCATAGAAGGTTCAACAGGAACCCTATATTTAGAAAGCAGAGGCTCTATTTTCGTAAATAAGGAATTTCCAATCAGATTTGTGGCTTGTTCTTTTGTAAAATCTTCTCCTTTAGCTTTTTTATCAGCAATGACAGCATCTACAAAAGCTTGTGGTATGCTTGTAATATTAAAGCCTTCTCCAGTTTCTACAAACTTTTTACCATCCAGTTTAAACTTAACATCATGTCCTCCAAAAGAGTTAAAATGAATAGTATTCTCTTTTACACCATCAAGAACAATCTCTTCAGGAGCTGATTCTGGAGTAGCTGCAGGTTTTGGTTCTGTTTTCTTAGGAGGTGCATTTACTTCTCCTGCAGGTTTAGCTGCCACTTTATCATCTACAGTTTCATCAGTAGTAAAATATATGGCATGCCTGTTAAAGTCTTCTGGACCAGTAAGAGGTCTAAATCTACTGACTAATGGAATATCACCATTATCTCTGTTTATGACCTTACCACCTTCATATATCTTATTGGAAAGAAGATATGTCTGGTAGTTCTGCCATTTCCTTCCTACCGGATTACCATTCTCATCTATGCCTGTTATTTCAAAATAACTTGCTGTAACAGATGATTCTGAATTAACAAGTTTAGCATTTACATTATTATAAATATTCTTCAGTGCATTTACTATCTCCACTTTATTATTCTCAAGACTGCTTGGAGTAAATTCAAACGATGTCTGTCTATCACCTGATATGAAAAGTTTTGACACAAATTGTCCTTCTTCTTCAACAGTTTCAAACCATATATTATTTACACCTGTCTTTCTCTGTCCTGTTTTAGCATCATGCGTAATCCCCCAATAAACAACAGACTTCAACCATCCAAACAGTCTTTCTGATTTAGTTCCCTTTCCTACAGAACCCTCCTCTACAGCATTCTTTGTTATCTGTAAGAGAACATCATATATTGTATTAGCTTCCTTTTCAGTAAGTTTTCTGTTATTAAGTTTTGCTACAAATTTTCCAGGCACTTTAAGTACAACCCTGCCAGGCTTAACTCCAATACTCATATCACCTGAAACAGCCTTATCATTTGTTGTAGCTACTTCCAACACCTTTTTTTCACCCAGCATCTCAGGAGATATTAATCCCGATTCTTCAACAGGTGTACGTGCATTAATATCAACAACTTTTTCAGGTTTTCCATCCTTACCTGTCTTACCTGTTTCTGTCATTACATATTCAGGGAAACCAAATGAAGGAGTGAATGTTACAGGAAATATCTCTGTCTGATTAAGAACAGAATCTCTCCAAGTCTGATATCTCTTCTTTAATTCTTCTCTAACATGTTCAGGAGTACTTTCCCTAAACATTGTACCTGTAACCCTCTGACCATTGCTATCCTTATATTGGGCTTCTAATCTCCCAAGGGGGTACACTTGAAATAACGCATGATTGAGAGGGTCTATTAATTCATCTTTTTCATTCCTCTCTTGAATAGGATTACCGAATTCATCGACCAATACAGGATTCTTTCCGTTCTCATCTACCTGTACTATTACACCCACTATTACTTCTTCAGCTTTATATTTATCAGACCTACGTTCTTTAGGGAGAATTAAATCTATCAATCCCTCCAATCCAGGAACCTTATCAAGATTGTTTAATGTAACATGTATAAGCTTAAGATTAGGATTCTTGATATCACCAGAATTCCATCTCACTCCAAATCTATCAGTTCTCTGTTGATAAGGAGGATTCTCCCAATTGGTAGACGTGCTATTTACTACATGAGCATCAGATTTCTTACTTATTTCTTCGTGTATATGTTTATTATCTGATTCTGTTTGTACACCATCATCAAAACTATCTGTAAACTCTTTCTGTAACTTCTTATTCTTTTGTATCTTCTTCTGTTCTTCTTTCTTCCTTAATTCATTATTATACAATTCCTGGAATTTTTCAATAGCTGTTGAGAGCATGTTATATCTGGACTTATCTTCCTGATACCATTCGTTAAGGGCCTTTAGTCTATCTTCAACATCTTGTAAATCTTCCAGCTCAAGAGAAATGATTTCATTTATATCCTTATCTTCCATCATAAGGGTATAACTGGCAATGTCATCTTTTAGCTTAGCAAAACTGGCAGATATGTCTCCTCCTTCAGATATGGCAGATAATGTGTCTTTTATGTCATTTCTTAATAATTCATAATCAGCAAAGTCAGCCTTATGTTCGTTTATTACCTTCTTGAGAAAATTAGTAGTCTTCTTTATAGCATCAACTATTCCTTTATGAAGACCCTCCACCTCACTTAAGCTCTTCTCAATACCTTTAATAGTATCTCCAAGCCATTCAGCTTGCTTTTTAAGCTCATCAAGCATCTCCTTTAAGTCTTCAGGAAGTTCACTTATATTCTCAGATAAATCCTGAAAATAACTTAAGTTCATCTGAAGATCACTCACTTCATTATTAAGCTGTTCTATTTCCTTTTCAACATTATTCTTTTCTCCTTCCAAGAAAGCAAGAGTTTTCTTTCCAACAGTTAATATCTTTCCAAACCTACCCTCAAACTTCTTCTTTCCTGATTCCTTAGTCTTATACAAATCAGAAATGTCCTGTTCTATATTAAGAAGCGTTTGCCTCTTGCTTGATATTTGTTTAGCCTTGTCTGTTATAAGTTTTGAGAGATTTTTCTCTATTGCAGAAATAATACTGATTCGCTGAGCCCTGCTTTCAGCCAACATATTCTGCTCCTCTTTCAATGATTCTGCGCTCTTGAGAGCTTCTGCTGCTTCCTTCTGTTCTTTAGTCTCTACATATTGACCTGTTCTTACCAATCTTGCTTCCGTAAATCCTTCTTGAGCAACAAAGTGTGAACGAAACATTTGTTTTCTTTCAATCTCTCCCTTTGCATTCTTATATACAAAAAAGAATTTTCCATCTTCAAATATTAGTCTACCTACTCTTTCACCTCCATATTGTTTTCCAAAATTGTATTTAAACTTTTCATTCATATGATGATAGAAATATCTTGCAGCTTTATTCTTAAGTGTATCAGACATTTTACCCACCTTATATCCTAATAAGGTTTCCTTCTTTATATCATGCTCTACGCCATTTTGGTCCTTTACCTTTATTGTACCATCTTCATTCTCCTTTATTATAGTAAGACGGGATATTTTTGCAGGAGCATCAATCCCTTCCTTTTCAAAATCTACAGGCTTTCCTGCAAAATATTCAGTACCTATCTCTAAATCCTTTTCTCCAGTTTTAGTTTTAACCTTAATTGTTTCTTTAGGAGGAACAGCAGAACCAATTGGAGTGATAGGAGCAGTTTCAGCCTTTACTTCATCATATTTCTTAGGATTTTTCTTTATATCATCATACTCTTGTAAGAATTTATTTCTACGAAGAGTCATTTCTGCTACATCATCAAGAGCAATACCTATATCTGTTTTTTCTTCATCAGTAGCAGACCTATCTCCTATCTTTAATGACTTGATGACATCGACAGCTTCGTTGAACTTATCAGATTTTCCATCTATAAGATCAGTCATAATAGCATCTACATCTATTCCAGCAAGGGATAGTTTAGGAATAAGTGTAGAAATCCTTCTATCATAATCAGAAATCTTTGATAAAGCATACACCATCTTATCAATACTCTGAGATGAATATACACGCTTCTTATCTTTATCAACTATTCCTGCATATCTAAGGTTAAGAGTTTGATAGAGAGTTTTAACATGTTCGGCAGTTTGCTCAAACATACTAAGTCTATTTAGAAAAGCTAGTCTTGTATCAGTATCTAATGCTTTTCCTTCTCTAACAAGTTGATTAAATCCTTCTTCAGTACTTGCAAGTTGTCTATATTCTTCAATATCTGATCTTACTAAGTCATATCTTCCATATTTAAGACGAGGAGTAAGATAGTTTATGATATAATCATATTCCAGATCCTTACTATCTATAATACTTCCCTCTTCTATTTTTCCTTCCCTCTGTAAAGAAAGGAGATGTGCTCTTCTAACAGCATCATTTGTATCTTTTGTAAAATCAGATAGAGTGTGTTTATTAAATTCAGTGATGGCCTGTGCTGTATTTCTATTCTTTTGTTTTATCTCTCCTCTTAAAAGTTTACTACCACCAATCATTATAGCCCCGGATAGCCCTCCTATCATAACATTCTCCATACCTTCGTCTGTAGAGATTGTTTCTGATATTCCTTCAATAACACTATCCAGAAAGTCTGTAGGAACATCGTTATATTTCTTATTAAAATAATCTTGTGTTCCTTTTGTAATAGCATACTGGGCACCTTCTTCAAAAGCCTCAGATGCAGAAAATGTATATGGCCTTATTGCTTTTATCGTAGATAATAATTTCCCTCCTGTGGCTTTCTTTCCTATATATTTTCCTTGTTCCTTTACTATGTCTCCTATCTCTCTTATTATACCATTACTAATTCCTTTTTCAGCAGCATAGGAAGCTCCAAGTATCTTAGGAAGCTGTACATAATTAATAAAAGTAAGAAGAGCTGCATTTAATAAATACGAAGACTTTCCTATATTATCTGTCTGTTTATTTATATTTTCCAATTCAGCACCCATTGGAGCCATTCCAAAATGAGAGTCTTTGTATTCCTGTATTTTAGCATCTCTGAACTGATTCATATTCTGATAAGCTTCAAAGGTAGCTTCACCAGAAGTAGAGAGAACATTAACAAGTCCTCTGCTAATAGGATTGAGAGTATTGTATTGGTTTAAAAACTTATTGTTAACCTCCATAAACTTTCCAAGCATACTTGTTGCCCTTTGTCCTGTAGTTGCTGTCTTTAATGCCTCTTCAGATGCCTGTAAAGCTTCCGCAGCCTTTCCTACAGAGAATAGCTTTCCTACTTTTGGTATAGACCCAAGCACTTTAGACAAAATTCCCATCACTCCTGCTGTAAGAGCAGCTGATCCTATAATACCAATAGAAAAGCCCAGGTTTTTAATTATACCATCCCAGAAGAAATTGGCACTAAGCAATTTACTTGGAGCATACCAATGAGCATCTTTTTCAGCCTGTGTATAATAATTAGCCCATTGATCTTCTTTTCTTTTATTTACTTCATCTACCCATCTGTTTAAATCATTATCAAAGAATGCAGCAGCTCTTCCTGTTTTCCCCCATTGGACAGCACCATTAACAAGACCTACTGTAGACTGAATAAATGTAGTGCCTGCCAATACTCCCATCTTACCAAGCCCATGAGCTGCTTTTTCTGTCCAAGGCTGTTGTTGAGCTGCCATTTCTTCATAGTCAGTTCCGGGAATTGTCTTCTTATATCTATATCCTGTATACACAGAAGAGAGAGGAAGCTCTTCTACTTTTCCAACCTTTGTACGAGATAAGGCATCCATCCATGTTTCAGCAGCATATTTCCTTGGTTCGACTTCTCCTGCTGATTCAGGCATATAACTTCTTCCTCCTGTTCTAAACATATCAGGATTAGGTACAATAGGAGTAGCAGGAAGACCAATAGCTGTAGCTGGTCTATTTATAAGATTTTCTTCCATTATTTAGTCTTTACATTCAGATACATATCTATTAAGGATGGAGTAAGTGTAGTTTGGAGAGTTTCGAGAACATTTTGCATAGAAGCATCTCCTTGTAATGATATTATATCATGAGATTGCCCATTACTCATCCATACATAAGGATAATATTTACCGTTACTATAAATAAAATTAATCTTTGCATCATAATTATTCTCTCTAGCTATATTTGGAAGATCGTTTTTACTAAGATAATAGTCTCCCATCATATAGGTCTGTTCGTCATCAGGAGCCCCAAAGCTTGTTTGTCCTCCCCTTGTCTTAATTATATTCTTTATATTACTACTTTCCCTGCTCTCGTATATCGAATTAACATCTATTCCAAAGGCTAAAGCCTGATCCATTGTGGTTGTCATTCCTCCTATTCTTTTACTATTCTGAGTTAGTACTATTTCTACCATAGGAGTATCTTCATAATTAACAATATTTGTAGAAAGTGACCATCCCTTTTCAGGAGTACTTAAATCTAAATTACTAAAATTCTTTCTGAATTTATCAAAGTCATGTGAAAGATTAGCTTCTGCATCTGTAAAAGTTGTCATATAATTACCCAGCTTATACAAAGTATTTCTATCATCTTCAAGATTACCAGAAAATATAGGAGCTGTAAGGTTAGGTTTTACACTTCTATATTGTTGAATAATCTCTGACTTGTCCTCAAGAGCCTCTTCAAATACTTTATCATTAAATACTTGAGCAACCTGCCAAACTTGTGTCCAATCTATACCTTCACGCTCACCACCATAACTACTCATTCCAAAATTACCTGTTTGCCTAGGTCTCCATTTTGCTTGAGTAATCTTACCATTTTTATCAGCTAGTACATACACGCCCTTAGCTTCATCATTCAATGCTTCTACAACATCCCCTAATCCCCGTGCTTGTAATTTTCTATAAGCAGCATTTGATTCAGATGTAAGAACATCTCCTAGTTTCTTATTAAATAATGATCTTCCTTCTGAAAATTTACCATTTTTATATACAGATAAATCATATATATCTTGTGGAGTAAGATTATAAGTATTTCCCTTATATGTTATCTGCTGAGATTTTATATTTGATAAATCTATCTCTTTGGCTACATCTCCTACTCTTTCTTTAAAAGCCTCTGCAACTTTATTATTTATATCACTTTCGGTTTCAAAATTCATCTTAGCTTTTCTGAAAGACTCATAAGCATCTACCACTACAGGAATAGTAAGTTTCTTTTCATAAGAGAGAGATTCATATTGTTTTGTTGCTATTCCAATTAACTCAGTTTTATATTGTTCAACGGTCTTTCCAGCTGCAGCAGCCTCATCACTTATAACTTTAGCTCTTGCGTTCTCTAGAGAGATGTTGTTCTTTCCTTGATATTGTTTAATTTTTTCTTTGTATTTGGGTTGCCCTTCAAATAATGTTGCCCATATAAAATTATCTGAATTTGTATTATATTCACCAACAGCCCTTTCATATGCTATAGCCTGATCTGTTACAACTTTCTTAGGATCAGATTCCTGTCCAGAGGGTGTAAACCCTCCCACTCCTCCTGCTCCACCAGATGTTGAGGTTTTCTTTCCTTTAGATGATGCACTAAGTATAGCAAGTCTATCTTTCTGCTCATAATTAAGCATGTCCATCTTTCTATCCCATTCCTCTGTCTGTGCCCATCTACTTTGATCATTAGCTTCTTGCTGCATTTTAAACATTGCGTTCCATCCAGGATTATCTACTATCTGTTGTTTGGTTATCATCTGTCCAAACATTGTAGTATATCTTGAACTTACATCATCTCTATATAAAAGTCCTCTTACAGCATCAGGATCTTTATCTACCGTACTTATATATTCATCATAAGAGTCAGCCATTGTCTTCTTGTTTGTCTCAAGAGTGTCTATTTGCTTTTGTATATCTTTCTGATTTTCTACATCTTTATCAAGATTCTTTTTAATAATAAGTTCATCAATAGCAGTTTGATAGCCTGACACTATCTGATCTCTCTGTTTGGTTATAATACCTTTTAATCCTTCATTATCAGTACCTCTATATACATATTGTCCTGATATATGAAGTTGTTGACTTACTCTTGGATCTGAAAAAATCTGTTGTATCGTTTGCTTCACTTTCTCTGGTGATCTTCCTTCTGTCTCCATTCTCATCATTGTAGGAGAGAATATAAAACTCCCATCCTCATTCCTCATAGGTTTTCCATCAGCACCTAATTGATATACCTGATCAAATGTCATTCCATCAGGTTTTACTGCATCAAATGTTTCTTTTGCAAACTTCCATATATCAAAATGAGGAACATATTTTCCATCAAAATTAGCACCAACTTCTTCATCATTCATCCAAGAAGATAGTTGGTTATTGAATACATATTCATTACTGGGATCAAGAGTTCCTTTTTTTCTGTCCTCTTCCATTAAAGAGAGTTCTTTCCTAAACTTAGCTGTGGCAGTAACAGCATTAGTAATATTATCATCCTTTCCAACACTACTTGCCATCCCAGCCACATGATTTGTAAGCTGATAATTGGAGAAGTCCCCAGCAGCGACAGTCCTTAATTTTGTGCCTAATTCATTAAGTTTGCTTTGCAGATATTTCTTATCTACATCCCTTGCAATATCAAGACCAGCAACCCTATCTATGCTTGATTGTATTTTTTGAACCCCTTCGTCATACCTTCTCTGGAGCTCCATTCCCACCCCAACATAGGCCTCCGTTGGGACTTGTTGCACATAGGGATTGAAAGCTATTTGAGGAGCATCTGTCCAGCTTGCCATTGTATTATATTATTCGTTTAACAAATGTAATCAAAATCATTATAGAAATAAAGCTCTTTGATTAAATAAAATAATCAACCTGATTATAAACTCTTGATAGCTCTTGCTATGTTCATACCATTCTTTGCAGGGATTGATGTAGCTTCCTGTTCTTTCTTAGTTTTTCTTCTTCTACGTACTTGCACATCTTCACCTGTTTTAGGATCTTTCTCCCACTGTGTTACCCATTCACTATTAGGATCTGCAACTCCATATCCTCCATCAGAACCTTCCATGTCCCATTGAGCAGGTTGATTCCAATTCTGTTTTCTACCTCTGTCATCAAACCTGTAATTATAGAGATTTTCGTATGTAGCAAGGGTCTTGTTGTTCAATTCATTCTTCAGATATTTATCACTTATAGAATTGAGAGCAGCCTGAAGTCTTGCTTTTGTATTAGATTTAGCCTGAGATTGTCTTGTATATTGATTATCTGCTATTTGAAGGTTCTGTAACTGGGCTTGATTCATTGTAGCCCTGTTCTCTCCATACACCTTATCAGCCATAGCCTGATTCATTCTGAATTCTTCAGCGTTGATTTTATTCAAAGCCTGGTTAGCCTGAGAAGCAATCATAGCCTGTGCAGCAGGATTGTTTCCAGCCATTCTTTGAGCACTTCTCACCTGAGCAATTACATCATTCTTCTGATCAGCAAATGAAACAGAATAAGGACTTCCTAATTGTGGCTGAAAGAATTGAGCCTGTACAGGTTCTTCCTTATCTGTAAGGGCAAACATCTCTCCCATCAATTGTCTGGGATCAAGTCTCTCTGTATCACTTGGTCTGAAATATGGTAGAAGTGAATTAATTCCTAAAGTCATTAAATCTGCAATTTCTTCTTTCGTTAATTTTCCATCACGTTTTTCTGATTTTTTGCCACTCTTATCATACAAGTCTGCAAGTACATCTAACACCTTGTCATTAGTCTGTTGTACTCCTCTTCCTAATGCTGTTATTTCAGTTTCATCATCATTATATTTATATCTCTCATATGGAGTTTTCATGCGAGGAGGAGCTACGTCATTTGGTCCACGAAGAGTAGATTGCATAGCTACAGCATCTGCTACAGCTTCATCTAACTTAGAAAGTTTTTTAGCTTTTTTTGTTGATGGTTTCTCTTTTGTAGAAGTGTTACTTGTTACATTTCCTTGATTATATTTCATTGCAATCTCATCATCCCAATTATGAGGAACGATAGGTTCATGATACAATTGAGGATTCTTAGGAGTTAATACATTTGGATTTACATATCCTGTATCAGGAGAAAGATAAGGAGATTGTGTTCCTATAATAGGAATATTCGGGAAACTTCCTGGAGCAATAGTAGGAACAGGAGATTTAGTATTTACTTCATTCTGTATTGTAGGAACATCCTCCCACGTAACAGGAGGAAAAGAATGCCTCATAAACCAATTACCTATACTTCTTTCTCTTTCATTATATCCAGGTTCAGCTTCTATACCAAGTAATTTAGCTAAACCACTTCTATATTGTGGCTTTTTTATACCACTTTGTGCTTTTGGAATAATTGCTCCTTTCTTAGCTATTTTATATTTACCCTTAGAGAGAGCATTGGCATCTACATTCATCTCTTCAGCAGTTTGATTGATTGCCTCTTGAAGAGAGGCTAATTGCTGCTTCTCACTTGCATAAGCTTTTAGCTTTTGTGTAGTGCCCATAAGGGTAGCCTTTGCTGAATTCAATTTAAGCTTATCAAATGAATTTGTAGGAGATAAGTCCTCAACAGAAAGAAGAGCCTTCTCAGCCTTCTTATTTTGTTTTGCTTCTTCCTTTGCTATATCTTTCACTTTCTTCTTAAATGTTTGCTTTGTTCCAGGAATAGTTAAATCACCAAACACTACTAAATCTTCATCTGTTCCTCCACTCTGTAATTTAACAGCAGGTTCTCCACCTTCCACTTCTACAGGATTACGCCCATAAGCAACAGGCATTCCTCCTTCTGCATGGGAAGGCCCTGTAAATTCTATTGTTTCTCCTCCATCAGGAAGGAATGGATTATAGGAAAGTGATTTTGCTCCTCCTTTTCCTATCCTTAATTCCCCTTCAGTTTCCATATTGCTCACATTACCACCAGAAGCCATATAAGCATTATTTGTATTGAACAATCCTTGCATACCTTTTCCCATAGCCATTTGGTTTATATTTCCTTCAAACCTATCTTGGTATTTCTTTGTTTTCTCTGGATTTGTATCAATAAGGTTACCTACGGCACTAAGGACAGGTTTGGCTAATGTTCCTACAATAGGTCCAACTCCAGGTATCATGCTGACGATATCACCAGCAGCTTCACCAAATGTAGACCCTGCACTCTCACCTCCGCTCAATTGAGTTGCGAAATTAGTAAGCCTCTCACTCCCTATCCCCTGCAATATGTCGCCAAACTGAGCCTTCGGTATTTTTGCGCCCTTCTTTGCCAGCACCCCTTTGCCCACTCCATATACAGGGAAAAATTCATCGCCTGCATTTATTATATCATCAGGTCTCACATACTCACGTTCAATACGCTCAGGAGTAAGTTGTGAAGCCTGTAAGGTAACATCAGACACTTTCTTCCATTGAGTGGCTTCCTGTAACTTTTTCCTCTCATTCTTGAGTTGCTCGAATCCTTTTACTAATCCTTCAGCTATATTCATAGCAGGACCAGCCATTGCACCAAAATCAAATCCATTTGAAACACCAGCCAAAGTCTTAGTATCTAATTGAGAGGCTAACTGTTGAGTTGGTATGGGAGCAATGTAATCCATTGTAGGCATCGTCATACCTACCTGAGCTTTCTTCACCTTAGCTCCTCTCATGGCCTTTTTGAAAGCTGCACCATGTACTTTCATAAAAGAATCTTCATCAGGAAACATCTTATAGAAAGAATCAATGTCCTTAGCTCCTGAGAGTTTTAATATTGTATCTATTGTTGTGCTCATAGCTCTTTGTATTTATTCAACCACCCATTATCCTCTGTAAAGGTACGCAATTGCTTTGATTTTTTTATGTTACCTCCATCTTCATAATTTATCATTGGATTACTCCAGTCCCTATTTAATCTACCCTTATTTAATGAGCTTTTTATTAACTCTGGATGGGGGTATAATGATCTTAGATTTACGGATGATGATGGAGGTATAATTATTTCAGGCCAAT
>ENA-UOWE01001741-UOWE01001741.1-activated-sludge-metagenome-genome-assembly--contig:-NODE-1741-length-25957-cov-6.398000_pt1 | contig 25957 bp, 28 predicted proteins | sample MGYA00249841_ERZ761562 | MGnify/ENA primary metagenome ERZ761562 (study PRJEB28883, sample SAMN05720200) | activated sludge metagenome | isolation source: Anaerobic digester | place: Japan...
AAACCCCAATTCAGATGCTCAAGTGTTTCCAAGGTGCTGGTTAGAGAACATAGAACTTAAAATTAAAACCCCAAGATTTTGTCTTGGGGTTTGTTTTTTTATTCTTTTATTTTAAAAGTACTAATCATCATTAATAGGAAGTTTTACTTGCCTGATTTTGCCTTGGCTTCTTCCAGAACCGTTTTGCGCGATAATTCTGTAATAATAAACAGATCCAGGCTTCAAATCATAAGCATCAACAAGATATTCTCCTGTTGGAACAATTCCTGGATATTGGAAAATAGTAATTTCATTATAATTATTTTCTTCCAATGCCTCCTTATTTTCTGAAGTCTCAATTTGCAAATAAACGGTTTCATTCAATCCAGTAGAATCAACTTTGCCACAAGCTGTAAATCCATTTTCTCCAGCTTTTATGCAATCTCCGGTTTGAACTTCAACCTTCGGCATGGCAGGAGTGCTAAAAATGATATTAGCAAGCTTAAATCTTCTGCCAGTCCCCCATTCATAATAATAAAGGTTTATTCTGTAGCATGTTGATTCTTCAAGCACACCAATTTGATCAAGGATTATAGAATCGCTTTTTTGCGCATCAAGAAACCCTGAATGTGACGAAATAATCATTGTTATTCCGTTCACGCTCGCTCTCCCGCCCTTGAAGCTGAATGTTCCGCCTTGCACGCCATGCCAATCAATTACCTGGACCGCGACATAGACTGAGTCAAAAGTGATTTGAAGGGATATTTTTGCATCAATAGACGTTGGGAATGTAGTTATACTATGACTATTTTGAGCATAAGCATTTCTTCCAAAACCAAAAGTGGCAAAAGACATGGCAGCTACAACGGTCAACACAGCAACAAGTTTTCTCATCAATTCCTCCTATTTTAAATGGCTTTTCATTAAAAAAAGGCAAGAGCCTTTTATTTAATGATACATATATATTAGCACACTATTCAATTTTTGTCAATAGCAGTAAATTATCCCTTAAAATCCTTATAAATAAAGGATTTTTACTATTTTTCGAAATTAAAAGACCCTGTTTTTCCACAGGGTCTTTTAAAAATAAATTTAAATTTTTGAGGCCATTTCTTGAAAAAATCTGGCCATTTTACCTAATTCTTCCAATCCCTTAGGGGTTGTTTTATAGGCATTCTGGCTTTGGAATTTAGTTTTAGCTATATAACCTTCTTTTGCTAAAGAAAAAATAACTCTGGAGATTAAAAGCTTGCCTCCTAAGAATCCGTATTTTTCAAAAATCAGTCTTTGAGTTTCATCGATTATAACTTCTTTGTCCTTGCCTAATGACAAAAGATATATCCAAAGGTTTCCTTCTGTCATCAATTGTTTGAATCTATTGAACGGTGTCATATGTTTGATAGTTTTATTTAATGATGTTATGATTTTTATAAGTTTACAGACATTCTAAGATAGAATGTGCTTTATATAAAAATCATAAAACTTTTATGCTTCCAAGTCAAAGGCTGGAGAAATTAAATACAATAGAAAATCTTTGGATATATATCCTTATAATTTTAAATTCCAGAAATAAAAAATACCCAATTTATGCCTGGGAAATTCCAGCATTGATAGAAAAATTCTTCGGATTTAAAACAGGAAAAATAACTCCCTATCGCGTCTTATACAGACTGGAATCGCAAGATTTGGTAAAGAGCGAATATCATGAAAGAAAAAGATTTTATCAAATAACAGAAACTGGAAAAAAAGAATTGGAAGCCGCTGAATCATTTTATAAAAAAATTTTATTATCTTTTGATAAGCAAATAGGAAATGGCTGAAAAGAAGAAAAAACAAAATATATCTAAGAAAGAAGAAAAAGAAAGCGAGATACAGCAAGTCGTTAATCATTTTTTTTATTCCAAAGGACTAAGCATAGAACAGATAAAGGAAGACGCTAAAAAGAAAAAAATAATTTATGGCAGATTTGCAAAACCAGCCAAACAACTTATAGAACTTTCAGGATCAGTTAATGAAGCGAAAAACGCAATAGATAAAGTCGCTCAATGGGCGAATTCCAGAAATCTTGATTATTCAATTGAAACAATTTTCAAAAAATGGCTGGAACTTGATAAATTAAAACCAAAAGAGATAGTTAAAAAACCTTATTATAAAGGCGATCCGATGATTTGGTCAGATGCTAAAAAGAAATGGTATGTAGTAACTTCTGAAGGCGAATGGTTGGAATATTGCGGCAAAGAATCAGAAATACAATGGAAAACAAAATAGGAATACTAATATTAAAAAAGGGTGTGCATTGCACACCCTTTTACTTTTTATTTTATAATAAATAATCTCTATATTCTATTTGCTTAACAAAATTCCTCCTAAGATTATTCCTATTATTCCTGTGACAAATTTAATCCATTCAGCCATATTCGCCGCTGGCGCTTCTTTGAGGAAAATAATCCCTACAATAACAACGATTAGAGTATTCGAATTAAAAATCGGAACCGCCTTGGAAGCTATACCCCCATTCTGAAAAGCGAATAACCCCATCATCTGTCCCAGTCCCCATAAGATTCCAGATAATATTCCGATTGCAATAATATGCAATGGCGTTTCAGGAATAGATTTTTTAATAATTAAATTAATATATCCCAATAAAACAATAAAAATTAAAATTCCAAGAATTTTTACTTTCCAATCAAAATTTTTTGCAGAGAATAAAAAATATACAATAGCGACAATTCCTATTCCTGCAAATATCAAAAAAAATGAAATATTCGAAGGAATATTATATCCGCTGGTTGAAATTATTTTTGCGGCAATAGCATACATTCCCCAAAATAAAGCTGCTAACAATGCGTATATTATCCACATGTTTCTGTTTTCCATTACTTATTGTTTATTTTTCCAAAGAATATATGGATAAACAAAAGACCAAATTAAAAGCGTTATTGCAAATGCGATTAATATTGAAAAAGACAAAACAGGATAAGCAAAACCCAAGCAAAACAACAAAATTCCAAATGCCCGAAACAATTTTGATCCCATCTTATTGGTCTTTTCCCAAATTTCTTCATTATGGATAGTCCATGGCGTTCTTATTCCAAAGAACCAATTAGGCTTGATATTTTCCATCTGCTTTCCAATGAAAAAGAATAATAATCCTAATGCAGGCACCATTACTGATGTTATTTTTATTTTATATCCCAGAGAAACAGCCAATGTGAGGCAATTTATCAAGAAAAAAAATAACACTATTGCAAAAACAACTTTTTCATAAAATGGCTTATTATGAGCAATGTTCTCCTGTTTAGGATCGGCTTTTGGAAACCACATCATCAATAAAAGCATTATCAAGCTTATTATCGGCATTATGAATAATGCGCTTGTTTTGGGCATATATCCGTCAATCTCGCCTGCTACATTCCAATGACTGGGCATTAAATCGGGCATAACTGGATATAAATAGATCCCCATGCCTATAGCTAACGCAATAATTATTAATGATGCTGTATAAAATTTATTCATATTTATATTATTATTTTTTGAATTATTCTTATATTATTTCGAAAATTGAAAAATATTGATATTTACGATATATTAAATATACAACAAAATTCAATGTCTGACAAAAAATTCTACATAACTACTCCCATTTATTATCCTAACGGAATCCCTCATATCGGCCATGCTTACACTACTTTGGCAGCTGATATTTTAGCGCGCTATCACAAACTCAAAGGTGATGATGTTTTTTTTCTTACCGGAACCGATGAACATGGAAAAAAAATAGAAGAATCAGCGCAAAAAAATGGATTAGATCCTAAAACTTTCGTTGATCAATTAATCCCAGAGTTTAAATCAGCCTGGGAAAGTTTTAATATAGAATATGATCGTTTTATAAGAACTTCCGATAAAGATCATTATGCAGTAGTCCAGAATATCCTTCAACAAGTTTACGATAAAGGAGACATTTATCTGGGAGAATATGAAGGTTGGTACTGCACAGCCTGCGAAGCTTATTATCAAGAGAAAGATTTGGAAAATAAATGTTGTCCAATTCATAAAAAAGAAGTGCAATGGCTTAAAGAAGAAACTTATTTCTTTAAATTAAGCAAATACCAAAAACAAATAAAAGAAATCTGTGAGAGCGGAATTATCACTCCCGATTTCCGTAAAGAAGAAATCTTGAATCGAATTGAAGAAGGATTAAAAGACTTGAGCATTTCTAGGAAAAATTTGAAATGGGGTATTCCATTGCCATTTGATGAAAATCACACTTGCTATGTTTGGTTCGATGCTCTTGCTAATTATCTAACTGGAATAAAATACTTAGAAAGTAAAGAACAATTTAAAAAATATTGGCCAGCTGATGCCCATATAATGGCAAAAGATATATTATGGTTTCATACCGCTATTTGGTTTGGAATATTGCTTTCATTAGATTTAGAAATGCCAAAAAAAGTAGTAGCGCATGGATTCTGGACATTGGAAGGAGAAAAAATATCTAAAACTACTGGAAATTATATAACTCCCATAGAAATGATAGATATTGCTGGAGTGGATTCTGCCAGATATTATTTATTTTCTTCAATGGCTTTTGGACAAGATGGAGACATCAACAAGGCAATGCTAATCGAAAAACATAATTCTGAACTAGCTAACAATTTAGGAAATCTGGTAATGAGAACAAGCGCTTTAATAGAAAAATCAGAAATAAAACAATGCGAAAACAAACTCGCAAAAAAAATAAATATTAATGAAATCGAAAAACATTTTGATTATTTTGAATTGCATAAAGTATTGGAAAATGTTTTTTCTTTTATTTCTGAATGTAATAAATATATAGACGCAAACGAAATTTGGAAAACAAAAGATCCTTGCGAGCTTTATCAATTGGCTGACTCAATAAAAATAGTGGCAATAATTCTTTACCCGTTTATGCCTCAGACCTGCCAAAATATTTCCAAAACTCTTAATTTTAAAATCTCTTGGGATAAAATTTCCCAAGCTTTGGAAGTTTCTGATATAAAAAAATCAGAACCGTTATTCAAAAAAATCTAAAAAAAATCGGCAAGTTTTTTAAACCTGCCGAATCAGACCGCCAATCTCTTGGACGGAAATATCAAAAGAACTATAAATCAAAGAACTTTTTTCGCGCGGGTGGTAAACCCGCGGAGAACGATTGACTAAATCGTTCAATACTCCAGAAAGAGGGAGAAAGGGAACATCATTTGATTAACAAATATATCAAAGATTGTCAATATTATGGACAAATATTGATTATTGTGTTATATCTTTCTTGAAAAGGAGGAAAGATGCTTAAAAAACATCACAGAATAGTGATTATAATGCTAATTTTTATCTCATTATCATTGGGCTTATGCTGCGCCAGAACATTCCCCCAAAAACCTCAAATTCTCTTTAATAATCAAGCTTTAAACCCTATTATTGATCTTATTGAAAACGCTGCAGAAACAATAGATATCCAAATGTTTTCTTTCACAAATTATGATCCGATAATTCAAGCAATAAAAAAATCTGCCCAGAAAGGAGTTAGAATCAGAATTTATGCTGACAATCAAGATGCTAATAATCCTGAAAAGAAAAATAAAGAAGGAAAAATATTAGGACTCCCAGAAGCTGACTTAGAGAAATTTGGAATCCAAGTAAGATGGGAAACCAGTTCCAGATACATGCATCGAAAGATTGCAATCTTCGATCAAGAAAATTTTATTATCGGTTCTACTAATTGGACTAAAAACGGTTTTCAAGAAAACGATGAATCAGATATTATAATGTCTGATTGCGAAATCGCTTGTCAGCTTGCAGAACAATTCGAAAAAGATTGGGAAAAATCCAGCCAAAATTTTTCAAAATAAAAATTATCAACAAAAACTAAAAAACCTCCAAAAAAAAATGGAGGTTTTTTAAAATTAAGAAATTATCTGCATCAAAATTTTACGATCTCTTGAAGAATCAAGTTCGACAAGCATTGTTCTTTGCCATTGTCCTAAAACCAGTTCCCCATTTTTTATACAAATCGTAATAAAAGGAAGCAATCTGATAGCCTTACAATGAGAATGACCATTTCTGCATTCATTATCACAAACGTTTACTGTTCTTATCTCTAAATTATCATGATTATATTTGGCGTCTAATGGCGCTTGGCTGTTCAAAGTTTTTTCAATGTCTTTTAAGAGCAACGGCTCATTTTCATTAAAAATTAGAGCGCAAGAAGTATGTAAAAGCTGAATATGAAGCAATCCATTTTTTATTTCAGATTTTTTAACAAATTCTTTAGCCTTATCGGTAAAATCTATCACATCAAAATATCTCTTGGTCTTATATGCCAATTCGAGGAACTTAGAATCCATAATTATTTCAATTTCTTATATCCAATCCAAAGAAAAACCGCAAGGACAAAACCTATTGCTCCAAATCTGAAAATATCAGTCATCTCCGGCCAGAATCTCGTAGTTCCTATGAAAATAAGAATTATGCCTCCATATAAAATTCCCAATGAAACGCTGGAAGAATTAGTGATTGCTAATCCGATAATCACCAAAATCAAACCAAAAGCAAGATATGCGATAAAAACATTCTTATTATAGCCAGCCAATGCTTTCTGAAAATCTTTCGAACAATAATATTGCATATCGCAATAACTTTTTATCGTAGAATTGGAATAATTAGGAGCAGCTTTAGGTTCTTGAATCATCTCTGGGCTTTTTTCATTCATAACCGAAATCCATTTCCCGCCATTTTTTTCACAATTATCTTTATTATCAACTAAAACAGGTTCGGTATTACAAAATTTTTCATATTTGGGTTCAGGATAAAAAACCTGTCTCCCATAATTTACAAATACATTCAGCAGTATCGCTATGGCGATAACTACTGAAACTTTTTGAAATGTTTTGAAATCTGCCATAAAAGTTGTATTATTTTATTAAATATAATATATCATGAAGCAAGAAAGAATACAAAAAATAATAGCAAACGCAGGAATTTGTTCACGCAGGACAGCTGAAAAAATGATTGCTGATAAAAGAGTGCTAGTTAATGGAAAACCCGCTATAACAGGCCAAAAAGCCTCAAAAAACGACATTATTGAGGTAGATGGCAGGAAAATATCCCAAACCTCCAAACCCCTGATTTATTTAAAGTTCAATAAGCCAAAAGGCTATACTTGCACAAATAGGAAATTCGAAAAAGAAAAGAATATTTTTGACATTTTAGATATAAAAGAAAAAATAATAATCGTTGGAAGATTAGATAAAAACAGCCATGGACTTTTGATTTTAACCAACGATGGCGATCTAGCCCAAAAAATAACCCACCCTAAATATCAAATTCAAAAAGAATATATTGTTCAAGTTTTGACAAACGAATCTCCTAAATTTATTATTTCTCAATTGCAAAAAGGAATAAATTCAGAAGGAGATGTTTTAAAAGCTGACAAAGTATTGCACCAAGGGAATAATAAATTTTTAATAACATTGTCTCAAGGCAAAAAAAGACAGATTAGGAGAATGTTTGAATCGTTAGGAGCAAAAGTTTTAGATTTGCAAAGAACAAGAATCGGAAATATTTTATTAAACAATCTTTTGACAGGAAAATCTCAAAAAATAGAAGGGTCTGAGTTAAAAAAATTGCTTAAATAACTAAAATAAAAAAGACAGAGATTTTTTCTCTGTCTTTTTAAAATTAAGGTTCTGGCGGCCAATCAATTGATGGCTCGCTATAATCAATGATTGAAAATACCGATGGTCCGGAAATAATATTAGGCAATTTTGAATTTGAATTCTTCCCTTTGCGAACGACTATCATTATAAAATAAAAATAGTCTGTTTTTGTTCCGTAAAGGTTACATCTGGAAAATGTCTGCATTATTTCCTGATTCAATGTTATTTTCAATGAATTCTTTTTTCCATCTACTGTTCCCAAAAGGTTCATTTTCATTATTGTCGGTTCATCTAATTGCTTGCATAGATAAACTTCAAACGAATCAGAAACTTTATATCCGGGGTTATCCCATTTTATCAAAATTTCTTTATCTGCTTCTACAATATCTCCATCTGCTGGCGCAATAATCTTGGGATTTCCTGCTTTAAAACTTAACTGATTTACGTAAAAATAAGTTTTTAAGCATTCTGCTGGGATCATTTTAGCAACCATAGGATTGTCGCAAGAAAATTCACAATCATATCCATTTTTGACAGACAAATTTTTTACAATAGCTGATTTCGTGGGGCATTTTGTGCTCGGTTTTATTGTTCCGATTTTGACTTTCTGAATGTTAGTCTTTGGATTAAATTTTTCTCCTGGGTTTGGAACTTTTGTCAAAGTTGCATAAAATGTAGTATCTTTATCAACTTTGAAATTCACCCTCAAATCTATCCTGATATAATCTTTTCCTGTGAGAATTCTTGTTTCCCATGCTTGGTATAACGGGATACTCCCGTCGCCAACGCTTCCTCAGCCAAAACATAAATTTGCCGGAATAGCAGAATATGAAAATATTATCGCGATAAAAAGAATAATGATTATCTTCTTCACTTTTCCCTCCTTAGGATATTTATTTGTAAATTGATAGCTTTGCTATCTCTATATATAATTATAGCATACTTTATATATTATGTCAATATATGAATCTACAAACTAAAAATGATACATTATTACAAAAAAAAGACTATGGTTTTTTACCATAGCCTTTTTATAGATACTACTTTAAATCAGAATGAAGAATCTTTGTTTTGGAATGAATCACATCCCCTGAATACGGAAAAGTCCTTGTATCAGCCTTACCGTCAATCTTTACCAATCCTACAATTACCCTCCATTCAAAATCTTTTTTTGCATTGCCTGCGCCAAAAGAATATTGATATGCTTGCATTGATTTAGATTCATGAGTAGAATAATTTCCATCTTTTTCAAAAATTTGCCAATGGTTATTCCACTCACTAAATGTGCTTTTTACTGCCGATGGATCGTTTATTGGCCACCATTCGTAATCAGCTGCAAGCGCATATCCTTCTGGAATCTTTTCCGGATTGAAATCTACAAATGCTTCAAATTCGGAATATCCATGATGGATATTTCCAAATGCCGGATCGCACAATACAATGTTGCTGACAATCTTTTCATTCTTTACAAGAATCGAAAGGGTTGTAGCAAGAATTATAATCACAATCATCGAGATAAGAAAGACGCTATATCTTTTTATCTTCTCTATCATTTCTTTCCTCTTTCTCTGGTTTCTACCAGTATTAAGTTTTTTATGTTCTATCGGATATCTTTATTATCCTATATTAATTATAGCACACTTTATATAGAATGTCAAGTATCAACAAAAATAAGGGGAAAATCCCCTTATTTCACCGCTATTTAACCAAAGTCTTTATTTATAAATAAAACACTTGGTTTCTGTCTGTTTCTGTTTCCCTGTTTGTTCAGGAATATCATTATAATATCTTATGAAATAACAAATATTTGACCCTATCTTAGTGCCATAAGGAATCAAAAGTTTATGAGAGAAATTGGTTATATATTTGGTAAAAAGCAATTCATCGCTTTGTTTTCTTACTCCAGTTCCCCAAGCATTATTTTTCTCCCAATAAAAAACTTGAGTCTTTAAATTGAGAATATTGCTTCCAAAAGCTTTTATATTCCCATAAATCGTAACAATTCTATTATTCACATCAATTTTAGCCGGAGATTTTGAAATCTCTACAACTGGTTGAAGCAATTCTGACATTGGATAAATCAAATAATTATCAGATTCCCTATCGTAGCAATTATTTTCAGTTCCGAATCCAGCATAATTATATTCATTTTCATCCATGACTTCATTGCTTGATCCAATAAAAGTATCTCTCAAATAAAGCAATTTATTTTTCGCATCATATCTGTATGCCATCAACCAATGTCCTGTTCCAGACGATCCGCTTCTTCTGATTATACCCATCGCGCCTTTATCCCCAATTAAAGTTCCGAATTCTTGAAAGCTTATTTTGCATTTTTTATTAAGATTGCCTGTCTCGATAGGAATAATTCCTGTCAAAGGCTCCATACTCAGTCCCAATGATTTTGTAAATTCCACTAATGCCCATGTATTCCAAGCGCCATTCTTCATCAATGGACAGTAATTTTTTCCATTTACGGTTTTTAACCCTAATTCGCAAAGTTTAGAATCAGACACTTCCATCTCTTTATTATTTAAGAAATAAAGAACTGTATAAGGATTAGGAGAATAATCTTTTTGCCCATCATTATTTTTTGGAATTCTGCAAGGATATCCTGACATAGTGTCTGGGATTTTCTCAGACGCAACAAGTTTGTCCCAATTATTTTTAAATACATCATTATTCTTATACCAATAATTCAATGCCATAGAGAAAGATGTATCAGCGCATCCCCATTCTCCTGTTGTGCGAGCGCCTCTATAACAGCCGCTCCAAAAACCAGATCTTCCATCATTCTGAATAAATTGGTTTGGATAACTATGCAATTTAAAACATATCTGCTTATTGTTTTTATCGCTTGCGTTATCAAACCAATAAGCATTTTTCAATCTTAATTTATAGCAATAAAAACCATCAAGAGATTTTGCTTTTAATTTTTTCTCAAAACTGGATATATCATTTTCTTGCCAAACTATATCTTCAGCTTTTTGGTGGGCAGTCATCTTATCAGGTTCTGGGAAATTAGTAAGTATTGAAGAGTTTTCAGAAGATTGCCCTGATGGATAAACTATAAAATAAGGCTTATATCCAAAATAAGTATTTTTAAAATATTTATCTTTCAATGCCCTAATATCATCATCGGAAACAAGATCGCCTATTCTTCTGCCATCTTGAAGTTTTACATTTTCATATCCTGATTCAGCTCCAACACCTCTCAGGTATAAAATTTTTAAATCACTTCCAAAATCCGGTTGATCTGTTTTTGCCTTAGGCTTAAAAGGAACTATAAAACATTCTTCTTCATCGGACTCAAAATCTCTATCATTTGTTTTAAATATGGCTTTATAACAATATCTTGATCCTTGTTGTATTGGAATCTCAATATAAGCGAGATCTGATTGCGGAACACTTGCGGTAAAAGACGCTTGCTTAAAATTCCATTCATTTAATCCGTTCCATTTTCCTGTTTGAGGATTTGAAACTCTGTATTTTATAACTAATGATTTTAAATCATTTCTTGTCAAAACTCTTGCAAAAAGTGTGCTTGTCATTGTTTTAGGATTAAAAGATCTTAATCCATCTTCTAATTTTGTAAAATTTGTCTTTTCTCCCCAAAAATCTATTTCTTTTATTTCACCTTTTCTTTTTATTCCAAATTCATTTTGAGCAACCGCTCTATAACAATATTTTTGACCATAATCCGTTGGAAAGGCACCAGAAAATTTTATTCCATCAACATCTTGGGATCTATTAATTGAAATGCTCAATTCTTTTGTTTTGTTTTTAAAATCAAATTCTAAGTTCCTCTGATTCTCTGTAACATTGTTGCATAAATCCCATTCTATCCAAATCTTACCCTTGCTGGTATATGATGCGCCAGCTCCTAAACTATAAAGAATCCCCTGAGCTCTTATTTCGTGCAAAGAAATTTTAGCATCACCCAACGGCAATGTTTCTATCCATTTTTGGCCAGGAGTGGCAAAACATTGTTCAGCGCTAGAATTAAATCCTGCTTCGCTTCTTGTGCTTGCTTTAGCGCAATAAGTAAAATCAGGATACAAATGTTGAAAATTGTTCGAATATTCATTGGGGGCTTTAGAAAATTTATTAGTTTTCGACGATCTATATTTTGTCGTTTTATTTTGATCGTATTTTCCCTCCAAATCTATCCAAGCATAAACAGAATTATCATTCCCCATCTCGTCTAATGATGCAGAAATATTAACTGAATAAGAATTTCCTTGTTCTTTTTTTGCAACATCTATGCCCAAAATGCTCGCTTGAGCCAAAGATATTAAATCTTTGTTGTCATCGTCAACTTTTTGTCCAAAACATATCACTTTTGACGATCCTGTTCCAGGAAGCCTTGTGATTATATTCTGTTTTTCCAATAAAACATCCAATGGCTTGTCGTCATTTGAAACAAAGGCTTGATAACAATATCCATTAAATTCTTTTTGTTTTATGACCAAATTTTTAATTGGTAAAGTATACTCATTTGTCTGCAAGTCCCAATATCCTTTATTATTAGGAGTTTCTCTAAAGAAAAAAATCAAAAGTTTGCCATTCTCATCGGTTTTCTTTAAAATATCCTTTGGGAAAATTTCAAACCATGATTTCAGATCTTTTTTATCCGCATTTCCAGCGCTTTCAAGCTTCATTTTCATCAATATTCCATTTTCTTGAGATTGCGCCTCTAAAATTTTAACAATTGGTTTAATCTTTGAAGGTTCACATATTTGGAAAGGAGCTGTCAAAGTAGTGCCGAAAAACATTTTTGTGTTTTTTCCAAATATCATTATTTTCCCTTGGCAAAAACATTTTCCCGAATCTTTATTAAATTCAGATAAATCCCAAGAAAAACTATTAGTTTCTGTTTGATAATATGTTCCATCCAAAGGATATGTATCAACGCTTGCCTGAGCATAATCAGCTACTCTGGAACAATAAAATTTTAGAGTATATCTATATAGATTTTCATTTTTCAATTCCCAAGAAATTTTTCCTTTTTCCCATTGAGTAGTAGGTTTTATTACTTCATTGCTTCCCAAATAATCCTGATACTGGCCTATTTGAATAGAATCTATTTTTACTTCACCAGTTGTTTGGAAAGCTAAAGTATAGTTAGTCGACAAAAAAAACAATGCAATCATTAAAAAAATGAATTTAAAATTTTTCATACTTAAAACTTAAATTAAAAGATTAGTTCAATTATAACAAAAAAATAGCCGATATGTATCGGCTATTTTTCCACAGCTATTTATTTTGATTATTGTTCGATAATTTCCACTGTATTCATTTTTACGGGATTGACAGGAGTAGAGCCTTCTCCAGATGGTTTTGTAGGCGCAGTAGCGATTTTATCAACGATATCCATTCCCTGGATTACCTTTCCAAAGATAACATAATTAGGAGGAAGCGGATAATCTTTATGCATTATAAAAAATTGACTCCCATTAGTATTTGGTCCAGCGTTAGCCATAGCAATTGTTCCTCTGTCATAGTTTCCTTTAAAAGGCTCATCGTCAAATTCATATCCCGGACCTCCAGATCCAGTTCCTGTCGGATCGCCTCCTTGAATCATAAAATCAGGTATTGTTCTATGAAAAATAACTCCATCATAAAATTTTTGTCTTGCTAAATAAACAAAATTATTTACAGTAATTGGAGTTTCTTTTGCATTAAGTTCTATCTTTATGTCTCCTAAATCTGTTTTTAAAACTGCATAATATTTCTTATCAGGATTAAGTTTTTGAGTCCATGGATCTAAATTCATATTTTCTTGTTTTTTATTTTGAGGAATTTGCGACTGAGGCATATCTTTGGTTATTTTATCAGCTTCAATTGTTTTTATGTCTTTTCCCGAAAAAATTGAAAAAACAAAAAAACCTGAAACAATAATTATTAACGCTAAAATCGCATAAGGAAAAATATTTTCTTTATTCATAAATTACATATGCACTATTTTGTCTAATGTCCAAACAGCGGCTATTGCTCCAAAAATCGTGCCTACAGCAAAGCCGATTAAAAAATCAGCAAATATCATAAAATTTAAAATTTTTGAATTTCAAAATAAAGATCTCGAATAAATATCCAGCTTGCTATCAGAACCACTGCCAGAGATAACCAAGTTTGCATATCCATAGTTATTTTAAAATTATTTTATCATTTAAATATTAAAAGTCAAAATATCATTATCAAATATCTTCTATTTCTATTACATCTAATTCTTTAATTTTGCATGGAATTCTCAGAAGCGATGCTAAGCTTGGATTCGTCCTGTTTTTGTCTCCTGAAATTAATTCTTTAATATATGTTCCGGATTCTGTCTTAATCTCAAAAATTGCGCAGTCTTTGCAATATTTTTCCATTTTAAAAAAGAAAATTTTTCTTTTCCTGATTAAATCAGATCTGCTTTCTTTCACTCTTTCTGGAGTTCTTTGAAAAACAACATTTCCGTTTAAAGTTGAAATTGCTTCTAATAATGTCATTTTAGGAAAAGATTTATAAAAAATAACCTTTGCTTTATAGGTTTTATTCCATTTAGCATTTTTTATGCTTGCAATTTCTGATTTATCGCAAAAATCAAGATTTAAAACATTTATATCTTTTGAAATGTTAATTTTCTTTTCCAATTCTTTTAATTTAATATTTTTATCTATATAATTTATTATTTCCAAAACAAAAGGCCTGCCATTTCCTAACATTAAAACATCCTTGTCTTCCCGTCCGGCTCCATGGAAAAAACATTTCTCGCTGGAAAATAAATCTTGCGCGGCATTTAAAATAATATCAGCAACACTTGTCCTATGCTTTCTTTTACCAGATGTTTGCGGAATATCTCTGCAAAATTTTTTATATCTTCCTTTAATAAAAATTTTTTTATTTTTCATTAATTCATCTTGCATTATTTATTTTTTGTTTTCAAGAAATAAAAAGCGCCCCATTTTTATATAAGGGCGCTATGATGATTAGGCGGCAAATTGGTTATATATTCTCATACAAAGAAAACTTTTATTAGGAGCATCATGTAGAATAGATCTTCAGCCATCATCCTTGACTGTTAGTAATTCGGATCGCCGAATCCGTTGCCGTCTAATTTCATCCTATAAAAAGAACTTGCAAATATAAATCAAAGCCATTTCCAGCTTGTTAATAATAAATGTATAATTAATCTTATTATTATAATAATACTTTATTCCTAAAAAATCAAGATTATGCATTAGCCTTAATTTCAATAACATCTCCATCTTGAACTATATAATCTTTTCCCTCCAGGCGGATTAATCCTTTCTCTTTAGCTTTTGCGAATCCTTGGCAATCAAGCAAAACTTGCCAATTTATAACTTCTGCTTTAATAAAATTTTTTTCAAAATCAGTGTGTATAACCCCTCCTGCTTGCGGAGCTTTTTGCCCGTTGCGCAATGTCCATGCGCGAGTTTCGTCAGCGCCAGTTGTTAAAAATGTAATCAATCCTAAAATCGAATAAGCTTTCTGTATTAAAGTTTCAAGTTCTGTCTCTTTTGGCAAGCCAAATTCAACGCGTTCATCAAGAGATAAATCTATTGCATCATGTTCGGTCAAAATATCAATAATTAAATATGGCCAGTTATTTTTTTTAAAATCATCTATAATATTTTTATCAACCTCTTCATCTTTTCCATTTAGCAAATAAATTCTTGGTTTAGCAGTAAGCAATTGATAGCTTCCCAAAATTTTTAATTCCTCATTGATAAAATCCTGTTCAAATAGTATTTTCCCATCTTCCAGATATTCTTTAGCTTTTTGCAGAATAGGCAATTCTGATTGAGCCTGTTTCGACCCGCCCCTTATTTCTCTTTGCAATGATTCAAGTCTTTTCTCTACAGTTTCTAAATCTTTTAAAGCTAATTCCGTATCTAAAACATTCTTATCTGATATCGGGTCTATTTTCTCCTGAGTGTTTATTATTTTATCATTTTTAAAAGCCCTTAAAACATAGACTATCGCATCTGTCTCGCGAATATTTGCCAAGAATTTATTCCCCAATCCTTCACCTTTGCTTGCCCCAGCAATTAATCCGGCAATATCGACAAATTCAATAATGTTGTAAATCTTTTTTTCCGAATTGCAAAGTTCTGCTAATTTATCAACGCGAAAATCAGGAACAGCTACGGTCCCGATATTAGGGTCGATTGTGCAAAAAGGATAATTCTGACAATCAACTTGTTTCTTCGTAATTGTTTTAAATAATGTTGATTTACCTACATTGGGTAAACCTACTATTCCTATAGAAAAACTCATATATTATTGATTCTTGCCTTTTAGCCAATTAGCATTTTTTAATATTGGATAATAAAGATCATCTTCTAATTCTATGTTCAGATCATCTATTTCTTTTTTCTCTGGATCATTTTCTGAAAAATTAACAAAATCTAAGTCTGTTATCAGCGCCATAGGCGTCTGTTCGTCCCCTTCGCCCATTATCAAAACAGAAGCGGCAGCCAAACCATCCATTATATTAGCTTTAGTTACATGCATTTCTCTGCCAAAAATATCAGGCTGATTTATATAATTCTTCAAAGCGTAAAACCCGCTATGAGCTAAAGCATAACCTGTAGTGCCTCTTTTTAGAGGAGTTGTTTTACTGTCTGTTATTATCACTCCAAATTTCTTCAGATTATATTTTTTAACGAAATATTGCCTAATTTCATTAGCAGTTTCCTGTAAATGTTCCGGCCAGAGCACAAAATATCCATTTCCATTTGATTCATCAATCCCGGCACTAGCAGCTAAAAAATTATTTTTAATCGTTATAATTAAATTATATTTCGCTTGAGTCGGATCAATATAAAAATCAGATTCTTCTTTTATCAAATCGATTTTAGAAAAATCTTTTGCTTCTTTTATCCTTCCTTGGCAAATTGCAATTATTTTAGAAGTCACAGCCAACACGCTTCCATCTCGTATTTCAGGAACAAATTCATCAAAAATATTAAGAATATCATCTCCAGCTATTATTTTTTTTGTCTTTAAAGGCTTTATTGTCATAAATTTCTATAACAAAAATATGCTTTTAAATCAAATTTAAAAGAACAGCTTTTATGCTGTTCTTTTTTAATATTAGATTCTATTCCATCACTCTTGCCCCTCCTGGAGCAATTATTTTTTCGCGGGATAAAAAAGAAAAATGTTCTTCACCATCTATTCTGAAGGCAATTTTGATTGAATTTATTCCAAATCCAGATATCTCGCTTAGTGACACTTTTACTTTCTGGCCTCTCTTTAACCTAATAGTTTTTCCCAAATTTGTCACAACAACGCAGTCCTCTCCAATCGTGCAAGTAACAGAATAAGATTTTACCAATTTCTACCCCCTATTTTCAATATTCTTTTATAAGTTCTATATCTTGAACCCTTATCATGATGCTGATAAAAAAACTTCTTTCTCTCGTCTTCTTTTGTGAAAATTCTTTTAAATCATCTCTTATGATGACTTTAGCGAATTCCAAATCATTGCGGGTAACCAAAATTTCTCCATCGTTCTTAACAGACACTAAACATTCGGTATTCTCTGGAATAAAAATATCTGGATTTCTTATCCTATAGATTGCCTTTATTTTGGCGAGAAAAATTTTTTTAGCAGTTTCCTCCTTTCTTTTTTCTTTTTTAAATAACTTAATAGAAGCTTAAATCAGCAATTATCTTATGTCAAATAAAGAATAAATGCCAGACCTAAAATTATTCTATATATGCCGAAAAATGAAAAAGACTGCTTTTTAATGAATTCCAAGAAAAATTTTATTCCTGCCAATGCCGATATAAATGCAGTGATAAATCCCAATGCCAAAATTTGGATCTGGTTTGCGTCAAAATTCGTGTTTAAAATATCTAACCCTGTCGCGGCAAACATTATCGGAACTGCCAAAAGAAAAGAAAACTCAACTATTGTTTTTTTAGACAACCCAAGCAATCTTCCTCCTATGATAGTTGAAGCTGATCTGCTTACTCCCGGAATAACACAAAGAGATTGAAAAACACCTACTAAGAAAGCTTGCTTATATGTCATCTGCGATATTTCTTTAATCTCGCCATCCTGATTTTTATATTTTGATTCAAAAATTAAAATCAATATTCCTCCTATTATAAGAGAAAAAGCCACAAGCATCTGATTTCCCAAAAAATAATGTTTTGCTATCTTGTATATGCAAATGCCTACTAATCCTGTCGGAAAAAAAGCAATAGCAATTTTTTTTAAAGTTTCTTTATCGCAAAAAAATTTTTTCCAATATAAAAACAAAACCGAGAGGATTGCTCCAAGTTGAATTATTATTACGAAACTTTTTATAAAATCACTTTCAGGAATCCCTAAAATTTTATATCCTAAAATTAAATGCCCAGTAGAAGAAACAGGCAAAAATTCAGTTATTCCTTCAACTATTCCTAAAATCAATATTTTTATAAAATTTATCATAAAAATATTATACTTTAATTTTATCTAATAAAAAAGCCCTACTGTCGCGCGCAGTAAGGCTCATTTTTATTATGTGCTGTGGATAATGGATCTGTTATCCAAAATCCTTTTTATTCTTAAAGGAACATTCAAAATGAATATCTTGTTATGCAAGTTTACTGGTCTTGATCATTGAAAATATACCAGCTGCTTTCTATCATCTCATTTCTCGAATAATCCCATCCTCTTATTTGAAATCTATGTCTAAAATCAGCTTCTCTCCCAGCAATATTGAATCCCGTTTCAACAGAAAATGATTCTATTTTATCCTCTGCCATCAGCATATTTTGCCCGCAAATCGTAATATTGCAACTATTGTGATCAGAAACTATTTCGAACCACCAATCAACTCTGCCTCTATTTGATAAATTCTTTATCTCTCCAGACAAATAATATTTTCCATCTGCTCCTTTAGTTGCCTTTATTCTATCAATTTTTATTTTCGGAAAAGGTATTATGAAATCCTTAGTTTTCTGCTCGACAAATTCATAAGACACATTATCTTTTCTTCTCCAAAGGCAATATGTAAAATATTTATTGCCAGGAATCAATTGATCAACTTTTCTTCCTTTTTCATCAGGATCATTGTTAGAAAAAACTACGCCTCTCGAGCCTCCATAGAAAATATCTATTGTCTTGGTCCTATAATAATTAGGTCCAAGAACTACCACGCTGCATTCCCATTTTACAGATCCAGGTCTTATCAAATTGATAAAAACAGGTATACATACTGACTTCTCATCCATTTTTTCAGGTTTTGAAGTAAAAACCCTATACTCAGGACTGCTTGCCTTAGCAGATAACATTGGATACACCATAAAAAATACCACTATAAAAGCTACAGCAAATGCGACAATTTTCTTCATTTCTTGCCTCCTTTTGAATTGTTTTTTCCTTTTTAAAAGGTTTTTTGTGCTTTTGAGAGAAATTATTCTCCTATGCTTTTATATAATATTCCAATAAAAAAAGCAAGTCCTTTTTGGAAGCTTGCTTTTTTCTTTTAAAACTTAATTTCTTGTTATTTTCTCTAAAATTCTATTAGCTCTCTCGATATTTCCGAGATCATCATCTAATTTAATGACTAAAGAACAAAGATCTCTTATCGACCCTTCACCAGATATCGTCAAATAAGGTCTTATATCAGAATCTCCTAAAAAATTCTCAGCATTGACTAAACACTCTCTTAAGCAACAAGAGTTTAAAGGTTTTCCATCCTTCTCCATATCAGACATTTTTCTAATCTGCTCCGACAAAGTTTTTGCTCGACGTTCAGGATTCTTCTTAATAGGCACCTCTGGATATTGACCTACAAAAACTCCATTTCTAACTTTCCCCGTTTTTTCTGCTGCCATCTTGCCCCTTTCTGAGTGAATATTATATTTTAATAATTATTATATTGTGAGGGTTCTATGGGAATATTTAATTAAAATATTACACGATTTTAATATTTTTTCAAGTTCTATAAGAAATAAAAACCGTAATCTATAAGATTACGGTTTTTCTGATTCAATTTCTTTTTTCCATTGCTTGATAAAATCATCGCAATTTTTGAAATACTGTTCGGCGGTAAAAAAGTCGCCATTTCTCCCTTTGAAAAGAGTTTTAGAGTTTGCTGTTTCAAGAAATTTCAATGAAGTATTGCAAAACCGATCAATAAGCTTCATTCTTAATTCCCTATCTGCAAATCTGAAGTCTCTTTTAGAGAATTCTTCCTTTACTATTTCCAAAGCATTGAAAATATCATAAGGAATCCCATTTTCGATTGCCGATGAAAGGAAACTTGTCTTCCTTGAAATCAAAATATTTGCAGCTTTTCTCACATTACCAATAGCGATTTTTTTGCAATCATCTTTTTCGCTTTGCAAATCTTTGGCTGATGCAACCCATAAAGCTTCAGCAAGATGCAGAATTATTGTTTCCCATTCTGCCACCTTTTCAGGCTTTCCGAGATTTATTGATTTCTGCAATTCAGCAGAAACTAATGCGTCTCTTATGGCGATAGCTGTTATTTCTCTTCCTTTCTCTTGGATTTTTTCTCTCTCCTGAGGATTAGTATAATAGTTTACAGCATCTTCGGCAAAATCGCTTGCTGTTTTCTGTTGGTCTTTTGGAATTTCTGAGGAAGGATAAAATCCATACCCGAATTTTGATCTTGATACTACTCTGCCATTTCCGATATCTTTTTTGTTAGCCATTTTTTCCTCCTTTCTATAAATCAAATATTATATTGAATTCAATTTAAAGCATTTTAAGCCCTAAACTGTTTGCCTAAAATTAATTTTAAAACAACTTTTCTCCTTTATTTATAAGCTTTTTTAAGATATAAACCTTTTTTATTCAAAGCTTATAGGAGTTAATAAATATATAATATATCAAATTGAATGTCAATAGCTTGGAATTAAACCTATTTTTTAACATTTTATAGTTGAACTCGAGCTAAAACAGAAGAAACTAAACTTAAAGAGATAAATATTAATGATAAAATAAGAACAGTTTTCAATAAATTCTTCATAATTTGAGAAATAAAAACGGAGCGCATAAAAAAACGCATCCGTTCTTAAAAATAAATATTATATTTTATTAGATTTTAAAATCTTCTGCAATTCAATCTTTTTATTTTTTTGGATAGACCAAAAAACAAGAATCAAAATAAATATCAACCAAAACCACCAAGGGATAATCCTGCATTTCAAATACCAAAATATCAGAATCAATAATAATAAAACTTGCTGCCAATAGGATTGGAAATATTCTTTTAAATTTTTTTTATTTGCATTTTTCGAATCCATAGAATTATTCTGTTGGTTTTATTCTTTTCATTAAATCTTTTTTGCTTTTATATTCGATATAAGACATTATTCCTGCTATCACCATCAAAATCCAAGGCAAGATATCTTTATCCGAACATTTTCCAGGTATTTTAGCAGCCAGATTATCCATAAAATCTTCTATTTTATCAGCTAATCCTTTAACTTCTGGTTCCGGACTTTTAATAGAAGCTCCGGCAACATTTCCCTGTTCTTCCCCCTGTCCTCCGAAACTATTGGCTTTTGGTTGTTCTTCTTGATCGCATGGAGTCGTAAAGCTAAGTTGGTCGCTTATTGCAAGCAAATCTTTTGACGCCACTCTAAAAAAATATTGAGTGCAAGGAGAAAGATTAGTCAGAATCATTTTATGTTCTTCGACAAGATTCTTATCAATTCCAGTCGAATAATCATATCCATATTTGTCTTTTTTCTTATCAAAATCGCTTTCATCATTCTCTGAAGAGAACACAACTTCACTATCAGTCATGCAAGTGGTTTTCCATATTATAACAGCTGAATTTTTAGTTATATCAATCGCTTTCACGCTGCCTTTATAAATCATATTAGTGCATCCTCCGCTATTACCGCCTCCTCCGCCACCACCAAATATTCTCGGATCATCAGTAGGATTTTTAGGTTCATCTGAACCATCGTTATATCCTATTTGAATATCAAAATATGTCGCTTTTCCTTGCCATTCATTTTCTTTCTCTTTAGGAAAAGAAATTATGTAATCATATTGTTGTTTCTCTCCTGGGGAAATGGCAGCCAAATCTATCAATCCTTTTTGATAAAAGTCATATAAAGTCTTTTCCCCAAGACTGCCTCCATAAAAATCAGTCCCATTTTTCTTAATATTTATCAAAAGTGCGCGAGATAAATCATCATTTGGAATCGGATTAGCAAAGTTTAGCGCTTGAGTTGCGACTATTTTATTTTCTGAACCAATATTTTCAATAGTAACCCAACGGGATACACTATCTCCAGGCATGAAGCTGCTTTCAGAGAATAAAGATGGAGTTTTTTCAAAAACAATAGAAACATTAGCTGCCAAAACAAATATTGGAGCAATCATCCCGATAAAAATTATATTTAATAATTTATTCTTCATATTGAATTCGAATTCATTATTATATCATTTTCTGGAACAGGTGATAAATCAGGATCTGGATTCTGAACAACCGGTTGAGGAGTCTGAGTTGGTTCTGGAATTGATGCTGGAGTTACTAAATCAATATTTGGATTTTGCAAACCGGAATCAGATAAAGGATTAGATTCAGGAGCTGTCGGAACCTGATCTTTAATAATCACAGTCCTATATTTTGTTTCCGATTTATTGCCAGCATTATCAAACACTTCATAAGCAAGAATATATTCTCCTATTATCGATGTATTAACATCTCCAACAACAATTATTTTAAAACTTATGTCTCCATCTGTTTCATCAAAAGCAGTAGCGCCCGGATCGACAAATAAAGTATTAATTGGAATTTCAATAATTGCTTCTCCATTTAAAGTAATTATTGGAGCAATTATATCTAAAGTTGTAGTCGATACAGTAGATGTTGTAGAAGTTGTGATTATTGAGCTTGATGTTGGCGCAATTATTTCAGGAATCGTTGTAGTGGCTATACTTTCTGAAGTTGTAGCAGAAGAGGTAGAAACAGTAGTTGTAGTGTTATCTATTGTAGGAACAGTTGTAGTCGAATTAATTGGTTCTGTATTTGTTGAGTCTGAAATATTTTGTGTCCCTGGAGTTGGAATTGGATCATACCATATTCCTGATCCGTCAGGAATATTGGCATAAGATTTATTTGGCGGGACAGGCCCTATTCCATTATTAGGACATTCAATAGGAATTTCATTGTTAATTGAATCCAATGTTGGTTCTAATTTACAATAATCTTCAGAACCATTATATGTATATTGCGAAATTAGAATTCCATTATTGTCATAAAGATAAATTGTATCTTGGCTATTATCTAAAAATGGTTTTCCTTGTCCAGAAAGATTTACATAAATAACCATCCATTCTTGTCCTGTTCCTTTCTTGCCAATAATTGTGCTGCCATTATTAGTATTTGAACTATCTATAACAACAGCATTGCCTTGTTTGTCTTTTAGAACCCATCCATATAAATCAAATTCAGCAGAGGCATTGTTGTTATATAATTCTACCCATTCTCCTTTTGGTTTTAAATCTCCATCATAACCCCAATCATTTCCATAATCATCTTGCCCTTCTGGATTAGGTAAAAATTCATTTAATACAACATAATCTTTTGCTTCAGGAGCATTTGGGTTTGAAAATGCTAAGTTTGTTACAGTTGTTTTACCTACGCACGAAACATAATCAGGCATATTCAAGGTTAATGTTCCGATTCCTCCATCGCAAGTTTGTCCATAAGTCAAATAAGCTCCGTATGATCCGTTATAATTTTGCAAAGGATGTGTTACATTAACTGAATAAGTTTTAGAACTGCTTAACATCGGTTTTTGAATCCATCTTACGCCCTCCAGACCTTTTAACGGCCCTGAAGAAAACATTGTCGTAGCTCCTTCTGGATACGAAGGAGTTATTTGATCCATGGCATTTACGCCTAATCCATGTCCGAAATTCAATCCGATTGAATCACAATCAATATTATTTCCCGATTGGCAATTTACTATGAAATTAAAACTCTCAACTCTGCAATCAGAATCATAAGAATTTGTAACTTCAACCTTTATTGATCCGGGATTCCATTCGCTTAAATTGCATTTGCTATTTTTCCATGATCCTGCATTAATTACATTAGAAATTGTTTCAATATCATAATATCCCTGGCCCATATCATGATTTGTTTGGACTCCTTTATAAACAAAATCAAAAGCGCAACTCTTATTTTGCAAAGTATCGTTTGGAGGAATGGTTGCTAAAAATTCAAGTTTCGAATTATTCTTATCATAAATTCCCAAATCGATTTCAGGCATTGACATAAGAGGTCCTTGATACAATGTCAAAGCATTTTTTGTAACTATTATCGTAATATTTGGACATAAATCTCCTATTGTTCCTGTAGCAGAAAGCCAATATTTAAATGGCAATGTTCCATCATTTTTTACATCAATTATTCTCTTAGCAGCTTGGCTTGGCCCGACAGTAGGAGAAAAATCAGAATCAGACTGCAATGAAAAATCCAATAATCCAGTTTCTAAATATCCTTGAGATTTTTCAGAATCATTGTAATACGCCAAAACAAATCCAGTCGGGGTGGATGTAAAAAGAATAACAGACAATATTACTATCGATATAAACTTGTTCAAAAAGTTTTTCATCTTAATTATTCTTATTTTCGCTTTCTTGGTTCGATTCTCTACTCTTTTTATCTTCTCTTTTAATATTTTTTTTAATATTTAAAAATTCGCCTACAATTATTAAAACACATGGAATAATTATCAAAAGAAGAAATCCTTTTTTGGTTTGCGCAAAACTTACAGCATATCCCAAATATGGAATTGATAACATAACCTTTCCTTTAATATCTTCTTTTTTAATTGATTTTCCATCTTCATTATCATTAGCATCGCCTTTTGTCGCGTATAATTGGACATCATTTTGGACATAAGTTCTTGTTATTCTGTGAGTTTTTGGAATAGATGTTTTTGAAATCTCTCCAAATGTTACTATGTCCCCAACTTTATAACTTGATACAGGTTTGATTATTATCACACTGCCTGTTTTTATTGTTGGCTCCATAGAGCCAGACAAAACAGTCAATATTTTTATATTGTCCTTAATAGGCAATAATGAAAAAATCAATGTCGCTCCGACAATTATAATCAATGCTATGAATGCATAATAAAGTGCTTGTTTGATATTCATCTTTTTTTCGAATTTAATTTTTAATTAAATTCTTTATTGCTCTCCCAAAATAAATTAGGAGAGTTGAAAAGAATTAAATTATTGAGGTATTGGCTCTACACAAACAAATTTATCATTATGTCTTGATTGGATCGCTTCAAAAACAATATCAGCAGTTAATTTATCGCTTTGCGATTTATTTGTTACAGCGCTTCCATCACATACTTCTGTTTCTGTATTCACAGAACCGAAACACCACATTTTTGAAATACAGTTTTCTACATCTGGTTGAAATGCTATTCCATTTAAAGAATCAGCTAAAGCAAATTTCCCAACATTGGCAAATAATGTCCAAGGAACAATTGTTGTGTCTTCTGTATCTTTTATTCCATCACAATCTGCATCTTTATAAAATGTGATATATAATTCTTCATCTAATTCTCCCTTATCCATTGTATCATCTATTTTAGTTTCAGGATCTGTCAAAGTTTCTTCAGTTGAAACAATATTTCTAATTTCAGCGCAAACCCAAGCAGGATTTGTTCCAACTTTAATTTTAATAGTATCCTTTCCATTATCTCCAGGTTTTAAATCTGTGAGATTAAAAAATTTGTCAACTTCCGTAAGATCTTTTGGTTCCCATGCCTGCGTCCCATTTGTTGGGCCGTTGGCAACAATATTTGCATCACCGACTTTAAGATCAATTGTTCCGGCAGTAAATGTATTTCCTGTCGATGTTTCAGTATTTGAAAAATATGCAACTGTCGCCCCGATAGCAATAACAGCGCATATTCCTAAAACTGATAATGATAATAATAATTTTTTGTTCATAAAAATTAAAGTTTATTTTAATTTTTACCCCGTTGAATGAACGAAGTCCTATTCAACTGGGGTTATTCGACTTGATAATTCCTTCCTCGCCTCCTAAAAAAGAAGGCGAGATAGAATTATCAAATTAAATTTGATTATTCAGGTATTGATGCTGGACATTCGAATGTATCGTTATGTCTTGCTTGAACAGCATAGAAACCAAAGTCTGAACTAAATGTTGTTCCTTTATATTCATTACCCATTGTCACTGGGCTGCATGTCTTAGCAGCGTTTGTATGATCAATTGCAATTGCTTTAGCTCCTTCTTTTGAGCCTGCGCACCATGCGA
>ENA-UOWE01001746-UOWE01001746.1-activated-sludge-metagenome-genome-assembly--contig:-NODE-1746-length-25904-cov-4.894696_pt1 | contig 25904 bp, 27 predicted proteins | sample MGYA00249841_ERZ761562 | MGnify/ENA primary metagenome ERZ761562 (study PRJEB28883, sample SAMN05720200) | activated sludge metagenome | isolation source: Anaerobic digester | place: Japan...
TGTTACTAATTCTACCTTTTGAAGATTACTTCCTCCATCAAATTGAATTTGATCCGTATAAAGAAAATCGATTGGGTTGGCATCGGCAATATTGGCAGTGGTTTCAATAAAAATATACAAACTATCTTTGGCCAAAAGATTCACATTATTAAATATTTTACCTTGATTGCCTTGCATTCCGTCAACTGTCATTCGGTATTTTGAAGCTAGTCCTTTTCCTAATTGAATGGTTGGAATTGTGATGTCATTTTTGCTATGATTGTACACTTTTAGCGTATAAGTACTCGAGCCAATGTTCGTAAAAACAGTATCTAAATAAATGGTGTCTTTTGAGAATTTTAAATCTCCTGTGCTTGGTATGGTTTCAAAATCTGTTCGGCATGAACTAAGAGAAATAAGGATTCCAATAAAAAAAAGAAAAGTAAACTGACGCATTTCGATTGAATTTTTTGTAAAAATAGCAAATTCTATTTGGAATAAAGAAGGTTTTTCAAATTTGAAGTTATAATAGCATTTGTTTTTACTCTCTTTTATCTAATTTTACACTTTAAAGCAAAATCAATGACATTCGACAAAGAAAAAATCCTTCATTATTGCAATTCAATTTCAGAAAATACTTTGATGCAAACGCTTAATATCAAATACACCGATGCTGGACCTGATTTTTTAGTAGCAACAATGCCTGTAAACCCTTCAGTTCATCAACCTATGGGATTGTTGCACGGCGGAGCTACGGTGGCTTTGGCAGAAAGTGTTGGGAGTGCGGCCTCTTTTTTATTTGTAAACGGAGAACAAAGCGAAGTTCGAGGAATTGAAATCTCGGCCAATCACGTCAAATCAAAACGAAATGGAATAGTTACGGCAACTGCTAGAATTATGCACAAAGGAAGCAGTATTCATCTTTGGGAAATTCGAATTACCGACGAAAATGAGTCTTTAATTTCTATTTGCAAATTGACTACTATGATACTTCCAAAGCGAAAAAGCAAAGATTTATAATGGAAAAAATTTTAGAAAAAGTCAAGACACATTATAATCAAAACTTACCTTTTGTAATTTATAACAAACCCAATACGGATAACATAATAGGGCTTTTACAGCAAAACGATAACTTGTTCGAAGTTAAAGATTTCAACGAAAAAGGCTTTGTTTTTGCCTCTTTTGACGGAAACCAAACCTACATAATTCCTGAAAATCAGTCTGAAATTATTAGTGCTAATTTTCAAATTAAAGAAAACTCTATCACTAATATACAATTAAATTCACCTGATGCAACCGTTAAAAATCAGTTTGAAGATTTGGTTACCAAAGGAATTCAAGCCATAGCAAATAACGAATTCAAAAAAGTAGTTTTATCTCGAAAAGAAACCTTGAATTTGGTTGATTTTGATTTGATTGACACCTTTAAAAAATTGGTTCAAACCTATCCAACTACTTTTGTATATGGTTTTCATCATCCAAAAATAGGAACTTGGCTGGGTGCAACGCCCGAACAATTGTTGAAGGCCAATGAAGATGAATTTCATACTATGGCTTTGGCAGGAACGCAAAAAGATACAGGTTCCAATGAAGTTGTTTGGCCAAAAAAAGAACAAGAAGAACAACAATTCGTCACCGATTATATTGTAGATAAATTGAAAAATGTGGCTTCGGAAGTATTAGTTTCAAAACCTTATAGTTTAAAAGCAGGAAGTATTTGGCATATAAAAACTGACATTTCTGGAACTTTAAAATCGAGTTCAAGTTTGCAACAAGTCATTCAATTATTGCATCCAACACCCGCCGTTTGTGGTTTGCCAAAACTTGAGTCTAAAAAATTTATCTTAGAAAACGAAAATTACGCCCGTACTTTTTACACTGGCTTTTTGGGAGAATTAAATATGAATAACAAAACCGATTTGTTTGTAAATTTGCGCTCAATGGAAATTAGCAATTCACAAGCTCATCTATTTATGGGATGCGGAATTACCAAAGATAGTATTCCTGAAAAAGAGTGGGAGGAAAGCATCAATAAATCGGGTACGATGAAAAAAGTTTTGTAAAATGGAACGCAGATAAAACGGATTTACTTCGTAAAGTCGCAGATAAAACGGATTTTAAAAATTATGTATGAGTTTAGTAACTATTAAAATCTGTTTCATCCGTATTTTCGCATAGCGAATCGGTGTTTATCCGTGTACTAATTAATATTAATAAAAAAAGAAATGAAATTAGACATATTAGCCTTCGGTGCACATCCAGATGATGTAGAATTAGGTTGTGCAGGAACATTAGCCAAAGAAATTTCGTTAGGAAAAAAAGTGGGAATCATAGATTTGACTCGAGGTGAACTAGGAACTCGTGGTTCAGTTGAAATCAGGAATCAAGAAGCGGCTGATGCTGCCAAAATATTGGGCATTTCTATTCGGGAGAATCTGGATATGCGTGATGGTTTTTTTGTGAATGATGAAGTACATCAATTAAAAATCATTGAAATGATTCGCAAATACCAGCCTGAAATTGTGATTTGCAATGCCATTGATGACCGCCATATAGATCACGGAAAAGGAAGTCAATTGGTTTCAGACTCTTGTTTTTTGTCTGGATTAATGAAAATTGAAACGGAACACAAGGGTGATAAACAACAAGTTTGGCGACCTAAATTAGTCTATCATTACATTCAATGGAAAAACATAACACCCGATTTTGTGGTGGATATAACAGGGTTTAATGAGAAAAAAGTCGAAGCTATTTTGGCCTACGGTTCTCAGTTTTATAACCCCAATTCTAATGAACCCGAAACCTTGATTGCATCGAAAAACTTCTTGGAAAGTCTTAATTATCGCGCTCAGGATTTGGGAAGATTAATTGGTACTGATTTTGCCGAAGGTTTTACAGTCGAAAGATATTTGGCTGTCAATAGTTTAAGTAATTTGATGTAATTTTTTTATTTTTTTCTTTGCAAAAGCAAACTTAAGTATTATATTTGCACTCGTTAAAAAATGGTGGTTGTAGCTCAGCTGGTTAGAGTATTGGTTTGTGGTGCCGAGGGTCGCCGGTTCGAACCCGGTCAGCCACCCAGAACGCAAAAGCTTCGAAGAAATTCGAGGCTTTTTTTGTGGATTAAAGTTTATAAAAATGTTACTTATTTTTTATTCTTTTGAATTTATTAATAATTTTTATAATTTAGTAGCTGTTAGATATTTGTATTTCTAATTTTTGAGTAATAAATTAACAACAGATAAATTTTATGGGAACATTTTTAATTAGTAAAAGAAAAAACGATGAATTTCAATTCGTTTTAAAAGCAGGAAACGGACAAGTTATTTTAGCAAGTGAAGGCTATACAACCAAAGCAGCTTGTGATAACGGAATAGAATCCGTTAAAAAGAATTCACAAGATGATGCTCGATTTGATAAATTAGAATCAAAAAACGGTAAATTTTATTTTAATTTGAAAGCTACTAATGGACAAATCATCGGCAATAGCGAAATGTATGAATCCATTGCAGCAAGAGATAACGGAATCGAATCGGTTAAGAAAAATGCCCCAGATGCGGATGTGAAAGAAGATTTGTAAAATATATTTCATTAAGAACAAAAGCCTCGGATAAAATTCGAGGCTTTTTTTATTGAAGTAAGAATCCAAAAAGATTAATTTCCGCTTTTATCCACCACAGGACGATTTTCTCTATTAGCTAATTCCCAGGCTATTGCAAAGGCAAGTTGCGTTCTTTTGGCTAAAGCATCAAATTCAATTTTATCGACTTCGTCTGTAGGTTTGTGATAATCTGCATGAACACCATTAAAAAGAAAAACCGATGGAATACCGTGTTTGGCAAAATTGTAATGATCAGATCGGTAGTAAAAACGATTTGGATCGCTTCTGTCATTGAATTTATAATCTAAAAACAAATTGACATATTTTTTATTAACCTCTTCGCAAATGTTATACAAATCGGTCGAAAGATAATCGGAACCTATTAAATACACATAATTATTAGAATCTTTATGCAAGTCATCACGGCGACCAATCATATCAATATTAATATCGGTTATGGTGTTTGCCAACGGAAATAAGGGGTTTTCAGAATAGAATCTAGAACCGTGAAGTCCGTGTTCTTCGCCGGTTACGTGAAGAATTAAGATAGAACGTTTGGGGCCGTGACCTTCTTTTTTAGCTTTGGCAAAGGTTTTAGCAATTGCTAATAAAGCTACAGTTCCCGATCCATCATCATCGGCTCCATTATATACTTCGCCATTTTTCACGCCAACATGGTCATAATGTGCCGAAACAACAATTACTTCATTAGGTTTTTCTGATCCTTCGATATAAGCCCAAATGTTTTCGGAATCGGGCAAATTTTCGTTTTTCTTTGCATTCATAAAATCCGCAGGAACTTTTTGATAATAATCTTTGGCACCTTTTGGAAATGGAATTTTGAATGATTTATATTGATTGATAAGGTAATCTCCTGCTAATTTTTGACCTGCCGAACCCGTTTCGCGACCTTCCATTGCATCCGAAGCTATGACTTGAAGATACGTTTTTAAATCTGCTGATGTGATTTTATTTATATAATTAGTAGGTTCTACGGTACTAACTTTAGCTGTTTGACTCGAACAACTTATCGTCAAGAGTTGTAGGGTTGATAAAATAACAATTTGTTTTAAATAATTCATTTTGCTGAGTATTAAATTATAGTTTTGCTTTTATTTTTTGAGCACTTCATCCAAGAAAATTTTCAAATGTTCCCACGAACGTCGGGCAGCTTTTTCGTTATAAGCAGCACCTTTAGAATTGTCGTTTCCTGCTTCGGGATTGGTGAATGAATGCACAGCATTGGCATAATAAATCATTTGCCAATCGGCTTTGGTATCTCGCATTTCTTGTTGAAAAGTCGCAATTTCCTCTTTCGATTCATAGGGATCATCTGCTCCGTGACAAACCAAAACTTTTGCAGAGATGGGTTCTGCAACTCTTGTGCTATCTTTACCCAAACCACCATGAAAAGAAACAACACCTTTGACATTCAAATGAGCTCGTGCTACTTCAAGTGCGCCTGTTCCTCCAAAACAATAGCCAATAACTACTATGTTATCTGGATTGGCACCAGAAAGAATTAATTGTTTTAATGCTAACGAAATTCGTTTGTGATATTCTTTGTAATTGGTCTTGTAAAAACCTGCATTTTTACCCGCATCTTTATAATCTTTTGGATAATTGCCTTCGCCATAAATATCAGCAACAAAAGCATAATAGCCTAGTTTAGATAAATTTTCGGCAGTATCTTTAGAAAGTTTGTCAATTCCCATCCAAGCCGGAAGAATCAATATTCCGGTTTTTTGAGTACTTTTTTTCGATGGTTGAATAGCAAATCCGTTCAAAATTTGTGAACCATCCTTGTATTGAACAGGTTTCAATTGGGCAAACGAAACGCTAGAATAAGTTAGCATTGCCAAGAACAAATAGTTTATATTTTTCATAAATGAGATTGTTTTACACAAATATCTAAAATTAAACAGAATAGTTGGTTATAAACAGTTGTTAATTAAGTAATTTTTATCAAGCTGAATATTAAATAATAGGGCTCTCCTCAAAGAGTACCATATGTTTTTTTTGCGACTGATTACACAGATTCTCACAAATTTATTACACTTTTTGAAAAATCTGTATAAATCTTTTTAATCGGTGGCTAATTCTATCTGCTTATAGGGTAATAAACCTGATATTATTTTTTTCTCATTGCTTAGTTACAAACTAACATTTCTCTTAAAAGCACAACCCAATTCCATAATCGAATCGGTTTTTGAAATACCGGGAATATTATCTATTTTTTCGTAAAGAATCTTGCGCATATGTTCGTGATTTTGTGCACAAATTTTGATATAAAGTGTGTACAACCCAGAAATATAATAGCATTCTGTAATTTCGGGAATCTTCTTCAATTCTTCGATAATTCGAGTAGAATCTTGGTCTTTATTTAAAGTAATTCCGGTAAAAGAGCCCCAATCATATCCCACTTTTTTCTCGTTGATTACGGGTTTTATTCCTAGCAAAATGCCTTGTTCTATTAACCGATTCACACGTTGGTGTACCATTGTATTCGAGATTTTGAGATGGCTTGCAATGGTAGAATAGGCCATTCGTCCGTCTTTTTCCAATTCTTTAATAATTAAAATATCAAATTTGTCGAGTATTTCCATAGGTGTTAAAATTAAATTGACTTAAATTTTATAATAAAAATGCAATATGACTTATTTTATGTAAATGTAAGTCAAAAACTAGTATTTATTGCGTCTAAATAAAAAATAAAATTAATTTTGTATTTATAAATTTCATTAAAACAGATTATTATGTTACTAAATCACCCAACACTTTCTTCAAAAGCAGAAGAAATGATAGCTAAAGAAAATCAATACGGAGCTCACAATTACCATCCTTTGCCAGTAGTTTTGAAAAGGGGAGAAGGTGTCTTTGTTTGGGATTTAGAAGACAAGAAATATTTCGATTTTCTGTCGGCTTATTCGGCGGTAAATCAAGGACATTGCCATCCTAAAATTGTGAATGCAATAATTCAACAAGCGCAAACCTTGACCTTGACTTCGCGTGCTTTTTATAATAACCAATTGGGAAATTATGAAGAATATGTAACTCATTATTTTGATTTTGATAAAGTATTGCCAATGAATACAGGAGCCGAGGCTGTGGAAACCGCTCTTAAATTATGTCGAAAATGGGCGTATGAAGTGAAAGGAATTCCTGAAAATCAAGCCCAAATTATTGTTTGCGAAAATAATTTCCACGGGAGAACTACCACTATTATTTCTTTTTCGAATGACGAAACGGCACGCAAGAGTTTTGGACCTTTTACTTCTGGATTTATCAAAATTCCGTATGACGATATCGAAGCTTTGGAAAATGTTTTGCAATCTACCCCAAATATTGCGGGTTTCTTGGTAGAACCTATTCAAGGTGAAGCGGGTGTTTACGTACCTTCCGACGGTTATTTGGCAAAAGCCAAAGCGCTGTGTGAGCAAAATAATGTTTTATTCATTGCCGACGAAGTGCAAACCGGAATTGCAAGAACCGGAAAATTATTGGCCGTGCATCACGAAAACGTACAACCCGATATTTTGATTTTAGGAAAAGCACTTTCGGGTGGCGTTTATCCTGTTTCGGCGGTTTTGGCCAATGATGCCATTATGAATGTTATTAAACCCGGACAACACGGTTCTACTTTTGGCGGAAACCCTATTGCTGCTGCTGTTGCCATTGCTGCGCTAGAAGTGATCAAAGTCGAAAAACTAGCCGAAAATGCAGAACGTTTAGGTATTATTCTCAGAAAAGGATTGAACGAAATTGCCCAACGCAATTCATTAATAACCTTAGTTCGTGGCAAAGGATTGTTAAACGCCATCGTCATTGATTGCGACGAAGAATCCGATTTGGCTTGGGAAATTTGTATGAAATTCAGCGAATACGGATTATTAGCCAAACCCACTCACGGCAATAAAATTCGATTAGCACCGCCATTGGTCATTACCGAAACTCAAATTCAGGAATGTTTGGTTATTATTGAGAAAGCGTTGAATGATTTTAAATAATTTTAAATATTCAAATTTGACTAGTCCTGAATAATCGTTACAGATTATTTATGACTAGTCATAATATTTTCCCTAACTATTCAACGGTTTCCAAAGTCCATAACCGCCATTCAAATTCACGGAATAAATACCGTTATTCCTCAAGATGCGTTGCGCCAAATAACCTCTTAAACCAATTTGGCAATAAATCACATATTTCTTGTTCTTGTCGAAAAAATCCAGATGATCTCTCAAAGTATCCACATCCATATTGATGGCGTTTGGAATCGCTCCATTTTCGAATTCGGTTTTGCTTCTAACGTCAATTAAAACCGCATTTTCATTCAACAGATAATCATCTAATTGGTCGTAATTGATGAATCTTACATCATCGTTCAGCATATTTTCGGCTACATAACCTAGAATATTCACAGGATCTTTGGCGGAATTGTAGGGTGGAGCATAGGCTATTTCTATTTCTTGCAAATCATAAATCGTCAAATTCCCTTTGATGGCAGTCGCAATCACATCGATGCGTTTGTCAACGCCTTCTTGTCCTAAAGCTTGTGCACCATAAATGGTTCCGTCTTCGCCAAAATTCATTTTCAAGACAATGTTCGTGGCTCCGGGATAATAACTGGCGTGATTGCCACGGGTAACGGTCACGGTTCGGTACGGAATATTGTAGCGTTTCAATAGTTTTTCGTTGAGTCCCGTAGCGGCAACCGTCAAATCAAAAAATTTGATAATAGACGTTCCTAAAGTGCCTTTATACGAAATTTTGTTTCCTCTCGTAATATTGTCCGCCACAATCCGCCCTTGACGATTGGCAGGCCAAGCTAGTGGAATCAATACTTTGGCTTGATTGATGTAATGCGAAACCTCGACAGCATCGCCTACTGCATAAATATTCGAATCGGAAGTTTGCATAAAATCATCTACAGTAATTCCACCAGTAACACCCAAATCCAATCCTGCGGATTTCGCCAAAGCATTTTCGGGCTTCACGCCAATGGCAAACACAACAGCATCAGCCAAAATAGTTGTGCCATTATTTAATTTCAATTCGATTTCATTTCCCTTTTCCTCAAAAGCTTCAACACCAGTATTTACGAGAATATTCAGGTTTTTGGCAGCAGCGTGATGTTGCACCATTTTGGCAAATTCATAATCCACGGGAGCCATCACCTGATTTCCCAATTCGATAACGGTGACATTCAAGCCTTTTTCGACCAAATTTTCTGCCACTTCCAAGCCAATGAAACCACCACCAACCACAGCAATATTTTTCAAATCCTTGGTTTTGGCAATAATTCGATCCATATCGGCCACGTTTCGCAATGTCATTATTTTATTCGAATTAATTCCGGGAATGTTGGGTCTGAAAGGTTCTGCCCCTGGAGACAACAACAATTTATCGTAGGATTCGGTGTATGTTTCTTTGGTAATTAAATTTCTAACTTCTACCGTTTTTGCTTCTTTATTGATTTTTAAAACCTCATTAAAAACACGAACATCCAAGTTAAATCTTGTTTTCAGGGAAGTAGGCGTGTGCAACAATAATTTAGAGCGTTCTTCGATAACGCCACCAATATGATAGGGAAGTCCACAGTTGGCAAAACTCACGTGTTCTCCTTTTTCAAAAATGATGATTTCATTTTCTTCACTCAGTCTTCTTAATCTTGCTGCGGCTGTTGCTCCTCCGGCAACTCCACCTATAATTAGTATTTTCATGTTTGTGTTTAAATTATAATGCAAATTTCATCAATCAAATTCTTTTGATTTGTAGCTTTTGTTACATAAAGCGAAATGATTTTAAATAAAACGATTCCATCAACCAAAAGATATAAATAGTATGAGCCGAGACAAAGTGTTTGGTGTTTTATTGGTTAAAGTGGAAATTTTTAACGAATTTTACGTCCAATAAAAATCAAAAACAATAATGAAAGAGTTACTCCAACAAACTTATGGGTACTTATTTGAAGATAAATTAATTGAGGAAATTGTGGCTACTTCTTTATTGAGAGATTTCAAAGAAGGAGATATTTTAATAGATTTTGGCGATTCGATTAGAAAGATGCCTTTGCTTATTTCAGGAGCTATCAAAATATTGCGTGAGGATTTTGATGAAGGAGAATTGTTGTTGTATTTTATTGAAAAAGGTGATACTTGTGCAATGACAATGGCTTGCTGTTTGGGTGAAACCAAAAGCGAAATTAGAGCCGTTGCCGAAACCAAAGGACAGTTAATTATGATTCCTGTCAACAAAATGGAAGAGTGGCTAGGCAAGTATAGCAGTTGGAGAAATTATGTTTTTAATAGTTATAACAATCGTTTAAAAGAAATGCTGTCAGCTATTGATAATCTGGCGTTTATGAATATGGACGAACGGTTATTGAATTACCTTTCAGAAAAATCAAAAGTGCTTAATTCTAATGAAATTCATTCTACTCATCAAGAGATTGCTTATGACTTGCATACGTCAAGAGTTGTGGTTTCTCGTTTACTAAAAGCATTAGAAAATAAGGGTAAAATTAGTTTGAATAGAGCTTCCATCGTAATGCTGAAATAAGTAACATTTGTTGCAAAAAGGGAAAAATTAATACTTTAATTTTGGGTTTATAAATTTTTATAAATGGAAATATCTCAACTTATTGGATATGTTTTAGCAGTATTTGTTGGGATGATACTCGGAATGTTAGGTAGTGGTGGTTCTATACTTTCGGTTCCAATTTTGGTCTATGTAATGGGAATCGAACCTACATTGGCAACAGCCTATTCCCTTTTTATTATAGGCACAACCTCATTAGTTGGTGGAATTCATAAAGCCAAAGAAAAATTAGTAGATTTCAATAAAGTGTTTTTGTTTGGTGTTCCTGCCGTAATTTCGGTTTTTGTTAGTCGAAAAATAATTATTCCAAACATTCCTGATATTTTGTTTTCGACCGATGATTTTACTTTGAGCAAATCGATTCTGATTATGGTTGTTTTTGCTATTGTGATGATTCTAGCTTCAGGTAGTATGATAAAACCTTTTAAAGAAAAAGTGATTTTTGAGAATGAAAAACTCAATTATTATAAACTAACATTTATGGGAATTTTTATCGGATTGCTTTCTGGATTTGTTGGGGCTGGCGGTGGTTTTTTGATTGTTCCAACCTTGTTGTTGTTCGCAAAAACACCAATAAAAATGGCTGTTGGAACTTCACTTTTTATAGTTTCATCCCAGTCATTAATTGGCTTTACAGGCGATGTTATGGGAAATCAAATCATTGATTGGGAGTTGTTGTTATTCTTTACTGCGGCATCAATTGTTGGTATTTTTATGGGGAATTTTATTTCCAAAAAGATAAAAGAAGAAAAACTTAAAATAGGTTTTGGTTGGTTTGTTTTGGCAATGGGAATCTTTATCATAACCAGAGAACTTTTCTGGTCATAATAATTTCCTAAAATGTTGAAGTTGAAATTAGCTTCAATCAAAAAAAAAGATAATTTTACAGTATAAATACACTTTGGAAGATGAAAATAAAACAAATTTATACGGGTTGTTTGGCCCAAGGCGCTTATTATATCGAAAGTAAAGGAGAAGTCGCCATTATAGATCCATTGCGAGAAGTGCAGCCTTATATTGATAAAGCGAATAAAAATAACGCAAAAATCAAATATATTTTTGAAACGCATTTTCATGCCGATTTTGTAAGTGGTCATGTTACTTTGGCAGAGAAAACTGGAGCTCCAATCATTTACGGCCCTACAGCAGAAACCAAATTTAAGTCCCATATTGCTGCTGATGGCGATGTATTTAAATTGGGAGAAATCACTTTAACCGTTTTACACACTCCAGGACATACTCTAGAAAGTGTTTGCTATCTTTTGAAAGATAAAGACGGAAAAGATTATGCTCTTTTTAGCGGTGACACCTTATTTTTAGGTGATGTAGGACGTCCCGATTTAGCCCAGAAATTTGCTAATTTGAACAAAGAACAATTAGCAGGAATTTTATATGATAGTTTACGAACCAAGATAATGAACTTGGCTGACGATGTGATTGTTTATCCAGCACACGGAGCAGGAAGTGCATGTGGAAAAAATTTGAGCACCGAAACTGTGGGAACTATTGGCGAGCAAAAACGAGTCAATTATGCGCTTCGAGCCGATATGACCAAAGAAGAATTTATTCAAGAAGTGACCGATGGTTTATTGCCTCCACCGCTTTATTTCCCTTTAAATGCTCAGCTTAACCGAGAAGGCTATGAAAATGTAGAAGATATTATTCGAGATGCGATTGCCTATGATGTGAACACTTTTGAAATGGTGGCCAATAAAATTGACACGGTAATCTTGGATGTTCGCCATCAAGATGAATATGCCAAAGGTCACGTTCCTAGATCTATTTTTATTGGAATTGATGGAGATTTTGCCCCTTGGGTTGGAGCTTTGATTCCCGATATCAAACAACCAATATTACTGATAACACCTTTGGGCAGGGAAGAAGAAAGTATCTTGAGACTAGCAAGAGTAGGCTATGACAATACATTAGGCTATCTAAAAGGAGGTTTCGATACTTGGAAAAATGAAGGTTTAGAATACGATACAGTCAATTCGGTTTCGGCTGTGATGTTAGAAGAAATTGTAGAAGAAGCCAAGGAAGAAAACGAAAAAGTAATCATTTTTGATGTTAGAAAAGATTATGAGTATGAAAAAGAACATATTGAAGATGTTTCTTCAACGCCATTAGACAATATCAACGATCATTTAGCCGAATTTCCAAAGGAAGAAGAATTTTATTTGCATTGTGCTGGCGGTTATCGTTCTATGATAGCGGCTTCTATACTAAAAGCTCGTGGTTATCACAATTTAATTAATGTGGCTGGTGGATACAGTGCCATCAAAAAAACAGCCATCAAAACAATATACGGAATTCATCATTCTCTTTAAAAAAATGAAACAATTATTGTTTTCAAATTGGCATCTAATGCGATGGGCTAGATTGGCTTTTGCGCTGTTTTTGTTCATTCAAGCTTACACAACCCGAGAGTGGTTTTTTATCGCTTTTGGTTTGTTCTTTTTGTTTCAAGCGATTTTTAATTTAGGCTGTGGTCCTAATGGCTGTACGGTTCCAAAGAATAAATATTCAAAAAAATGAGCACTAGTTTCGATACAATTATTCAATCTGACAAACCTGTTTTGATTGATTTTTTTGCTACTTGGTGTGGGCCTTGCAAAACACTTGCACCCATTTTGAAACAAGTAAAAGATAACTTAGGAGAAAGAATCACTATTATAAAAATAGATGTCGATAAAAACCAACAATTGGCTTCGAAATATCAAGTTCGCGGCGTTCCAACAATGATTTTGTTTCAAAACGGAAAGCAATTGTGGCGTCAATCGGGTGTTATGTCAAAGGAAGAAATTGTAAAAACCATCGTAGAAAAAAGCAATTAAAATGACTAAAAAAGCACTAATTATTACGGGAATTGGAGTCGTTGTTGGGGCTATTGCTGGTTATCTCTATTATTTTTATGTAGGCTGTTCATCAGGAACTTGCGCTATAACTTCAAAACCATTAAATAGTAGTTTGTATGGTGCTGTTGTGGGCGGATTGCTTTTTAATATGTTCGTTAAATCATCCAAAAAATCTTAATTTGTAATCAATTAAATTCAAATAGTATGAAAAAAAACATGGGTTCGGCAGACAGAATTTCTCGTATTCTTTTTGCAATCGTTATTGGTGTTTTGTATTTTACAAAAGCTATAGAAGGTACAGCTGCGTTGGTTTTAGGTGCATTTGCAATTATTTTTCTACTGACCAGTTTGATTAGTTTTTGTCCTTTGTATGTTCCGTTGGGAATTTCTACTTGCAAAAAGAAATAATAAATAATTGAAAACAAGATAAATAAAGGCCTGATATTAAGAGAACGATTTCATTTTATAATTGAAATGTTCTTTTTCATCAGTTCGTTTCTACTTTTTGTATTGGCGTTTTCAATTATTTCAAACATAAAAAAATGATCCACGATAGCGAAAAAAATATTAGTAATTATAAAATGGATTATGAGAAACAGTGAAAAAAGTTTAGACCAAGAATATTGGGAAAATCAATATAAAACCAAAGCTACTGGTTGGGATTTAGGCAAAGTTTCACCGCCCCTAAAAGAACATTTCGAAGTTATAGAAAATAAAGATTCTAGAATTTTAATTCCTGGTTGTGGCAATTCCTATGAGGCAGAATATCTGCTAAGCCAGGGGTTTACTGATATAACTGTTATTGATATTGCTCCAACTTTAATTGAAAGCCTTCAAGGTAAATTTGAAAACAATCCTAGTATTAAAATTATATTGGGCGACTTTTTCGAACATCAAGGCGAATATGATTTGATTATAGAACAAACTTTTTTTTGCGCATTACCGCCCAAAATGCGTGAAAATTATGTTTCGAAAATTCACCAGCTTTTATCTTCCAAAGGAAAACTTGTGGGACTATTGTTCAACAAAACATTTGAATCTGGACCACCTTTTGGCGGAAGCCAAACCGAATATGAGCAACTTTTTGTGACTAAGTTCGAAATTTTGAGAATGGATTTGTGTCTAAATTCAATTATACCTAGAGCTAATTCAGAGTTGTTCATTGAATTTCAAAAGAAATAAATATTTTAAAGTATTTCATCACGGAATACTTTTTTTATTTATCTTTGTTAACCAAATGGTTAAACTATATAGTTAAAACACGATGACCACCGAAGAAAAAATATTCAATGCAGCCCGAATCGTTTTCCAAAAGAAGGGTTTTGCAGGCGCTCGAATGCAGGAAATTGCAGATGAAGCAGGTATCAATAAAGCGATGCTACATTATTGTTTTAAGAACAAAGAATTGCTGTTTCAAGCCGTATTTAAGAATGCTTTCGGTCAATTGGCACCACAAATCAACGAGATATTCAGTTCAAATGACTGCGTTTTTGACAAAATCAGAAAGTTTACCCATAGTTATATCTCGTTTGTAATTCAAAATCCCTATTTGCCCCAGTTCGTGATTCAAGAAATGAACAACAATCCCGAGTTTGTGATGTCGTTTTTAAAGAATGCAAACAGACCCAATCCAACATTATTAATTGCCCAAATTGAAAAGGAAATTGCCGATGGAATCATCAAACCCATTAATCCCAAACAACTTTTGATGAATATGATTTCGATGACGGTTTTTCCTTTTGCTGCCCAAATGATGGTCAAGGGAATGCTCCAAATTTCCGATTCCGAATTCAATCAAATGATGGAAGAACGAAAAACCAGCATTGCCGAACAAATCATAAATTCCATAAAAAGATGAAACGAATATTAATTACATTTCTTTTGTTGGTTGTCTTTTGTGTCAACGCCCAACAATCATTGACTTTGGAAGATTGTTATGCTTTGGCCAACACCAATTATCCCATTGCCAAACAGATGGATTTGCTACAACAAAAATCCAATTTGGAAGTCGATGCTTTGCAAACAGGCAAACTCCCCAAAATTGATTTGGTTGCCCAAGGAAGCTACCAAAATCAGGTGACCACGATTCCGAATCCAATTTTAGAACCTTTGAATAAAGACCAATACCGAGCCAATTTGGATGTCAACCAACTCCTTTACAACGGTGGTTTGATTGATGCTAATGTCCAACTCAAGGAAGCGCAAACCAAAACCCAACAGCAACAAGTTGAAGTTAATTTGTACCAACTCAAAACCCGAATCAACCAGTTGTATTTTTCTATTTTGCTTTTGCAGGAACGCAAAGAACTGTTGATTTCCAAACAAGAACAATTGATTTCGAGGATCAAAGAAGTCAAATCGGGGATTCGATTTGGAGCGATTCTTCCCGCTTCTGAAAAAGTTTTGGAAGCCGAAAACTTGAAAATCAAGCAACAACTTTCGGAAATTCTATTCGACAAAAAACGCCTGTTCGAAAATCTTTCGTCCTTGACTTTTACGGTTGTTCCAGAAACGACAATTTTGCAAAAACCGATTATTCTTGCCGAAGAAAACACCCAAAACAATCGTCCAGAGTTGAAATATTTCGAATTGCAAAACCAGCAAATTGAAGCCTCAAAAACCGTTATTGCCAAAAATAATTTGCCTAAAATCAACGCTTTTGGACTGGTAGGTTACGGAAATCCGGGCTTGAATATGGTTGACAATTCGTTTCAACCCATTTTGATGGTTGGATTGAGAGCCAATTGGAATGTTTTTGATTGGAACAAAACCAAAGCCGAAAAAGACGCTTTGACCGTTTCATCAAAAATTGTCGAAACCGAAAAAGAAACCTTTTTGCTCAACAATTCCCTGCAATTACAGGAAATGAACAACGAAATCAAGAAAACGGAAGAAATCATCAAAACCGATACCGAGATTATTGGTTTGAGGGAATATGTCGAAAAATCGGCCAATGCCCAATTGAAAAATGGCGTGATTACCACTTCGGACTATTTGGTCGAATTCACGAATTTATACGAAGCCAGAACGAATCAAAAAGTACACGAAATTCAATTGGCTTTGGCCAAAGCGAATTATCAAGTAGTAAAAGGAAATTAAACGTAATTCTTGTGTCACCCTGAGCGCAGTCGAAGGGCTAACTATAAACAAAATGATAATGAAAAATATAATCCCATTCTTGATACTGGCAAGTTTGTTTTCTTGCAACAAAAACAACGACAAAGCCGATGGTTACGGCAATTTTGAAGCCACGGAAGTCACTATTTCGGCTGAATCCAGTGGAAAAATAGACTATTTAAAACTGGAAGAAGGTGACGTTTTGGAACCCAAAATTCAAGTGGGATTGATTGATACCACTCAATTGTATTTCAACAAGCAACAATTGATGGCGTCGAAAAGTACGGTTTATTCGAAATCGGCCAATGTTTTGTCGCAAATTAAAGTCTTGCAGGAACAATTGAAAACGGCACAAATAGAGAAAGAAAGAATCCAAAATATGTTTGCCGAAAATGCCGCCACCAAGCGTCAAGTGGATGAAATTGACGGCAAAGTGAGCGTCATTCTGGAACAAATAAAAAGTGTGCAAACCCAAAATGCACCCATCGTGAACGAAGTCAAATCCATCGATGTCCAGATCGAAAAAATTAACGACCAAATCCAAAAAAGCAAAATCATCAATCCGATCAAAGGAACGGTTTTGTCCAAATATGCCGAACCTAACGAAGTGACCGCTTTTGGAAAACCTATTTATAAAATTGCCGATATTTCCGAAATGACCTTGCGGGTTTATGTCAGCGAAACCCAATTGGCGCAAATAAAAGTGGGTCAAAAAGTAAACGTAAAAATTGATGCTGATGCAGGAATGAAAACCTATCCCGGAATCATTTCTTGGATTGCATCTTCGGCAGAATTCACGCCAAAAATCGTCCAAACCAAAGAAGAACGGGTAAACTTGGTGTATGCCGTGAAAGTAAAAGTAAAAAACGACGGCATTTTGAAAATTGGAATGCCCGCCGAGATGTGGGTTAATGAATGAAAAAATCTAAAGAAATCTAAAAAAGCTAAAAGACAAATTGATTTTTGAAATTATCATTGAAATTGAAATTGATTTTTGGCATTGAATTATGAGTATAACCGTCCAAAATATTTCCAAATCCTACAACAAAACCAAAGCGGTTGAAGCCATTTCTTTTGAGGTAAAAGAAGGGGAATTGTTTGGATTGATTGGTCCTGATGGAGCAGGGAAGACCACTATTTTCAGGATTTTGACCACGCTTTTATTGGCCAATGAAGGTTCGGCGACGGTGGCCGGTTTTGATGTGGTAAAGGATTATAAAGCCATTCGAGATTCGGTGGGGTATATGCCGGGGAAATTTTCTTTGTACCAAGATTTGTCCGTGGAAGAAAACCTGACTTTTTTCGCCACGATTTTTGGAACTATCATCGAGGAAAATTACGATTTAATCAGGGATATTTATGTTCAGATTGAACCGTTCAAAACCAGAAGGGCAGGAGCGCTTTCGGGCGGAATGAAACAGAAACTGGCCTTGTGTTGCGCCTTGATTCACAAACCCAAAGTCTTGTTTCTAGACGAACCCACCACGGGAGTGGATCCCGTTTCGAGAAAAGAATTTTGGGAAATGCTCAAAAGATTGCAGCAAAAAGGCATCACGATTTTGGTTTCCACACCTTATATGAACGAAGCGGCTATGTGCGACCGAATCGCTTTAATCCAAAAAGGGAAAATCCTGAAAATCGATTCTCCGGAGAATATCATCCAAAAATATGACAAGACGATTTATGCCATTCGAACCGAAAAGATGCACCAATTGATTCTGGATTTAAAGCATTATCCTAGTAGGTACAGCGTTTTTGCCTTTGGAGAATTCATTCATTATATTGATAAAGACGAGAATTTTAATACCAAAGATTTGGAAACTTATTTAGCGAATAAAAATCATCAGGAAATAACAATTCAACCAGCAATAACAACCATTGAGGACGTTTTTATGGATTTATAAAATGGCACACGGATGAAACGGATCAAGCGGATTTACACAGATTTACTTGATTTAAAATTTCAAAAATCTTGTAATCAGTGTTCAATAAATTTGTGATAATTTGTGCAATTTGTGGTTAAAACAACAACAATAAATCCGTTCAATTCGTGTAATCTGTGACTAAATAAATTTGTGCTAATTTACTTCGTCCGTTCGCTATCGCTCGGGTGTGCAATTTGTGGTTTAAAAAATATGACAAAAGAGAAAATCATAACAGTTCAAAATTTGATCAAGCAATTTGGCAACTTCACGGCGGTCAACAATATTTCTTTTGAGGTGTATAAAGGAGAGATTTTTGGTTTCCTTGGTGCGAACGGCGCCGGGAAAACCACGGCGATGAAAATGCTTATCGGGATTTCGAAACCTACTTCCGGAGCAGCTTTGGTGGCAGGTTTTGACGTGAAAACCAATACCGAAATGGTCAAAAGAAGCATTGGTTATATGAGCCAGAAGTTTTCGATGTATGACGATTTGACGCTGAAAGAAAACATTACTTTTTTTGGTGGAATTTATGGTTTGAGCAGGAGTCAAATCAAGGAAAAAACCGCTCGATTGGTTGCCGAATTGGGTCTAGAAGACACCATTGACAAACTGGTTGGCTCTTTGCCTTTGGGTTGGAAACAGAAGTTGTCCTTCTCCGTGGCCTTGTTGCACGAACCGAAAATTGTCTTTCTTGATGAACCGACAGGAGGAGTGGATCCGATTACCAGAAGACAATTCTGGGAAATGATTTATGCCGAAGCCAACAAAGGAACCACGATTTTCGTGACTACGCATTATATGGATGAAGCCGAATATTGCGACCGAGTTTCGATTATGGTCGAAGGAAGTATCGAAGCACTTGACACGCCTAAAAACCTAAAAGCGAAGTACAATGTGGATTCAATGAACGATGTTTTTTTAAAATTGGCGCGAAATGTGGAATAAGCTAATTACTATTCACTAGTTACTAATTACTCAATACAAAATGAAAAGATTTATCGGTTTTGTAACAAAAGAATTCTATCACATTTTTCGTGACAAACGGACTATGTTCATTCTTTTTGGGATGCCCATTGCCCAAATTATGTTGTTTGGTTTTGCCATTACCAACGAAATCAACAACGTGAATATTGCCATTTTGGACCAATCAAAAGACAGTGAAACCCAGAAAATAATCAACAAAATCAGTGCTTCGAAGTATTTTATAATCAATGATGCCATTAGTAGCGAAAACCAAATTGAAAACGTTTTTCAAAAAGGGAAAGTAAAAGCCGTCTTGGTCTTCGAAACCGATTTTATAAAAAACCTGCAAACCCACAAACAAGCCAAAGTGCAAGTCATTACCGATGCCACCGACCCAAATATGGCCAACACGATTGCGAATTATGTCAATGCGATTTTGCAGAATTACACCCAAGAAATCAATAAAAACAACAAACCCAGCCACCTGATTCAAACACAAACTCAACTCTATTACAATCCCGAATTGAAGAGCGTTTTCAACTTTGTGCCTGGCGTGATGACCATTATTTTGATGTTGGTTTCGGCAATGATGACCTCCATTTCCATCACTCGCGAAAAGGAATTGGGAACGATGGAAGTGCTTTTGGTTTCGCCTATAAAACCCTTTCAAGTGATTGTTGGCAAGGTGTTTCCGTATATTTTTCTATCGATTATTAATGCGACAATTATTCTGCTTTTGGGCTTTTTTGTGTTCAAAATGCCTATCGAAGGCAACCTGCTTCTGTTGGCTTTTGAAAGTGTTTTGTTTATCATCACGGCACTTTCGTTGGGGATTTTAATCTCGACGGTTTCCAACTCGCAACAAACCGCTATGATGCTGTCTTTGATGGGATTGATGTTGCCCGTCATCATCCTTTCGGGCTTTATTTTCCCCATTTCGAGTATGCCAATGCCGTTGCAAATCATCAGTAATATTGTGCCTGCCAAATGGTTTATCATTATCATCAAGGCGATTTTGCTCAAAGGAGCCACCATAAGCGTGATTTGGAAAGAAACCTTGATTCTTGTGGGAATGACGACGTTTTTTCTTGCGGTAAGTATCAAGAAATATAAAATTAGGTTGGAGTAGAGAAAATAGAGAATAGAAAATTGATGATAGAGAAAAGATTAAAAAATCCGTGAACATCAGTTAAATCCGTGTCATCCGTGTCCCATTTATGAAAACAATACTATTCATCATTCAAAAGGAGTTCAAGCAAATCTTTAGAAACAAAGGAATGCTTCCAGTTATCTTCGTTTTGCCCTTGGTACAATTGCTGATTTTGTCCAATGCAGCGAGTTTTGAAATCAAAAACATCAAATTCTCTTACGTTGACAACGATCATTCCACAGCTTCGAGAGAATTGATTTCGAAATTTGAAGCTTCGAAATATTTCAATGTCATCGAAAGTTTTTCTTCCAAGAAAGAAGCCGATTCCCAAATGCAAACCGGAACAGTCGATATGATTCTCGAAATTCCCAATCATTTTGAACGGGATTTAATCACCGAAAAAGCCACGAATCTTTCGGTAAGCATCAACGCCATTGATGGAGCGGCGGCAGGAGTGGAGAGTGTTTATATTTTGCAAATCATCAACGGTTTTAACCAAAAGATTCAAACCCAATTGTCTCAATACAACGATGCCAATGAGGTGCAACCCTTGAATATCGTCACAATTCCTTCGTTTTGGTACAACAATACACTGAACTACAAAACCTTTATGGTGCCGGGAATTTTGGTCTTGTTGGTGACGATGCTCACACTTTTTCTGTCTTCGATGAATATTGTTCGGGAGAAAGAAATCGGCACTTTGGAACAAATCAACGTGACGCCCATTCAAAAATACCAGTTCATCATCGGGAAATTGTTTCCGTTTTGGGTATTGGGATTGCTAATTTTGACCGTTGGGTTGACTATTGCCAAAGTCGTTTTCAATGTTCCGATATTGGGAAATATTGGCTTGATTTATTTCTTTACTTCGGTTTATTTGTTGGTCATTCTTGGTATTGGACTAATCATTTCCAATCATTCGGATACCCAACAACAGGCGATGTTTGTAGCTTGGTTTTTTACGGTTATCTTCATATTAATGAGTGGATTATTCACCCCAATTGAAAGTATGCCTCAATGGGCACAAAATATTACTTTGCTCAATCCGATTCGGTATTTTGTGGAAATTATCCGAATGGTGATGCTCAAGGGAGCCACGTTTTCTGATATTTCCAAGCCGTTTTTTATGATTGTCGGCTATGCTTTTGCATTGAACGGAATTGCGATTTGGAGTTATAAAAAAGTGAATTAAAAAAATTAATAAAAGTCGTTGCGTTACAAAACTAGGAGCGGAGCAATAATACCAAAACTCAATTGACCTGTAGAAATGTCTTTTGCATTTAAATTGCTTTCTGCATAACTAGAATAATCATACCTTTTTGCAATATAACCAACATAGAACTTTAAATTCAAATCCAAAAAAGGAGTGTATTCAATTGTTGGAATAATACCGTATGAAGTTAGCAAACGATTGGTTTTGTTAGGATCTGGATTTCCATTCCAATAGGAATTGTTAGTCATTAGAGAAAGTAATATATCGACTTTGGGTTGGATTTTATATTCAGCTCGTATCCAGTTATCAATATAGGAAACGTCTTGAGCTGCATAGCTGTATTTCGTTTTTACAGCATTCGTAATTACACATTTTTGGTCTAAATCTTCTTTACTATATTGAAAGTCATAAAAAAGAATCAGTTTTCCGGTTTTAAATTTATTTCCTAGTCCAAAATAATTTCTATTGGCCTTTTCGGCATCAATGAAATGAGCAAAACTGTAGGTAGTTTCAAGTTTTCCATCAAAAAGATGCCCTTTCCAATTCGCAACCACACTCAAAGGTGTTTTTGTTTGAGTAATTCCAGGAGGCGCGGTATTTCCGTATTGTTCTTGAAAAGTCTTGGTTCTAGCATTTAAAACTTGGAAATTGAAAGTGTTTTTATGGTCGGACAACGAATAGGTTAGGGCAGCACCAACCTGGAAATTATCTGATTTATCGTTGATAACGTTATAAGACAAAATCTCAATTGGATTGGTCAAAAGCTCATAACCACCCCAATCTCCAATCATTTTTCCGAAAGTCAATTTGGTTTGAGGGGCAAGTTCTATGCTTAAATAAGCCAAATCAACAGCGCGACTAATGTTGTCGATAGTATTGGGATCAGAGATTTTGGTATAACGGTTTCTGAATCTAAAATATACTTTTTCGTGAACTTTTCCTTTGATTTCAAATCGAAGTTGATTGACCGAAAATTGAGAACTCATAGGCTCACTATCTACAAAATAATTGTCAAAAGCCATTCGGGTATTAAAGATTACATCTACATCTTTAAGAATTGCAATTTTAGATGATGGTAATACAGGAGTGCTTTTTATGATTGATTCTTGGGGTTGTTTCTGTCCAAATAATAGAAGAGGAGTTAAAACAAGTACAAAGTAGAAAAGAAAATTTTTCATTATTATTTGTTTGTCGCAAAGACAGTATTTATAATAGCACAATTAAATCTTGGTATTTTTATCGAAAGTCACTTTACCAGTTTCGATATCGTAGATAGCACCAACAATTTCAACTTTTTTTGTATCGTAAAATTCTTTTAGAATAGGTTCAGCCGTTTTTAAGAACAAAACTCCATGCTCGATATTGGCATCAATAGCTTTATCAATACTTAATTCGTGGTTATTTGCCAGTTTTTTTTCTTCGTTCTCGCTTTCGATGTATTCAATTATTTTTTTGATGTGATCCGAATGCTCGTAATGCCCTTTCGAATTGATAAATGCTTTTATTGCACCACAATCTTTGTGCCCCATAACAACAATTAGTTTGCAATCCAAATGCTCAACTGCATATTCAATACTGCCCAATTCGTAGTCTCCCATGACATTTCCTGCAGTTCTAATCGAAAAAATATCACCAAGACCTTGGTCAAAAACTAACTCCGCAGGCACTCTAGAATCTGAACAACTAACTACAATTGCAAAAGGGTGTTGTCCTTTTTTTAGTTCTCTTAATCTTTCTAGTGTTTCGTCTGGATGAACTGGTTTTCCAGCTGTAAATCGGTTGTTTCCTTCTTCGAGTTTTTGCAAAGGAGTTAATGAATCATCAGCAGTTTTAGTTTGACCGAATGCAAAAATAGAGCTGATAAATAGCAAACAAAGGAGTCTCTTTTTCATGATTAGTATTTTTTATTAAAAACATTAATAAGTCTATCTAAAGTTGGATAGCTTAACAAATGATAAGCAAATTTAGACAGTTGATACAGCTCAAATATTGATAATTATCATATTTTGAAGTTCATTTTATACAAGAATAAGTATTTTGATAATTCAAACGATATAGTTAATATCTTATCTGATTTCAGTAAAAAATAAGAATAATTGAACTCTGATTAAATAGCTTTTTTTATAATTTATTAAAAAAAACTACTTGAGAAATACAATATTTTAAGATGTTGTAGCTTAAATTTACCTGCAAATTATCAGATTCCTTTTTATTCGGAAGATGTTTTACGCAAAAAAAATAAAATGAAAAATAATTAATAAATCAACAATGAACCAATTCAAAAAAATCCCAGTAGTTAGTAAAGAACTAGCCTTTCAATTTGTCATCATTACCATATTATTTGCCCTTTGGGGAATTGCAAATGAGTTAACCGCTCCAATGGTGTCCACCTTTAAAAAAGTAATGCCCGAACTTTCTAATTTACAAGCCTCATTCGTTCAAATGGCGTTTTATTTTGGTTACTTTTTTATGGCTTTTCCAGCAGCTCTTTTTATTAGAAAATACAGTTACAAATCGGGAATTTTATTAGGACTTGTATTGTATGCAACTGGTGCCTTTTTATTTTATCCAGCTGCACATTACCAAAGTTATACTTTTTTTCTTATTTCATTATGGGTTATTACTTGTGGTTTGGCCTTTTTGGAAACCACATCAAATCCTTTAATTTTATTTCTTGGAAATAAAGAAACGGCTACACAACGTTTGAATTTTGCTCAAGCATTTAACCCAATTGGAGCGATAACCGGATTGGTGTTGGCGCAGGAATTGGTAATAGGCAGTATAAAATCAAATAAATATACTCCAGAAACATTCAAAGCCTTGTCATCAAACGAATTAGCATCTATTAGAGAGCACGATTTAGGGATTATAAGTATTCCGTATATTGGATTAGGAATATTTGTGTTGGCTATTTTGATTATTATTTTATTTACTAAAATGCCAAAAACGGTTCACGAAGAAAAAATGTCAATCTCTGAATCCTTTAAAAAATTATGGGCCAATAAAAATTACAAATTTGGAGTTGTTGCACAAGCATTTTACGTTGGTGCTCAAATTTTGTGTTGGACTTTTATGTATCAATATGTTGATAATATTAATCACACATTCGGATTAAATATTACAGCAACCAACTACAATATTGGCGCAATGTTATTATTTTTAACAGGAAGATGGATTGGAACAGCTATGATGAAAACTATAAATCCTTCAAGAATGTTAATCTATTTTGGTGTTGGAGGAATGATTTGTGCTGCTGGAGCAATACTTTTGCAAGGAATGTCGGGCTTAATTTCCTTAATTTCGATATCTATTTTTATGTCAATTATGTTTCCAACGATTTACGGAATTGCACTAAAAGATATGGGTGACGAAGCTAAAATTGGTTCTTCAGGTTTGGTTATGGCTATTGTTGGTGGCGCATTAATGCCATTGCTGCAAGCTAGTGTTTTAGACTGGGGCGGTCCAGGATTTTCAGATTTGAAAATTTTCGGATTTATTCCAGAGGTTAATTTTTCGTTTATTTTACCATTAATTTGTTTGGGAGTTGTTACTTTATATGGTGTCAGTACTTATAAAACGACTAAAACATTTTAAATTTTAATGTTATTTTATTTTGAAACGAACAGTAGTTTTTTATTGTTCGTTTCTTTGTTTTATATTGATTTTATTGCAGTTTTAGACCAATCTATACTTGCTATTTAAATAATGTTTTTTGCACTATAATTTATATTATGTAAAATAGAATGTTTAGTTGTTTTACTGTTTGCAATAAAAATATATGACTGATAAATTCTTTTAAACTCTACTCTCATTATATAATTCAATAAAAAAGCATCTTCAAAAACTCTTGAAGATGCTTTAGTGAATATTTTGTAGAAATTTATTTTACAGTAAAAGGAATATTCCATTTTTCCCAACATAAAACAACTGAATTCTTGTTGATAATATAAATCAAACTTTCAGTATTCGAATCTGCTTTTTGCTGTTTTACAGTTACACGTAATTGATCTTCGGCTTGATTGTATTTATAAGCTCCCCATTGTTTAGCTGTTTTATTAAAAATTAGAACACATTCTTTCTCATTTGGAATAACAAAAAAAGAATATTTCCCTGCAGGCAATTTTGAGCCTTCAATAACTAGGTCTTTGTCTGTTTCAAATGTTGTAGCTTCATTAGCTCCAGCTCTCCAAACTGCATTATAAGGGACTAATTCACCCCAAATCACTCTCCCTTTTACGGATGGGCTGTTATAATTAATGCTAATTGTAGCATCATTAATTTTTCCTGTTGCTGTTGCTGCTGGACTTGCTGGGTTCTTTTGTGCATTAGCAAAAGCTATAGTCAAAAAAGCAATGCATAATAATTGAATTTTCTTTTGTAATCTCATAATTTTAAATAGATTAGTTTAATTCATAAAATTAGAATAACTTCATTATATTTATTGCAATTCATGCATTTTTTTAAGAAAATATTATGAATTTTACAAATAGATTGTTTTACTCTG
>ENA-UOWE01001747-UOWE01001747.1-activated-sludge-metagenome-genome-assembly--contig:-NODE-1747-length-25897-cov-5.421639_pt1 | contig 25897 bp, 19 predicted proteins | sample MGYA00249841_ERZ761562 | MGnify/ENA primary metagenome ERZ761562 (study PRJEB28883, sample SAMN05720200) | activated sludge metagenome | isolation source: Anaerobic digester | place: Japan...
GGGGGGGGGGGGGGGGGGGGGGGGGGGGGGGGGGGGGGGGGGGGGGGGGGGGCGACGGGGGGCTCAGCGGGTGAAGCGGGCGCGGCAGGAAACGCTGGTTCCGCGGGCTCTGGCGGTGCTACGGCCCTTTGTGAACCGTTTGCGGTCGATTTGCATGTGGCGGACACGTGGTACTTCACATTGTCGGACACGGAATCCCACGTACAAGAGCCCAGCGCATGGGATTTCAAGTTGGCCAAAAGCGGTAAGGGGCCGTGGATCACGTTGGGCGCGGGCGTCGAGGCCATCAATCTTGGAAACGGCGATAGCTTTTTGGATGTTATCGAAGCACCCGACGCGGGCTTCGACGGGGATCCGGATCTCATCGGAGACACGTGGCGAAGCGGAGGCGCTGGCGAAACGGGTTATACGATGTCCGAGAATATTTACGTGTTGAAGTTGGACGATGGAACGTATGCGAAGCTGACAGTCACCATGGCAAAGGCAGGCAAAGTTGCCTTCGACGCATTCCATCAGAGCGATGGCTCGAGAAATCTCGTGTGTACGATGCCTTGAGCGAGAGCATCAGGGTACGACGAAGTCTTCGATGAGGGTGCGAATGAGGAACTCTCGTCCCTGCCGCTGCAATAGAAAATACATTTCGGAACCGAAGACGCGGTCGAGTCCGAATCGAGTGCGCGTGATGGGCACACGAATCAGGATGTCTTGCGAAGTCATGTTTTCAAGGCGTGAAGGTCTTCCCGGCAAGGGCACCATCAAGTCCTGATACCGATAGACTTGCGTCATGCTCTCGCGGAACGGAAGCTGCCCGGCCGCGGTATAGTCGAATTTTTGAAAGCGGCGTTCCCAATGCCGATTCATGGGCATTCCATTTCCCGAGGCCGATGAATACTGCTGGGCATCGCTTGTGAGAACCGAAGACATCGCTTCCAGGTCCTCATGAAGAACCGCGCGAAAGAAGATGCGAACGGTTTGCATCGCGTTCGTGATATCGACCGGTTCTTGCAGGGTAACGAGCCCATCGCGGGTGTCGGCCGTGGATTGAATCGGGGGCGAAGGGCTTTGTCGATCGATGGCCACGGCATCCGGACGACGAGGGCTCTTTGGTAATGCGGCGGCGGTTTCGAAGGAACTGACTGCCACGGCGCCACAAGCGGGCATGACCATCACCGCTGCTGCCATCAGCGGTATCGTATGCTTCGATCGAAAAGCCGAAGAACCCATCAGAAAGATTCCACCATGGGCTCGTCGAGACGACTCGTCGTGATGGTACAAGGAGTCGGAAGCAGTGACCAACCCACGCGGGGTTCTGTCAATCCACTGGCGATGATGGTGAAACGAACTCGCGCCATGTCGACCAATCGACGATTCCGCAACGCATCTTCGGGAAGCAAGGCATCGATATCGTTTTCGCCGTGAACCAAACGAAACGCCAGATGAGCGTTGCGATTCAATCCCGCGATATGTTCGCCGTCGCACACGAGAATGCCCATGACACCCGCGTCGTCGGCGCCTTCTTCCATCGCCAGGCGATCGAGCAACGTGCAGGTGCCACGAAGCGCCTCGGTCATGACCGCCGGGTCCGTGGGACCGCGCAGTTTTCCCGCGTCATGCAGAAAAGACAAGAATAGATAAAACACCAATTCGCTATCGGTTTCACCCCGAATGTTGCCACGAAGAAAGTCGGGAATGGACTCCATCAATCGCTCGCGCAGCCGCACGAAGGCATTGACGGTGCCATGATGGACGAACAACCAATCGCGATATCGAAAGGGCTGCGTATTTTGTGTGCGTGGCTCACCGAAAGACGGCGCTCGAACACTTCCAAGAAGAGCATCCGTTCTCAAGTCACGCGTGAGGGAAGCGGCAGCAATGACTTGGCGGTCATCCATGGGGCGTCGACGCAGGAGAACCTCCCCTGCTTGGTAGAATCCAACGCCCCACCCCAGTCGGCGTCCTTCGGCGGACGTGGCGAGCGCCGGGGCATCTACATCCAGGACTCGAGCCCCAAGATCCGAGCGGTTACCAATGAATCCGAACAGACGTTCCATGCTATCCTTCGGCGATTCGCTGATCGTTGTCGTTGTTTCTCGAAGTCGCGGTGTGCGAGTCAGGCATCCGCTTGGCGTACGAAGGAACCCGAGATCGAGCGGCGAGCCCAGCATCGGTCAGTTCGTTGGCTGATATCGGGTGTGTACGGTGATGCATGACAGGATCTGACCCTAGGAATGCATCGCGCGGGCGTTGACCGCAAGCGAAGCTTCGCCTCATGATTCGTTTCGGTCTATTTCTGCTGTTGGCGACGTATTCGATGACGGCTGGAGTTGTTTGAGTCGTTCGAGAATCCGTTCCGTGCGCTGCTGGGATCGTTGCTCCCACCGACGGGTGAGCCCACGAATCCAAAGCGGAGCCGAACCTCCCACGATGAGAGCGAGTAACCACCAGGAAATCTCCAACGACATGATTAACGTTTGGATTCCGTCACGTTCCGTTGACTAACCCTTGGGCCTATAAGATGCAACCGTCACCGAATCGAGTGAGATTCATGCGCGAGTTGCGCGCCAGCGTTGCACCACGAGCAGCAGGCTGGGCAAACCCACGAGACTCGCGAAAAGATTGGCAGCCAATCCCACGACAGCGAGGGAACCGAGGGAGTTGAGACCAAGATGATGTGCCATCAACAAGGTTCCAAAACCAAGGGCCGTGGTGGCCAACGCGCCGAAGATAGGAACAGAAGCGCGATCCGCGGCATTGACGAGATCGAGGCTCGCCCCGCGGGTGAGCATATGAACCCCCCCATCGACCCCGGTTCCCACCAACACCGGAATCAACACGATATTCAAGTAGTTGAGTTCAATTCGCAGCAAGCCAAGCAATCCGAAGGTGGCCACCAAGCTCACCATGGCAGGAAACAAAGCCATGCACGCACGCCAAAACTTCCCCATCAATACCCACATCGTCAAAAAGATGAGCAGCACCGTTCCGATCAACACCGGTGGTCCCTCTTGCATGACCAAGTCGAAAATATCCGCCAGAATCATTGGTTCTCCCGCAGCGGAAGCATGCCCTCCCTGCGGCAATTCGATCCCCCGAACTTCTTTCGCGAAACGACTCACGTTGGCGCCGTCACTCAAGTCCACCGAAGAATAGACCAATACAAAATCCCCCACGTCCTTCCGATCCGGGAAAAACATGCGCCCAAGAGCATCGGGAAGTTGCTGACGATCAAAAGGCTCCGCGGCCACCAGTCGCTTCATCCGATCCACTTTTCTTCGATCGTCGGGCCCCATCTTCTCCGAAGCCAATCGGTCGATCATCTTGCGCATATCCTGAATGATCGTTTGTTTCTCCATCTGCTGATCGGGAAGGATGTCATCGCCGGTTGCCACCAGATGAATGGTGGAAGAATCGGAAGCGGCCTTTCGTTCGCGTAACGTTGTGGCAACAAAACGGCTTTGTTCGCGGTTTTCGGTCAATACGACCACGGGGGTTTGAGAGTGTCCGAGCAATCCATCGATGACGGAATCGAGCTGAAAAGAAGGCAAATTCGCGGCTGTAAGGGCTCGAAAATTCGTGTTGAACTCGAGCTTGCTGACCCACGGCATACTGAAAACCAAAAACGCCGTGAAGACCGTGAGCAATAACCCCGGTCGCTTCGCAAGCAGACGCGCGTACAAGGATTGTTGGACCGCTTTGGCACTGCGCGGTTGCCACCCCATTCGCACCGCCACTGCCAACAGCGCGGGCATGCACGTCAAATAAGCCACCACCACAAGCAACAAGCCGAAAGCGGCGATGACCCCGAACTCACGAAAGGCTCGGAATTCCGACATGCCGAGCCCCGCGAAACCAACGGCCGTCGTGAACGCAGCAATGAGCACGGCACGACCCGTATTGCCAAATGCAATGCGTATCGCATCCTCCGCAGCGTCCCGTCCCTGCCATTGCTCACGAAATCGACCGAGCAAATAAATTCCGTGATCCACCCCAAGACCCAAAAGAATCGCGCCGATGAATCCCGTCAGAATGTTGAGCTGCGCATACACGATCGCAGCAAAGCCAAATACCCAGGACAATCCCATCACCAAGGGAATCATGATGAGCGCCACCGCACCCACCCGACGAAAATGCAGCAGCAAATAGGCCACCATCAGCACCAACGCCACGATGGTTCCCGTATTCAGATCCTTTTCGATCATATCCTGTTGATCGACCTTCTTCGTAAAATTGCCCCCGTACTGCACCTGTAGGTTTGGATCGTAATGAGTGGGTTCCGACTGTTGGATCACCTGCTGGATCTCGCCCACGATCTGCCGGGAAAACGCCAGATCCACGCTCATTTTCGACGGCTTGGCCAACAGGGCAATTCGACGCTTCTCCACGTCGATGTAGTACTCATCGTCGAGCTGCGTTCGCATCCAAGCCTGATCACTGCGTGCTTCGTATTTTTTTTCGATATCGGATAGGTCGACGGAGGGGGGCTCTTCGTCATCGAAGTCGAGCATCATGGGGTTTCGTTTGGCGACCTCGAAGTCGAAGCGTGTGCGCAATCGATTGTGGACGATTTTCAAGTCGTCGAGATCCAGGTAATAAAGGGCGTGATCACGTAGAAATTGCGTGGGTTTCCGATAGTCTACGGATCTCACGGACGCGAGGGCGTCGACTCGTGGCGCTACGTCGTCGACAAATCTCCGAAGCACATCGGGTTCGGCATGGCTCGCTACGACGCCGACGTATCCGATGCCGCCATATCGTTGCTTGAGCGTTTCGAGATCCTTGACGCTTTCGAAAGAGGAAGGAAGCAGCTCGGCCAGATCCGCATTGAGCGAGAGCCGCTGTCGTGCGGCCTGGGCCGCCCCGACCGTCAGCAGAGCGAGGATTCCCAGCGCAATCCAGGGACGGCGAAAACATAGCAATGACAGAAAAGCCAGCCCGGATTCGAGTTTGGCGATGAGCCGCGCGCTGATCGTGCGCGGAGTTGTAGTGGGATCAGTCATCGCTCGAGCACCTCTTCCAAGATTTTTCCTGTGGCTTCCGGGTCCGGCAGGATTCCAAGCAACGGAAAAAGAGTGGCTCCTACGTCTTCCGTGCGAGCTGTCGCCAATCGTACGCCCTTACGGATTCCCGGCCCGGCAAGAACGAACCATGTCAGCATTTCCTCGGCTCGCAGGCCCCCATGGCCCCCACGATAGTTGCCCACCAGCACTTCATAATCTTTTCCCAAGTCCCACCCCTGCGCCGCCGTCAACACCAAATCCGGCGCGCCAGGTGCCGTAAGCAGCCGAACGATTCGAAATACCGCGTCCGGAAAACGAGTTCCATAAGTGGCATCGAGCCAGGCTCGGTCATCGTGAGGTTTGCCATCGAGCAACGGACGAACGCGAGCTACTGCCTCGTATTCCAACGGATCCTGCCCCTGCCAGGAATAGGACAACCCTTCGGGTTGCGTGCGAATCGTAGCTTCTCCGCGAGAGGAAAATACTTTCGCGGCCTGCTGTTCGTCGCTCCATCCAAGCACCAAAGAAATCCCTGGCTGCTGGCTCAACGACACCACCACATCCTTGCCTTTGAACGAGCGAAGGCGGTCCCATTTCATCGGATGACGCCAAGATTCCGCGCCGGAGCGCTCAGGATCGCTGAAATATAGATAGTTGACCATATCTCCGTTGATGACCACCACCGCGTCATTGCCAAACCAATCCGACAGAGGCTGATCAAGCGCGGCCCCCATCAGATGGGTCGAACGGTCTCGCTGTGCTTTCAACCCACAACAACTTGCCAGCACCTCTCGCACATCCAAGTTGTCAGAAGCGTCCGCCGCGCCGTGGTCGGTCGTGATCAGATAGATGCGGTCCGTCTCTTGCCCCAAAGCCCGACTCGTATCCCGATACCGTCCAATCAGAACGTCCGCATAACGAATGAGTTCCGCATAGCGGTCATCGGTGCCCGCCACATGGTGGTGGGCATCCATCGACGCAATCGTAACCCATTGAATTTTTGGATATTTTTTTAGATCCCGTAGAGCGGTTTCGAGCCCCTGAGCTTCAGCCTCTTCCCAATCGGGCATCAAGAATTTTCCAAGCATGGGCAAACGGCCAAGGGCGGACAGAACGGCAAAACGGCGATGGTACTTGGCGCGTGCGTAGGCAAAGCCCGCTTTGACGTTTTTTTTGACGCCACGGTTGGCGTACGTGTTGAACGAGTAGGAATGCTGATGGGGGAAACGTTCGTAAAGCAAGCGAGGACGGGGCGCGAAGTCCGCGGACATTTGATCGTTGGTCGTGCCGACGTAGCTTCGAAGGTTTCCGAAATCCCTGGAACGATCGAACCAGCGCAGGCCAAGAACGCCACTGCGCGACGAATCGTGTCCGGTCACGAGGGGATAATAGGCGTAGCCCGTCATGCTTGGAAAAGAGGTGACACCGTTTTCCACGAGGGCACCTTGTTCGATGAGCTGTTGGATATGGGGGAGCCTTCCGGAGCGAAGCTCGCGAAACACGACGTCGTGGCGGGCACCATCGAGTAAGAAGACAGTCAGATAGGGAGGAGAGGCGGGCGCGGCGATTTCATGTCCGCGCTCTCCCGCCATGGTCGACACCCAGAGGACCAGAATAATCACAAGAAAAAACAATAGATTACAACGAATTGACGCAGAATTTTTCTCCGGTTGTGGCATCAGGCAAGCTCGACATCACGCATGCCGTCGCGTCGTGACAATTGTCAAGCCAAGGGAAAACGGTGAAACGGCAGATGGTGCGTAACACGAGGCAGAGAACACGGACACATATCGTGCCTAACCACCAAGCAATTCGCGAGACAAAGTACGACAAGGCAAGTGAGAAGCCACGGAAGCGGTTCTTGGGTGCCGGTGTCGTCGTTCGGTTGACTGGTCTTGGGTGTGCGGCTATGGGAGCGGGTGGAGCGATGGGCTCCGTGTTGGTTCCGAATCCACAAAAAGCCTTGTTTTCGTGCAAGCGCGGGACCACGTCACGTTCTTGATGAGAACCTCTTTCCTGTGACGGATTCATCGCGAATTCAATCTGAGGGTGAGAGGCTCAACCGGTTCGTGCGCATCCTCTGACCATCGCTTAGGAGAGACACATGGCAAGCAGCATTCTCGTTACGGCAACCCAGCGCGGCAGTGGCAAGAGCACTCTTGCACTGGGATTGGTTCATCTGCTCGAGTCGACACTTTCTCGCGTTGGCTACTTCAAACCGATTGGGCAGCGGGGAATGGATGGGACGGATCCTGACGTACGTTTGATGAAAGATGCGTTGGGGCTCGAGTTTTCGCTCGAGGAGATGGTGCCTGTGACGATGGATCAGGTGCAGGAAGCGTTGAGCAACGGCACCTACGATCATTTGTTGGATACGATTTTGGAGGCGTACGAGAAGATCGCTTCGAAGTGCGATTTCGTGGTTTGCGAGGGGACGGACTACTTTGGCGCGATGTCCGCGTTCGAATTCGACATCAACGCGGATATCTCGAAAAACCTTGGATCCCCTGTTCTTCTCGTGGCCAACGGTGACAATTGCGTGGGTCTTACCGATGATTGTGAGTGCGGTCCGTGCGATCAGATGATCCAAAACATCACGATGGTGAAGGAGAGTTTCGACGCCAAGGGATGTGAGATGTTCGGAGCGGTCATCAATCGCGCGGATCCGAAGTACGTCAAGACCATTCATGATGCCGCGGAGCCGTCGCTCAGGAAGATGGGGCTCAAGCTATTGGGCACGGTTCCTCGCACGGACATGCTGAGCAAGCTGCGAATCGAGGAGGTTGCGGCTGCCCTCAATGCCGAAGTCATAGCTGGTCAAGACCGGCTCAACGTAATCGTGCAAGAGGTCGCGGTTGCCGCCATGAGTGTAGAGAACGTTCTCGAGCGGATTCCGCGGGGAACCCTGGTGGTGGTGCCGGGCGATCGTGATGATGTGCTTCTGGGTCTGGCGGGGGCGTTTGCCTCTCCCGCGATTCCGGCACCCGCGGGGATCATCATGACCGGCGGGCTCGAACCGGGCAAAAACGTCAAACACGTGGTGCTCGACCTGACGGGTGGGCACATGCCACTGCTCAAAGTGCAGACCGGCACCTACGAAACCGCCATCTTGGTCAATCAGGTCAAGCCGAGCTTGCAAGCTCACCAAAAAATGCGCGTCGAACTCGTCAAAACCCTCGTCGAATCCAATATCGATGTGGAGCCTTTGATCGCACGAGCCTCCGTGCAACCTCGATCCCGTCGGGTGACACCCAAGCAATTCATCCACCGCATGATGGATATTGCTCGTCGAGACAAAAAACACATCGTCCTGCCGGAAGGACACGAACCTCGTATCTTACGTGCAGCGCAAGTTCTGCTCGAGCGAGGCATCGTCAATCTCACGATCCTTGGCAACGAAGATGAGATTCAACGTGAGATTTCTCGCCAGGGGCTCAAGTTCAACGGCGATCTGCAAATCATCAATCCAGCCACATCTGAACTGCGTGAACGATTCGCCAAGCGGTACATCGAATTGCGCTCGCCAAAGAAAACACCAACGTGGGAGCTTTCTTACGACCTCATGAACGATACGACGTACTTCAGTACGATGATGGTTCAGGAAGGGCTCGCGGATGGCATGGTATCGGGTTCCATCACGACGACCGCGGCCACCCTTCGTCCGGCACTCGAGTTCGTCAAAACCAAAGAAGGCTACTCCATCGCTTCGAGCGTGTTTTTCATGTGTTTACCCGAACAAGTGCTCGTGTATGGCGATTGCGCCGTGAATCCGAATCCGACCGCGCAGCAGCTTGCGGACATCGCCATCGCCAGCGCCGAGACAGCACAATCTTTCGATATCGAACCGTATGTGGCCATGCTTTCGTATTCCACGGGTTCGTCGGGCAGCGGTTCGGATGTGGACAAAGTGCGTGAAGCCACGGCGATCGTCAAAGAGCGCAATCCGGACTTGCTCGTGGAAGGACCCATCCAATACGACGCCGCGATTGATCCGACGGTCGCAAAGGCGAAGCTTCCGGGGAGCCGCGTCGCGGGAGCTGCCACCGTGTTCATTTTCCCGGATCTGAACTCCGGAAACAATACGTACAAAGCCGTACAGCGGGCAGCGAAAGCCATTGCCATAGGCCCGGTCATGCAAGGGCTCCGCAAACCCGTCAACGACCTGAGCCGCGGCTGCTCCATCCCCGACATCATCAACACGGTTGCCATCACGGCCATTCAGGCTCAGAGGAGCTAACCCACCATGTCGCTCAAGGTTCTCGTTCTCAACTCTGGAAGCTCATCGATTAAATTCGAGCTTTTTGAAATGCCCTCCGAAAAACGACAGGCTCGGGGGTTGCTCGAAAAAATCGGTGAAGAACAGAGCAAGCTCACCTACACCATCGGCGATAGCAAATACACCATCGACCAAAAAGTGGCGGACCACGGTCAAGGTTTGCGGCTCATCATCGATGCTCTTACCGATCAGTCCAAGGGCGGCCTCAAGGATATCTCCGAAATCGGCGCCGTGGGCCATCGCGTGGTGCATGGGGGAGAAGCTTTTTCCGAAACCGTAATCATCGATGACAAGGTGCAAAAGGCCGTGGAGGAGCATATTCAGCTCGCCCCATTGCACAATCCTCCCAACCTGCTCGGTATCAAAGTCGCCCGGGAACTGTTGCCGAACGTGCCGCAGGTCGCTGTATTCGATACGGCCTATCACCAGACCATGCCGGCCTACGCTTTCACCTACCCCATCCCTTATGAGCTGTACGAACAACTTCGCGTTCGACGATACGGCTTTCACGGAACGTCGCATCGCTATGTGGCTGCCCGGGCCGCGAAAATTCTCGGACGTAAACTAGAGGAAACGAATCTCATCACCGCGCATCTCGGAAACGGCGCGAGCATGACGGCCATCCAAAACGGCAAATCCATCGATACCACCATGGGGCTTACCCCCCTGGAAGGGCTCATCATGGGCACCCGATGCGGCGATATCGACCCCGCCATCATCGCTTTTCTCGCCCGTGTCAAAGACATGCCCGTCGCACAAATCGACAACCTGCTCAACAAAAAGAGCGGCATGCTCGGTGTCTCGGGTCTGTCCAACGACATGCGCTCGGTCGAACAAGCAGCCAACGAAGGCAATACGCGAGCGGCCCTCGCCCTCGAAATGTACTGCTACCGCATCAAAAAATATGTTGGCGCCTACACGGCTGCCATCGGCAATGTACGCGCTTGTCTTCACCGCCGGCGTTGGCGAAAACAGCGATGTCGTGCGCGAACGCGTGTGTTCCAACCTCCAAAACATCGGTTACAAAATCGACGTGGAAAAAAATCGCGGTGTTCGCGGAAAAGAACTCGACATCGCCACGGCCGATTCCCCCATTCGTATCCTCATCATCCCCACGAATGAAGAGTTGATGATCGCTCAGGATACGTACGCCCTTACCGCGAAAAAATAATCCCCGTTTTCCGAATACCATCCCCCAAGTTCCACCCTATCGATGGGTGATGGCACGCCGTCGAACCATTCCCATTCGGCCATGGCCCTCCGACGAGACACCAACGTCCTTCTCGGATTCCATTCGGATTCAGGTAGATAAGGACGCTCAATTCGGAAGAACGAAGGAGGGATCGCAGGCGAAACGAATGCAGCTCGGTGAGTTCGTGCGCCATGCGGAAACGCTGTAGCCATCTTCACAGCGGGGAGGCTGAAGCGACGGGCAACCGAGGGTGCTCATGCAAACTTCCGGCAACAAGCAAAGGTTTACGTCGCGCGTGTAGGCCCAATCGGCGTCGGGTTCCGAACAAGCGGCAAGCTTATAGGCCGGACAGGGACCCACCGCATCGGCGATGTCGAGATAGACTTGGCTGGCATCGAGAAGGTATTCATAGCCGCCTGGGTATTTGTCGCCTTTTACGAATAACGCCGCAACGACCGCCTTATGGTGTTGGATGCGGTCGACCAGCCAATCTTGATCCACGTGGGGACGCGCGGCCAAGGCTACCTGATAACCGCTAAATGCGTATTGTTGATTGGTGTTGAGCCGATGCGCGATCTCGTTAGGACACGGTGCGGTGAAGCATTGAATCGGCACATCGCGTGTTTCGGCTTGGAAATACACGTCCCCGGGCAGCGGTTTGACGCCGGGAAGACCTCGAAACGCCTGGTACACCAACAATTTCCGCGTTCCGTGCTTGGCTTCTTTTTTTCCCAATCTGCCGCGAAGGATGAGTTCATCCGCGGGCGCGTCGGTCACCTTGCCGATGAGTTGTTCGTCGAATCCCGATGAACCGAAATCGAATCCGGAGACATATTGCTCACCAGACGATCGGTTGACGTCTTTGACCCAATATCCGCCGCATGAGGGCGCCGCACATTTTCGGTTGTCCTTACGCACGGTAACGAATGTCACGGCGTTGGTGGACAGATCCGCTTCCGTAGCATCGACCTGCTCGGAGGATAACTCGTCCGCAACGGTGTCCAGCGCGCAGCCGACAAGGCAAGAACCAAGGGATAAGTACATGAAAATACTTAGATATTTATTCACGCTTTCTTCTCCGGATCAAAACACCTGGTGTGTGCATGTAGTATCGTTCTGCACCGATGTCTACCCGATTTCATCCAAGTAACTATTTCGTGTTTTCGTGGCAAAAGATCGGCACCCGTGGCGATTCGGGGAGTTGAATGGCTTTTTTTGACGGGGGACTTGGGCGACCATGGGGGTTGGAAAAGCCGTTGGGTGATATCGTCGCTTCTCCCTTTATCGACAATACCTTATGAAACAGCTTCGTTTTCGGAACTTACTCCGGCGTCACGTGGTGGGACGCCACACGGAGGTATGGCATCATCGTTCATTTCGTCTTCCCTTGAGTGCCGTGGGAGGGTTGACGGGATTCGAGCCGCGTCGAGCGGATCTGGTGCTTTGGTTTTTGGCCGACGCGTGGGCGATCGAGGAAGGAATGCTCGAGCGACCCAATCGGGTTCGTTATCGGGATTTGGCGCGTGTTCATACGCAGGAGTACTTGGAATCGTTGAGTCAGCCCCGAACGTTGGCACGAATATTTGCCGCGGATGAAACGGAGTTGCAGGTTGATGAGGTTCTGAAAACGATTCGATTCGCGTGTGGTGCGACGGTACAAGCGGCGCGAAGTCGACTTGTCCATGGTGGAATTGCCCTGAATTTATTTGGGGGATTTCACCATGCGGCGCCGGATTCTGCGGGTGGTTTTTGTGCGGTCAACGATATTGCGGTGGCCACTGCAGTTCTTCGAAACGAAGGATTCCGTGGTCGGATCGTGGTCATCGATGTAGACGCGCATCCACCGGATGGTCTGGCAGCGTGTTTTCGTGGAGATTCTTCCGTTTGGGTGGGGTCCATTTCGGGAGAAAGTTGGGGTCCGCTCGAGGGGGTGGACGAAACGGTATTGCCTCGCGGCTCGGAGGATCGAACGTATTTATGTGCGTTGGATCGTATGCTCAGCCGCATGCCCCGTGCTGACTTCGCATTCGTGATCGCGGGGGGAGACGTGGTCGCGGGAGACCGATTGGGTAAGCTCGCACTAACTCTCGAAGGAGCGCGTCGAAGGGATCGAATGGTGCTCGAAGCGCTTGGCCGGGTTCCATCGGTATGGACGGCCGGAGGGGGATATGGTCGGGAATCGTGGAAAGTGCTTGCGGGCACGGGGTTGATGCTGACTTGTCGGTCATCGACCGCCATTCCACCCAGCTATGACCCGATGCGCGCTCGTTATGGATGGGTCTCCACCAAGTTGAGTCGTGAACGACTCGAAGGCGCAGAGGAGTTGTCGGCCAAAGACCTGGAGGAAGCCTTGGGGCTTCGCCCTCCCGAACAACCTCGTTTGCTCGGTTTGTATACCGCGGAAGGGATTGAATACGCCCTGTCTCACTTCGGCATCATTCCTCATATACGACGCCTCGGTTTCGAACAGGTGCATGCGGCAATCGACGTGGTGGATATGGGAGACCGGGTTCGTGTGATGGGCAATGCCTTGGGAAAGCAGCACGTATTGGTCGAGTGCATGTTGGAGCGTCGACGTGTTGTCGAGCGGGATGTGCTGTATGTGCATTGGCTAGCGCTGTGCAATCCTCGGGCGCGGTTCAGTGAGAAGCGTCCGCAACTTCCTGGTCAAGAGGTTCCTGGACTGGGTCTTGCTCGCGAGATTGGATGGGCCTTGGCGCGCATTGCACGCCGTTTGGGCCTGGAAGGGGTAGCGTATCGGCCCGCGTGGTATCACACGGCCTATAGTGGGAGATACCACTTCGTTTTCGCGGATTCGAGGCGGCAGGGAAGGTTCGAAGCGATGCAGCGCGATCTTCGGGATATTCCGTTGATCGAGGTGACTCGCGCCGCGGCCGAAGGGCGATTGCGAAACCATGGTGAACGTTGCACGTGGGAAGCGGAGGAGATGGTGTTTTGGCTATTCGATAGTCCTTTGGATGAAAAGATCGTGGCCGAAGAACGAGCCAACGCACGGTTCACGATCGTGGCGTCCGAATGTGATAAACACGTCCCATGACTGACGACACCACGCAACCACGGATGATTCCGCCTCGGGAAGGCGTTCTTGCGCGCATTGGCAATACCCCCTTGCTTCGTCTTCGCAGGATCAATCCCAACCCGAACGTCGAGATCTGGGTGAAGCTCGAAGGCAACAACCCGGGGGGTTCCATCAAAGACCGCACAGCGCTGTGGATGATCGAACAGGCGGAAAAGACTGGTGAATTGCATCCGGGCAAAACGATTATCGAGGCTACCTCCGGCAACACCGGTATCGGACTGGCGATGGTTGCCGCGGTGAAGGGCTATCGTCTGGTGCTTGCCATGAGCGAGGGCGCCTCGGTCGAACGAAGAAAAATCCTGGCCGCTTACGGCGCGGAGTTGCTGCTCACGCCCGCGGAAAAAAGCACGGATGGTGCGATCGAAGTGGCCTATGAGTTGGCAGCCCAAGAGCCGGATCGATACTTTCTCGCGGATCAATTCAACAATCCAGCCAACCCCCTCGCTCATTATGAAAGTACGGCACCGGAAATCTGGGAGCAAACAGGCGGGAGGATCACCCATTTTGTCGCGGCGGTCGGAACGACCGGAACCCTGATGGGTTGCTCACGTCGATTCCGACAGCTCAATCCGAAAATCCGCATCATTGGCGTCGAGCCCTATCTCGGCCACAAGATCCAGGGCCTGAAAAACCTAAAAGAGTCTTATGTTCCGGGCATTTACAACGCCGGGGCCCTCGATGAAAAAATCAATGTCGACGATGATGCCGCATACGAAATGGCTCGTCGTCTCGCCCGTGAGGAAGGTTTGCTCGTAGGCATGAGCGCTGGTGCGGACGTTCACGTTGCCGTCGAACTTGCCAAACAGATGGAGTCGGGCGTCATCGTTACCATTTTATGTGATGGGGGAGAGCGATACCTCAGCACCACGCTTTTCCAAGTTGCCCAACCGGATGTCGTTCCTGCTCGCCTGTCGTTTCTCAACACGCTCAGTGGGCGTTACGAGCCTTTCGTTCCTCTGTCTTCCTCCGACGATGTGACGATGTATTCCTGTGGTCCCACCGTTCACCGACGACCTCATCTCGGGTTGCTTCGTCGCATGCTGGTCGATGATCTCGTGCGTCGTACGCTCGAACATGCTGGGTATCGCGTGCAGCATGTCGTGAGTGTGACGGATGTGGATGACAATACCGTGCAAGAGTCGGAGCGAACGGGAGAGCCGATGGCAGAGCTTTGCCGTCGCCATGAGCAGGGTTTTTTTGAGGATTTGGATGCGCTCAAGATATCGAGGGCGGATCAATACGTGCGGGCATCGGAGTCGGTCGATGCGATGATAGCGTTGACGCGCGAGTTGATGGACGCGGGGGTGGCGTATGAGAAGCTTCGCTCGGTGTATTTCAACATTGGTCGTGTGCCGTCGTATGGGGAGTTGTCGGGCAAAGATTTGGGCAAGATTCGGATGGGGGCGACGGTGGATTTGGAGCGGTACGACAAGAACGATCCACGGGATTTTACGCTGTTTCGTCGTTCGACCCTGGGAGAGCTTCGCAAGGGAGTGAGCTACAAGACCGAGTGGGGCAACGTACGTCCGAGCTGGCATGTCCAATGTTCAGCAATGGCGCGCGCGACACTCGGAGATCGATTCGATATCCACATGGCGTCGGTCGAACTCGTTTTTCCTCATAATGAAAACGAGATCGCGCAGATCCGAGCGCTCACGGGCAAGCCTCAAGCGCAATTTTGGCTTCATAGCGAGTTGGTGCTCGTCAACGGTAAGAAGATGACACACGAGGAGGGTTGTGTGACGCTTCAAGACCTGATCGATCGAGGGTACTCGGCGCGAGAAATCCGGTTCTTCTTGCTTCGTCACCATTATCGGCAACCGGTATGGCTGACCGATGAACGTTTGGAGGAGGCGCGCGCGAGTTTGCGTCGTATCGATGAGTTCGTGAGCAACTTACAGGAGGTACGCACCGAAGGAGAGCATGTGGAAGAGGTGGCTGGTTGGGTCGTTGGGATGAAGGAGACATTTCGGGCGTCGCTGTACGATGATGTCAATCTGCCCGCAGCGATTGCGGGGATTTTCCGTTTGATTCGTCAGGTCAATCACGTGATGGGTCAGGGCAAGCTTTGCGAAGCATGTGCGAAGTTGGTGCTGGAGGGCCTCACGGAAGTAGATCGCGTACTGTCGATTCTGCCTGCCTTGGAGCCTCAACAAGCGATTCCGCAGGAGATTGCATCGTTGCTCAAAGAGCGCGATGAGGCTCGAAGCAGGAAGGATTTTGCAAGAGCAGACGAGATTCGCGCGTTGTTGCAGGAGCGCGGCTGGGTGGTGGAGGATCGTGCCACAGGGTTGCGGGTTCGTCGTAAAGAAGACCGCTAAGACCTTGGCCGCCAGGACTCATCGTTGCGTGAGTGAGGGCGTCATGGGGCAAGCGAGTCGACTCGAGGGTGGACAGGTTTTAGGCTGAGGTTCGATGGATTTACGCACACGCACCATCATGTTGTGTGCGGCTTTTGCGACCGCGATCACCGTATCGATCATGCTTCGGTCGCGAAAGAACCGCACGCATTACTTGCTGTCGGCTTTCGCTGGGACAGTAGCGCTGTGGTACTTGGCCCAAGCGTTGTTCGGATATTTTCAAGCCGATATTTGGTACCGTTTCACAGCGGTGCTCGCGGTGTTGTTACCGCAATTTGCTCTTCATCTATTCGAAGCGATCGTACCGCGTCCAGCCAACGAACACTCCAAGTTATTGCGCGTTGGGATGGTGCTTGGCATTCCGATGTTGCTGCTGGCGATCAGTGACTATCAAACCCACGCCGCAGTTCGAACCACGATATTCCTATACGTATTCGGATTGGTGGCTTCAGGGCTGGCGGGGCTTGCGATGCAGGGCAGGAAAGCGCCATCCCGAGCGGTACGCGAGCGTGTACGGCTTCTCGTTCTGGTGGGAACGTTCGCGTTGTTTTTTAGCATTGGAGACTTCGTGTGGTTCATCGGCGCGGCCATTCCACCCGTAGGCGCCGTGCTTTCCGTCGTATTTCTTTTTGCCTTGGCGGAGTCGATGCAACGCGAACGTCTCATCGACCTATATGAAATGGTTGGACGCCTCGTGGTATCCACAGCCCTGGCGTTCTGTCTCGCCGGAATCTTCTATGTGTTTGTGACGTACGTCGGCTTCGACACGATGTACTTGAACGCGGTTCTCGCAGCCATCGCCATCCTCGTTTTGTTCGAACCACTTCGAAACAAAGTGGAAGAAAAGATCCACGTCGTGTTTTTTCGTCAGCGACACGAATTGGAACGGGTGCTGCGCGATGCGGAGATGCGCCTGATTCACATCCTCGAACTCGAAGAAATGGCAAGCGTCGTCATCCACGCACTCGAGGAAAGCCGTCGAGCTACTTCGGCGGCCTTGTACTTGCTCGATCCGGATGGGCGGGAATTGTCCTTGCTGCATCGTTTTGGGCTTGGCGCGGAAGAACGTATCGAGGTAGCTACCGCGCGTCCGTTGCTCGAAAGGCTAAGACAAGCGGACTCCGTGGTTATCGATGACTACGCGCTATCATCGTGGAGCCTTGGTTTTCACGGGGACAATTTGACAGGGCGCGATGCTCTTCTGACGGCCGCGCGACTGGTGGGACCCATCGCCAACAGCGGTGTGATCCTTGGGATTCGGCCAGGATCCGGCGATGTGATCGGTCTATTGGTCGTTCGAGACGAACGTGTTCGCGATGCTTTTAGCCGCGACGAGATCGTATTGCTCGAAAGGTTGGCGTCGATGATCGGAGTCGTGGTGGAGAACACGCGAGCGTATGCACGCATGAAGGAACGCGATCGACTGGCGGTGTTGGGACAAATGGCGGCGGGGCTTGCGCATGAGATAAAAAATCCACTCGGTTCCATCAAAGGGGCGGCACAACTTCTCATCGACTCGGTCGAGGACCAAGAGGGTCCTGTCCATTCGCAAGACTTCCTCGATATCATCATCGAAGAAGTGGATCGATTGGACCGGGTCGTCGGCTCGGTTCTCGACTATGCCCGACCTCGCAAAGGCAATCCGGCACCGGTGGATGTGAACGCGGTTGTCAAACGGACGGTGCAGATCTTGAGCCCTTCGAGCCATGAGCGAACCCGTCTCGAGGTTGATGTTGCTCCGGATTTGCTGCCGGTTCGGATCGATGCAGAGCAGCTACGCCAGGTGATCATCAATTTGGTTCAGAATGCCATGCAGGCGATGGGCGAACGAGGCGGCGTTGCCACCATATCGACACGAATGCGGGAAGGGGAACCTGGAAGCCTGGGTTGGGTGGAGATCGTGATCAAGGATACGGGGCCAGGGATTTCGTCGGAGATGTTGAACAGCCTGTTCGTTCCCTTTTTCTCTACCAAAGCGCATGGCACTGGGTTGGGTCTCGCCATTTCGCAAAGGATTGCGCAGGAGGCAGGGGGGGTCATCGAAGCCGCATCGCAACAAGGCGTGGGAAGTGCCTTCAAGGTGGTGTTGCCTGCCTGTTCGCAGGAAAGTGTCCCTTGCGCTTCTCTTCGAAAGGAGCCCTCCGAAGCCGCGGGGGGTATCACCGGCTAGTGACTCTACCGTGAGTGTCGCTGTTCCCGGGCAGGGATTGGGGGAGGGCAGTTTCGTAGGACGAGTTTTCAGCCGGATTGTGCGGGAAGCAGGGGCTCGATCGAGCTTCAAGGGAAAGGAATTCGCGATCTTTGAACAACCCGGTGTATGGTGTGGCCTATGCAGGCTTGACCGTTATCCAACGCGGGAACTAAAGTTTCCCTCAACACGAGACCCCTGACTTCGGTCAGCACGATCATGCAGAATCCAGTCTCCAAAGGGCCACCCCCGCCTCCCGGATCCTCTCAGAACCGTCCTCTGGCGCTGCGGTTCATTTCGGGCAAGTACCAGGGTGGCGAGTTTCCGCTGGTTCCCGGCAAGGAGATACATATCGGGAGATCCAATGACCTCGATATGGTGCTCGCCGAGGACATGGTTTCCCGCAAGCACGCGCGTATTGCGTTTCAAGGGGACGATATCTTCATCGAGGATCTTGCTTCCACGAACGGTACATTCGTCAACGGTGAGAAAATCAAGCGCTCGAAGCTTCGCGAAGGAGACCGAGTCCTCATTGGTACATCCATCCTCAAGGTCGTCATCTCCGAATCCGTCCGTCGTACGTCCGAAGAGCAGGCGCGGCGAGACATGGAAATCGTGGCAGCCCATCGTCGCACGAGCCAGGTGCGAAGCATGTCCGGTTCCATCGAAGAGATCCCTCTTCCTGATCTTCTTCAGCTTCTTGGTACATCCAAAAAAAGCGGGGTGCTCGTCATTCGAACCGAAGAGGATGTCATTGGTCGCATCTACATGCGCAAGGGTCTGGTGTATTTCGCCAGCATCAATGACATGGATGAAATCCATCCTTTCAAGAGTGTGTTTCGCATGCTCTCTTGGACGAATGGCTTATTCGATTTGGAGCCCCCTGATGAGCGAACCTTCGCGAATCCCCTCGACATGCCGGTGCAAGGCGTGTTGATGGAGGGGATGCGGCAGATGGATGAACTCAACCAGATCAAGGAACGTCTTCCGCGTCTCACGAGCCGTTTGCACATGGCGATGCCACTGCAGCCGGCATTACGCGATCTCAAGCCGCAAGAACTCGATATTCTGCAGCTCGTTCATAACTTCGGTTACTTCGAGCAGGTCCTGAATCAAAGCCCTTCGTCGGATCTGGATACTGCCCAGGCCATACTCAAACTCATCGACAACGGCTATCTTCGAGTCGACTGAGCCGCCCGAAACTTCTCCGTTCGCCAACCACTCTGATACCGTTTCCGATCACGATGTTGCGAAAGGCTGCCGCTGCGGGTCTGAAGCTGTTGATACTGGCGCTTGCCGTCTATGCATTCTTTTTTCTGCCGCTTGGAAGGCGAACACCCTACCAGCACCTTAACGCCATTTTTTCATCGCAACCCGCGCGAGAAGCCGCCGAGGACCTCACCGTCGCGGGCCAGCAAATCAAAAACAAAGTACGAGAGATGAAATGATGATGGCTTCGAGGGATGCATCGGCCATGTCGGACAACAGGGGAATTCCAACGCCAGCCTGCCAAATTTCTTTTTATTTCGCAGGCTTATAGCAACCCAAAAAGCAAAGGCACGGCGTATCGGAACATGGCCGCAAACATCAGCGGAAAGCCGATGACCAGCACGACCGTGAACACGATCATCCAGAAAGCCTCGAGCCAAGAGGTTTGGCGAGTCTCGTAGGAATACCAATCCTTGTAGTGGCGCTTGGTGGCCATGGCGAGGTCCCTTATGCGCCGGGTGGCGCCAGCGATCAAGTCCGTTCGATCCGTACGAGAATCAAAGGGCTGTATCCGTCAACCAATGGGGAAGTACGGTGGACTCAGGACCAGTTGCCACCAACCAAAGCTGATGAGCCGCGCGGGTGGCAGCCACGTGCAACAAGTGCCGTGACTCGATATCATCGGGAAATGTCGAGGCATTCACGTCCACCAAAATGACGTAGTCATATTCCAGCCCTTTGACTTCCCGAATTTCGGTGACATCCACCCCAGGGCGAAAACGAAAATCCTGCTCTTTGACCCGATGCAGGTTGGGCACTTCCGCACGCCTCAACCCATCATAATACACATCGGCCTGGTCCGAATACCGGGCCAAGACAGCCACCGTCGCCCGAGGCTCCCGAAGCGCGAGCGCGCGTAAGGCTTCTCCAAGTTGCGCAACCGCTACACCAGGTCCCGGCGTGATGAACATCTCGACCGGAGCACCCGTGCGCGGTGCCACGGAAGGAAGAGCATCCGCCATCGGACCGAGTACGTCTTTCGCAAGCTCGAGTATCTCCCGGGTAGAACGATAGGCAATCTTGAGCGGCTCGATCGCAATCGCCTCGATGCCCAGATCGCGAAACATCCCTTCCCACCCTCGGAAATGGTTATCCATGACGAGACGTTGGGATGTATCGCCGGCGAGCGTGATACTTCGACGTTCCGTGGTCACATCGATGAGCACCGCCAATTCCGCGGCGGCAAAGTCTTGGGCTTCATCGACGAACAAATGCTCGACCTGAATTGGTTCTTTTCCTTTTCGCAGGGGGCCTCGCAAGATTTGATAGGCACGAAGCAGCAAAGCATCGTCTTCGAGGTCGAGGGTTAGATGGTCCTCCGTGGTGGGAAGCCCATCGATGCCCACATCCATTCGAAGGTCATCCTCTTCATCAGGAGGGGCAGCAGGCTCTGCGCGAGGCTCTCCAGGCCGCAGCTCAGCCACGAGCGGGCAGCGATCGGAACACCAACGAACCGCTTGCTGAATTTCGGCATCCTCGAGAGCCGGAGCATCGGACAGCAACATGGCTTGCCGTACCGCATCGAGATCCGTGAGCAATTCGGCCCACAAAGTGACTGGTGCATGGGGGTCCGAACGCAGTTTGGGGTCTTCTTGAGCAAGTTGTGATCGACGCTCGATCGCGCGAAGGATTCCGGGGTGTTTTTTTAGTTTCGAGACGGACAAGGGCGTGTCTTCCGTCACTTCTACATCCGACATCCAAGGGAAGTGGATGCGGCGCATGCGTTGCGCCCACGTGGGAAAAGTATGGACTTGCACATCGCGAACGCCGAGGGCGGGCAGGACCTCGGACGTGTAGGAGACGAGCCCTTTGCTGGTGGTAATTACCATCATGCGCTCGCCTGCGAACTTTTTTGGACCTTGATAATTCAGAAAGGCGAGACGGTGCAATCCGATGGTGGTTTTCCCACTTCCAGCGCCCCCTTGAATCACAACGATGCCGGAATCCGTACGAGAGATGAGGTCGAATTGGCGAGGGTCGAGCAGGGCTGAGATCTCGGGCAAGTGCCGATCGATACGCTGTTGTCCATCGGGCCCGACACCGAGCTTTCCGCGTGACTTGGCTTCTGCCGGACGTGTCGCCTTTCCCTGTCCCCCCGACAAGTCCGCGGCTCGCGGGGGTATCAACCGAAAATCGTCGCCTTGTTGGCGCACATACGTTCCTTGCGGTGTCGCGATTCGAACCAAAGAGCCCTTATGTATCGTTACAGTCCTGCGAATCAGAAGCTCACCTTCCACTTCTCGATCGCCGAATCGTTCCTCATACACATCACCTTCCGCATAACGATAATAAATTTGGCTCACGGGCGCGTGACGCCAATCGACGATCCGAATATTGGAAGCAGCATCGATGTAGGTGGTTCGTCCGATGAGCACTTCGCGATCGCGCGTACCACTTCTGTCCTGCTCTCGCATGGCAAGGTGCGCGAAGTAGGGGTTGCCCGGGTCGACGAGATTGACGCGCAATTCATTACGTTGCGCGCTGATGCCCGCAAGCCGCTCCATCTGGGCGAGTAACGCAGGCACGTCTTCGAGCCTTGCCTCGGATACCTGATCACGAAGCGATATGAGTTCAGCGTCGTAGGTTTGAAGAGCCGGGATTGCGGCTCGACGCTCCTCGAGATGGTGGAGAACACGCCGTAGCAGGGTCAATTCTTCTTTCGGAACAGCCTGCGTAGCTTCAGGATCCCCAAGATGGGAGGCAAAAAGGGTCACGTCAGAAGTCATGCGGTCTCATCAACATTCAGAAATCGGAAAAGAAGATGACTATACCTATCCGCGACTTTCATGCAATTGGTTCCTCATAGCGGATTGACAGGTGCAAATGCCATGACTCCTTCCGTCGGGCTACGACCTCTGGCATGCTTGCATCTGTCAACAAGGAAGTGCAGCCATGCTCAGAAACGTAATGATCGGTTTGTCGTTTGCTCTTGCTTTGTCTGCTTGTGAAACAACGGAAGAAAACCCCACGCCGCAAGAGGCTGGTGCTTCCGATTCTCATTCTGACTTCGATGCAGGTTCAGACGCCGTAGGGGAGGATTCTGCCGACGCCGCGACGGATACGGTGTCTGCCGATGTCGAAAACGAGGCCGGGCTTGTCGTACCAGAGGGCTATGTGTTGGTGTCACCAGCCGTATTCATCATGGGAAGCCCCGAACAAGAACCAGGTCGAGCGGATACGGAGACTGCCCATGAGGTCACCCTCACACGTTCGTTCGTGATGAAGAAAACAGAAGTAACGCAAGGCGAATGGCAATCGCTCATGGGTTACCAACCATCGTATTTTGAAGGCTGTGAATCATGCCCGGTGGAGAATGTGAACTGGTGGGAAGCGCTGGCGTATTGCAACGCGTTGTCGGAAAAAGAAGGATTGGCACCGTGTTACGCGTTGGAAGGATGCTCGGAGCCGGGTCCCGATTTCTTGTGTGACAAGGTCACGACGACAGGAGGGGGTTTGCTACAGTGCGAGGGGTATCGTCTGCCTACGGAAGCAGAATGGGAGTTTGCTGCACGAGCGGGAACGACAACGCCTTTGCCACAGGGTTCAATCGAGAAAGACCCGAGCAGTTGCGAAGTCGATGACGTCTTGAGCGATTACGGTTGGTATTGCGGTAACTCCTCAGACGAACCTCACCCTGTGGGAGAGAAATCGCCGAATGCCTGGAACCTCTCCGATATGGCCGGAAATGTCATGGAATGGGTTTGGGATTGCCTCGTTCCGTACGGACCGGAAAAGGTGAACGATCCGATCGTCAACGAGGGCTCTGGCATGCGAGTTCTTCGGGGTGGCTCATGGTCACAAGCCATTGGACAATGCCGTTCGGCGGCCAGAGCGGGGCTCGATCCCGCCGAACGGGATGGTGATACAGGACTACGCCCCGTTCGTTCCTTCTAGAACCCACCTGTGCCCGCTGCAAAGCCTGCAAAAAGCCTCCCCCAAAAATACTTGCACCCAGAGGGAAACCTGCTGGTCCGTGACACGCGTAACCTACTGATTTTTCATCGATAATTCACTTGTCGAGCACCGCTTCCCACGAGTCGGCCGTGGCCGCTCGAACGAGCCATTCGTCTAGCAAACGAACATCCGAGCATGAGCTGATGCGCTGCTAAACAGCTTTCGATGAAGAAAAGCCATGTGTGTGCAAAACCGCCCCGAGCGATTCGACCCGGCCTTGGAATAGCCCTTCGGCTCGGCCGTGGCACGAAACAGCGACGCACGGGGGAGATAGGGAGATGAGAAACCACACGCAGTTCGCTATTTCTTCAATTTACTGTATTTATCACGAATATCTTTTTCGTTGACCCTGGCAGGTCTGTTAGTCACTCGGGTCTTGACGAAGGGGCATTCGGGCCATATATGCCCAACAACGCTCACGCATACGTAAGGGTTCGATGAACCAGAAATCGGGACAACACGACACGGAAGACAAAAAAGCCCAAAATCGGCGTCTTTCCGTGATCGACGAACCTGCGCGGGCGCAATCTAGTCGCGATCGTGAGACAGGGGAACCGACTTTGTTGCGTGTGGGAGACTTGGCCCAAGAGACAGGGAAAACGGTTCGAGCCATTCATCTATATGAGGAAATGGGACTTCTTCGTCCCCGAAGTCGCTCCAAGGGTCGGTATCGATTGTTTGGTCCCGATGCGGTGATTCGGACGCGATGGATTTCGAAGTTGCAAGAGCTTGGGATGTCGCTCAGTGACATTCGCGCGGTGATTCAAGAATGGGAAAACCTATCAGCGCCCGGAGCGATGATCCGGATGCGGGAGGTTTATCGCAAACAGCTTGCGGATACGCGATCCCAGCTCGAGCGGCTGCGTGTTCTCGAAAGGGAACTTGCCTCGAGTCTTGCTTATTTGGAGTCGTGCGATGCGTGTGAACCGGATCGATTGATCACGGAGTGTCAACAGTGCGCTTTGCATGACGATGACATCGAGCCACCGGACTTGGTGGCGGGTTTATCTGCTCACGTATCGCCGTGCCCCGGCGCGGAGAGGGAATGATCCATGGCGGTCAACCTACCGATTTATATGGACTATAGCGCGACCACACCAGTGGATCCGCGCGTACTCGAAGAGATGATGCCGTATTTCAGTGAGAAGTACGGAAACGCGGCAAGCCGTAGCCATGCCTATGGGTGGACCGCGGAAGCGGCGGTAGAGGCGGCTCGGGAAAAAATCTCGGCATTTCTTGGAGGATCGAGCGGCAAAGAAGTGGTGTTCACCTCGGGTGCGACGGAAGCGGACAACCTCGCGCTCAAGGGAGTGGCCGATTATTACGCTTCCAAAGGCAATCACATCATTACGACCACCATCGAACACAAAGCGATCCTCGACACGGCAAAGCGTTTGCGAAAACAAGGATTCGAAATCACCTACATACCGGTCGATCGACAAGGGCTCGTGGACCCGGATGAAATTCGAAAAGCCATCACGGACAAAACCATTTTGGTGTCCGTGATGCTCGCGAACAACGAAGTAGGCACCATTCAACCGCTCGAACAGATCGGCGCCATTACACGTGAAAAAGGCGTGCTGCTGCACACCGATGCGGTGCAAGGGCTGGGCAAAATCCCCTTCGATGTCACTCGAACGCATGCCGACTTGGTTTCGATTTCCGCACACAAAATGTACGGGCCAAAAGGTATCGGCGCCCTGTGGGTGCGTCGCTCCAAACCACGGGTGCGCCTGGTGGCGCAGATGGACGGTGGCGGGCATGAGTTCGGCATGCGATCGGGAACGCTCAACGTTCCCGGTATCGTGGGCTTTGCCAAAGCGGTGGAAATCTGTGAACAGGAGATGGCGCAGGAGTCCGAGCGCACAAAAACGTTACGAGACAAGCTTCGGCATGGGATCCAAGACCATCTCGAAGAGGTCAATCTCAACGGCTCGATCGAGCATCGGTTGCCCGGCAATCTCAACCTCAGCTTCGCTTTCGTGGAAGGCGAAGCCATGATGATGGCCATCAAAGATGTGGCCGTTTCCAGTGGCTCGGCTTGTACGAGCGCCAGTCTGGAACCCAGCTATGTCCTGAAAGCCATGGGTGTGGGGGACGAACTCGCACATTCATCCATCCGATTTGGAATCGGCCGCTTCACCACGGAAGAAGAAGTCGATTATGTGGCCAAGCTCGTGGTGGAAAAAGTTCGAAAACTCCGGGAGATGTCCCCGCTTTACGAAATGTACAAGGAAGGAATCGACCTCAAGTCGGTTCAATGGGCAGCTCATTGATTAACCGAGCCGTGTTGCCCATCACGAAGAATCGTTGCTGATGCGGATCCAATCCGCCAATGAAGCATCAAAAGAAAAAGAGGATCCCTCATGGCGTATAGCAACAAGGTCATCGATCATTACGAGAATCCTCGCAATGTTGGGTCGATGGACAAAAACGATGACAACGTCGGCACGGGCCTCGTGGGAGCGCCAGCCTGTGGTGACGTCATGCGCCTACAAATACGCGTAGACGACGATGGCAAGATATCGGATGCGAAGTTCAAGACCTTCGGCTGTGGCTCT
>ENA-UOWE01001754-UOWE01001754.1-activated-sludge-metagenome-genome-assembly--contig:-NODE-1754-length-25769-cov-6.294159_pt1 | contig 25769 bp, 20 predicted proteins | sample MGYA00249841_ERZ761562 | MGnify/ENA primary metagenome ERZ761562 (study PRJEB28883, sample SAMN05720200) | activated sludge metagenome | isolation source: Anaerobic digester | place: Japan...
TATGCTCGCTCTTTAGCTGTTAAGTGAGTAATTATTTAATTTTTATGCTGCGAGGTTCTTTCTCTTTTGCTTCTTCTTTTTTGGGAATAATGACATTCAAAATTCCGTTTTTGTGTTGAGCTTCAATTTTTTCAGCATCAACATAATCTGGTAATGAGAAAGAACGTTTAAAGCTGCAGTAGCTAAATTCGCGACGTAAGAATTTTTGATCTTTGTTTTCGTTTTCTTGCTTCTTTTCTGCACTTATGGTTAAAACATCATTGTGAAGATCAATTTTAAAATCTTCTTTGTCTAAACCGGGTGCAGCAACTTCTAAACGAAAGTTGTTTTTATCTTCGATAATGTTTACCGTAGCCGGGTTTTTTACGGCTGGAACAAAACCGAAGAAATTGTCGAATAAATCGTCGCTTAAAAAATCGTTCATTAAACTTGGCATTGATTTTTGAATTACTGGTAACATAGCTGTTTCCTCCTATATTTTTTGGTTAAACATTTTGCTTCCCAGTATTCAATTTAAAGACCAAAATTAAAAATAAGACAATATGTCATTATTTGTGTTGAATATATGTCAATATGGCATTAGTAAGATTTGCCAATAGGGTAAAGATTAAGATAAGGATCTGAATAATTGGAGTTTAGATAAAACCAATTAAGTATCTCGTAACTTTCTGCTTTAGGATTATTGGCTTTAAATGATTCAAATTTGGTTTTTATTTCATTGTTTTTAAGCATTTCCCGTGCAAGTGATTCAAGAACATAGGTTTCGCCATATTCTTTTTGTTCAAAAATAGCATTGAAAAAACCAAACGTTAGCAAAGATGCAGGAGCATCGGGTTCTAATAAATGTATTAATATTTTATAATGAGGTTGTTTTGTGGAAATAATTAAAGAACCTTTGCGAAAATACTCTTTACGTATAACTGTCGAAATATCATACGAATTAACTCTTTGACATCCTTCATAAGAACCGCTGGCTAATTTTACGTTGGAGAACTTATAAAAAGAGCAATCTATTGTAGAATCTTTTTCAGTTATTTTATAGCTAATTCTATGAATATCAAGGTATGGAATTATTTTATCTGCCCATCCCGAAGGTACTATATAAAAATTAGGTATATCGACAGTTTTTGCCGGAACAAAGTGATCAAAAAGTGGTAGCTGATAAGTTTTTGGTTTTTGAGTATTATATTTAAACCATTTGCCACCACTAAGATCGCTTTTTTCAACGGTATATTCAACACCTTTAAAAGCTATGATTTGGCTGTCGGCCAATGCTTTAAAAGAAACAGGTAATTGCTTTGGAATAGAAATTAGCTTATTACTATTTGCTCTATATTTCTTTAATTCTGTATTTTGTTCAGAAATGAGTTGAAGAACATTTTTTATCATATGATATGTACCCAAGACTCTTGTTTTGTAATTTTTGAGCATATGGCTTTCAATTAGTAATCCCGGGCAATCGACTAAAGCGGTTAACCCTTGCGAAAGCGAAGGAGGTGTTACCCATGCACTAAGTCCACTTTCAAAATCAAACCAATTTCTGAAGCTAACATAACGAAATATAGGGAAGCCTTCCTTTTGCATTCGTTGTTCAAGAGAAGGGATTAATTTTTCTTTTTGCCAATTAGTAATAGAATCGCTCATGCTTCCGTAAATTTCCAATGCATATGTTATGGGATAGTGGTAATCGGCTCCATCTGTTACATGGCAATCAATAAAAAAATCGGGACTCCATGTGTAGAATGTATTTAACCATGCCTTAATTTCAGCCGATTGGGCTTTAAGATAATCACGATTTAGGTTTAGGTTTTGGGCATTGCATCTCCATCCCATTTCAATGGGACCGTCTTGATTTATTCTATTATAAGGACCAAAACGTTCGTGTCCGTCAACGTTCAGAATAGGTATAAAAAGTACAATATTATCATTAAGCAACTTTCGGATTGATTCGTTTTGTACGAAATCTTTAAATAATAAAAAACCGGCATCTTTGCCATCTGGTTCACCGGCATGAATACATGCCTGAATAAGTACGATATTTTTTCCCGATAATTTTGCTTTTTCAGGTGTAAATTCTTGGTTTGAAGCAGCAATTAACATTACTATTTCTCTTCCTTCATGGCTTTTCCCAATTGAAGTAACTTTAATAAATGGCACAGCTTTTTCTAAAGTATGGCAATACATTACGGTTGAGTCGTAACGAGGAGTTCTTTTATATTGACTTTTTTCAAAATAAGTTGTTAAGTCCTGTCCAAAAATGTTTGGATGTATGTATAATATATTAAGAAAGATCAAGATTCCTTTTATTCCAATTTTTCGAAGGCTATTCATATTTGTATATGTTTTTATTGAAGCAAAAGTACTGAAAATATAATGCTAAAAAAACGGATATGAAAATTTTTTATAAAGAGCATTGGTACATTGTTTTAAAACAGCTAAAAAAAATGATATAAATGAACTATTGCTGTTTTTTTTAGTTATTTTTGAACCATCTAATTCAAATGAAAAATATATATGTCAATGAAGCAAATTATCGAATGCGTTCCAAATTTTAGCGAAGGACGCAACATGGAAATAATTAAGCAGATAACCGATGTTATTGAGTCAGTTGATGGGGTAAAATTGATCGATGTTGATCCCGGAAAAGCAACCAATAGAACGGTTGTTACTTTTGTCGGTGAACCCGAAGCTGTTTGTGAAGCTGCATTTTTAGCTGGTAAAAAGGCAAAAGAGCTAATCGATATGACCAAACACAAAGGTGAACATCCTCGTTTTGGAGCAATGGACGTATGTCCTTTAGTTCCGGTTGCAAATATTTCTATGAATGAAACAGTTGAATATGCACGAAAGTTGGCAAAACGTTTAGGCGATGAATTACAATACCCCATATATTGCTATGAATTTGCAGCAATGAGTCCCGAAAGAAAAAATTTGGCTTATGTTCGATCCGGTGAATATGAGGGATTAGCAGAAAAATTAACAAAACCGGAATGGAAGCCCGATTTTGGACCAGCTACATTTGTGCCAAAAACCGGAGCTACAGCAGTGTCAGCTAGAAATTTTTTAATAGCATATAATGTAAACTTAAATACAACTTCTACCAGACGTGCTAACGCCATTGCTTTTGATGTCCGCGAAAAAGGTCGTCCGGTTCGTGAAGGAAATCCGTTTACCGGAAAAATTAAAAAAGACGAAAACGGGAAAGAAATTTGGCAACCCGGTACCTTGAAATCTGTTAAGGGTATTGGTTGGTATATCGAAGAGTTTGGTATTGCCCAGGTATCGTTAAATTTAACCGATATTACAGTTACTCCGTTGCACATTGCATTTGAAGAGGTTTGCAAAAAAGCAGAGGCAAGGGGAGTGCGAGTTACCGGCAGCGAAATTGTAGGAGTGGTTCCATTACAAGCAATGATAGATGCCGGTAAATTCTATTTAAAAAAGCAAAATCGATCGCTGGGTATTCCCAACGAAGAGATCGTTAAGATTGCTATTAAATCATTAGGATTAAATGAACTGTATCCATTTGATCCGAAGAAAAAGATAATTGAGTACATTTTGCAGGAAAATGAACCTAAAACGAAGAAGTTGGTTGATTTAACCATGAAAGGTTTTGTTTATGAAACAGCTTCAGAATCTCCTGCACCCGGTGGAGGTTCTATTTCGGCTGCTATGGGAGCAATGGGAGCCGCTTTGGGGACAATGGTAGCAAATCTTTCTTCGCATAAGCCCGGTTGGGACGATCGTTGGGAAGAATTTTCAAATTGGGCAGAAAAAGGTAAAAAATATTACGAAGAACTTTTGTTTTTAATTGATGAAGATACCAATGCTTTTAATAAAATAATGGATGCATTTTCATTACCGAAATCCTCCGATAGTGAAAAAGAAATTCGTAAAAAAGCCATACAAAGTGCTACAAAATATGCAATAGAGGTGCCTTTTAAAGTTATGAACGTTGCATACGAAAGTATGGAAGTTATGAAAGCAATGGCAGAATTCGGAAATCCTAATTCAGTAACCGATGCTGGAGTTGGAGCTATTGCTGCCAGAAGTTGTGTAATGGGAGCATATTTAAATGTAAAGATAAATTGCAGTTCATACGAAGATAAAAACTTTGTGAATGATATTATTTCAGCTGGAGCAAATATTGAAAAAAATGCTATAGAGTTAGAACGAATAATCTTAGAAATGGTTAACAGTAAAATCTGATAAGTTTCAAATACATGTAAATTAAAAGGTTGCAATCTTGTTGCAACCTTTTTTTATGCTGATAAAGGAATAGTTTTTATTTTAAAAAAAAGTTTTATCTTTGCTCCGCTAATTATTAAAATAAAAATTATGAGAAAACAGTTATTCTTCTTAACTGTAGGAGTTCTACTGATTGCTTCCACAGTGTTTGCACAATCGCAAAAAGCTATTTCAAAAAATGATATAGCAAAAAAATCAGCTGAAATTAAAAAACAAAAAACGAGTTCTGCAAGTGAATCTTGTCCTTTTGTTGCCAAACCAGGCAAATTAAGTAATTTAACAAAAGCACAATGGGATGTTTTGTACAACTTTAATGTAAGTTCTTCCGGTCAACAGGCTGTTGAAACAGATGGGCAATACATTTATACAGCCGAGTGGTCAGCTGATGCTTACATTAGAAAGTACGACTTAAATGGTACTTTAGTAGATTCTTTTACAATTACAGGTGTTGCAGCCGGCGTTAGAGACTTGGCATACGATGGAACTTATTTTTATGGCCGTGCCGGTGCTACTTCCACAAGCATGTATAAAATGGACTTTGTAAACAAAACCTTAGTGGCAACTATTCCAATGGGTGGAAAAACGGTTAGACATTTGTCATACGATCCAACATTAGATGGTGGAAATGGTGGTTTTTGGACCGGCGACTGGGCAACTTTAAGTTCACATAAAATGGATGGTTCAGTGATTTCTACCATTACTCCTCCTGCTGAATTTGCAAATGTTTATGGAACAACCTTCGATAATACCTCATTAGGAGGTCCTTATTTGTGGGCGTTTTCACAAGCCGGTACTCCATCTGATGTTGTATTATTAAAATATAATATCAATACCAATACCGTAGATGAAACTCATGATTTATCAACTGTTACCGGTGTTGCTACTGATGCATTATCCGGTGGGTTAGGTGGTTCAACAACCTTAGTGCCTGGATATTTTGTGCTTTTAGCTAATTTTCAGCAAGATCCCAATAAAATTGCTGTTTTAGAAATCGCTACTACTGCTTCGCCGTCAGCTCCTGCAGCTCCTGCCAGCTTAACCGTTGTTCCGGATGCAAATGGAGCACTCACCTATGATGTTTCTTGGACAAATCCTACACTAACCGTTGATGGAAGTCCATTAGCTTCAATAACTTCTATATCTTATTACGTTGATAATGTATTAGTAAATGGATTAACTTACGATTTATCTATTGGTGGTATTAATTCTTTTACAGGTTTAACCGTTTCAACTCCGGGGTATCATACTTTTAAAGTTGTATGTTCAAATGCTTCCGGTGATGGTATCCCGGCTGAAGTTACAGAATGGATTGGTTATATTCCTCCTGCCAATATTAATATTACAAATATAACAGATGTTTCTGCAACCATCAATTGGACTCAGGTAGGCTCACCGGATAGTTGGGATATTGAAGTTATATTAAGCGGAAACGCACCAACTGGAACTCCTACTTTTAATACAACAACTAATCCCTATACATTCAACGGTTATATGGCCGATCATACTTATGATGTATATATGAGAGCTGTTTATTCTGGTGGAAATTCTCTTTGGGTTGGTCCAATAACTTTTACAACCGACCATTGCAATCCTACAGATAAATGTGGTTATGTTTTAGAATTTACTGACAGTTATGGCGATGGATGGAATGGTGCCAGCGTAGCTATTAGTCAGGATGGAATATTGGTAGGTACTTATACATTAACTACCGGATCATCCGGAAATCAAACAGCAATGCTTTGCCCCAATGCTAATGTTACATTAGTATTTAATAGTGGTAGTTGGGATTCGGAATGTGGATTTACTTTAAAAGACCCATTTGGTGGTACGTTAACAAGTTTTGCTGCTGGCTCAGCTCCTACAGGTGGCTCTACATTCTTTACTTTTACTTCAAGCTGTACTCCTCCTTCATGTCAAACACCCACAAACTTCTCATTTACTAATTTAACAACTACTTCTGCCCAATTATTATGGACCGTTGTTGGTACAGAATCAGCATGGAACATAGAATATGGACCGGCCGGATTTGCACAAGGTACAGGTACCATTGTTAATGCAAATACAAATCCCTATACATTAACCGGATTAACTCAAGGTACTACTTACGATGCTTATTTACAAGCAGATTGTGGAAATGGCGATTTAAGCTATTGGACAAGTCAACCCATTACTTTTACACTACCATGTGATGCATTTACTTCTTATCCTTTCTTAGAAAGTTTTGAAGGTTCTACTTTCGTTCCTCAATGCTGGTTAAATATTGATGCCGATGGTGACAATAATAAATGGGAAACACGTAATGCTTCAACAGATGGTTGGAGAGTATTCGATGGTGATGTAGCCGCTGTTTCTGCTTCATGGACTTCTTCTGCAGGTGCCTTAACACCTAATAATTATTTGATTACTCCTCAATTTACTATTGCCAATGCAAACATGATATTAAAATTACACATTGCTCCTCAGGATCCTGATTACCCCGCTGAATATTTTGGTGTTGAAGTTTCTACTACAGGCAATACTCCTGCAAACTTTACCAGCATATATACATATACACTGACCACCCCTGATAGTATTTATAAAGAAATTATGTTGCCTTTAGCTGCATATAATGGTCAAAATGTATATTTTGCTTTTCGTCATTACAATTGTACCGATATGTTCTACATGCTTTTAGATAAAGTAGAAATATATGAAAGCAACGAAATTGACTTTAATGAAATTCATTCAAACGTATTTGTTTATCCGAATCCGGCTTCTACAACCCTTAAAGTTGCTAACGAAAATGCTAAATACATCGAAGTTTACAACTTAAACGGTCAAAAAATTGCTGAATTTGCTAATACCAATGAAGCAAATGTTTCATTCTTAGCTCAAGGAACATATATGGTTAAAGTTGTTACGAATAATAACGTAATTACTCAAAAAATTAACATAGTACATTAATTTGATTGTTTCTTAAAATTTAGGGCTGTCTGAAAAAACAGACAGCCCTTTTTTTATTACTTTTGCACATGAATATTTTGGTAAATACACGCTTGCTTTTGTATGGCAAAATGGAAGGGATTGGTTTTTACACACATCAATTAATGCAAAAAGTGGTTAAAAATCATCCGGAACATACGTTTTATTTTTTATTCGACAGACCTTATCATCAAGATTTTGTTTATGCCTCGAATGTTATTCCGTTAGTATATGGACCGCCTGCTCGTCACCCGTTTTTATATATTATTTGGTTTGAAATAACTGTTCCTAAAGTAATTAAAAAATACAAGATTGATGCTTTTTTTTCTCCTGACCATTTCCTTTCAATAAGGGCAAAAGTTCCTACTATTTTGGCAGTTCATGATTTGAACTTTATGCATAACCCAGAAAATTTGCCGTTGCTTACTTCTTTATACTATCGGCTTTTTTTTCCTCACTTTATAAAAAAAGCTAAACAAATAATTGCCGTTTCAGAATATACAAAAAACGATATCATTCAATATTTCAAAATACCAAGTTATAATATTGATGTTGTTTATAATGCTTCGAATCAAGAAAAAGGGAAATTAAATCCTCAACAAATTTTTGAAACAAAGAAAAAAATTTCGAGTGGCAAAGATTATTTTTTTTACATCGGTTCGCTTCATAAGCGAAAAAATATTGGTCGAATGTTGCTCGCTTTTGATGATTTTATCAATAAAACCAAAGCCGATGTAAATTTAATAATAGGAGGAAGAGCTATGTGGAGCGACAAAGAAATGGAGAAAGATTACCAAAAGGTTGTACATAAGGAAAAAATAATTTTTACAGGTCGTTTGAGCAATGAAGATGCTAAATTGCTAATGGGCTCTTCGTTGGCATTAGTTTTTGTGTCACTTTTTGAAGGCTTTGGAGTACCTATCGTTGAAGCGATGGAAAGCGGTGTTCCGGTAATTACATCAAATGTTACTTCTATGCCCGAAATAGCCGCCGATGCGGCTTGTTTGGTAAATCCGTTGTCGGTAAATGAAATTTCTGATGCTATGATGCTAGTGTACCAAGACGAAAAATATCGTAACGATTTAATTGATAAAGGATTAAAAAGAGCCAATTTGTTTTCTTGGGAAATTTCAGCTCAACGCTGTTGGGATGCTTTTGAAAAAATGTTAAACAAGTAGCTCTCATATTTCTTTGCTTCAAATTTTATTAGTTTTGTAAAAATATAGTTATGCATTTTGAGTGGTTTGAGTTAATTCAAAAAACGTTGATGGTATCAGGTTTTGTGCTGATGCTTATGATTATTATCGAATACATCAATGTTAGAACAGCCGGTAAATGGAATCAAGGAGTTGCCAAGAATCGTTTTTTTCAGCTTTTCAGCTCCATTTTTTTAGGACTTACGCCGGGGTGTGCAGGTACATTCGCTGTTGTATCCTTATATACACATAATTTATTCGGTTTTTTTGCACTATTGGGAGCTACTATTGCTACATTTGGCGATGAGGCTTTTGTGATTTTATCGGCATCGCCCGAAACTGCTTTAAAATTAACTATCTGGTTAAGTTTTACTGCTATAATGGTTGGTTTGATTTTTATGATAATGAATATTAAGCCTAAAATCAACTTAGAAAAACATTTTGAAACACACGACGATGAATGTTGTGCACAAACAAAACACGTTCATACTATTTCGCATAATTTTAGAAAAATTACACTCGAACGTGCATTTCTTATTGCTACAATTTTGCTGGTAACCATCAATATTTTATTTCCCGAGCACAGCGAACATGGGGAACATGAACATGGTTTATTTTCGCCGGAGTCTATTGTATTTCTTGTACTATCATTAATTTCGTTGTTTATCGTTTTTTCGGTTCCCGAACATTTCTTAAAAGAACATATTTGGGGACATGTCTTAAAAAAGCATTTTGTTCGTTTATTTCTTTGGTCCCTTGGAACCATTTTTGCAATCCAACTTATTCAAATATTTTATCCTATAGAAAATTTGGTATCTAAAAATCTGTCTGTAATGTTAGTAATATCTGTAATAATAGGTATTCTTCCTATATCAGGTCCTCATTTATTTGTTTTTACGCTATTTATGCAAGGCCTCATTCCATTTAGTCTTTTATTTGCAAATTCGCTCGTACAAGAAGGACATGCCGGTATCCCTTTGTTGGCCGAAAATAAAAAAGCTTTTGTTTGGATAAAAACAATAAAAATTTTAATAGCTCTTGGTGTAGGATTTATAGGTATTCGATTTGGATTTTAATAATAAAAATATGATAAGAAAATTTTTTTTACTGTTTATTTTCTTTCCGTACTTTCTTTTTTCACAGTCTGCAAAAGAAACGGAAATAGTGATATTGCATGTAAATGACATTCATGGTCGTATCGACAAAATGCCGTATTTATCAACCATGATTAAAGAAATTCAAGCAAAGCATAAAAATGTATTATTGTTTTCGGCAGGCGATTTGTTTAGTGGCAACCCAATAGTTGATAAATACAGCGAAAAGGGTTTTCCTATTATTGATATTATGAACATGTTGCCTTTTTCGTTATCTACAATCGGAAATCACGAATTTGATTTTGGTGGTGAAATATTGGCAAAACGTATTGCAGAGCTTAAACATCCGGTTGTAGCCTGTAATATTATTAAAATGCCTAACAATTTTACAAAACCTAAACCTTACGAAGTTTTTTCAATTGATGGTGTTCAGATGGTAGTTGTGGGTATAGCACAAGTATCGGGAAATGGCTTCCCCGATACACATCCCGATAGAGTTAAAGAATTTGGTTTTGTTGATGGTAAAAAAATGGTTCGCCAACTATTTCCAACCATAAAAAAATATCCGGTTCGTATAGTCCTTTCTCACATGGGGGTTGATAATGATTCAATTTTAGCAACACAGGAACCAACTATTACTGCAATTATTGGCGGTCATTCGCATAAAGCATTGCAACCAATGAAAGTGGTAAATGGTGTTCCTATTGTACAAGCTGAAAACTATTTAAAATATTTGGGAATGATGACGATTAAAATTTCGGGGAAAAAAGTAATTTCAGTTAAAGATACTTTATTGCCAATTAATAAATCAATTATACCCGATACAGTTGTTTTGCGAAAAGTGAATTTTTACAATAATAACGAAGAATTTAAAAAGATAGTTGGATACATTGGAGATACTATAAAAGGAGAACTTTCGCTGGGTTCATTTATGACCGAAGCATTGAGACGTATTTCAAAGGCTGATTTTGCTGTTCAAAATTCGGGAGGCATTCGTGTCCACGAATTGCCTAAGGGCAATGTTACCATAAAACAAATATATGAGCTAGACCCTTTTGGCAACGAATTGATGATTTGTAAAATGAAACCTGAAAATCTTAGAGAAATCATTACTTTTGGTTATTATAAAGAAGGGAAATTGGATATTTTTTCTTCGGGCTTTAAGTCACGCATATATTTAAACGATGCAAATAAAATAGCTAAAATTGAATTGTTTGATAATGCAAATCAACCGTTAGACGAGAATAAAATATATTCGGTTGCAATGGGAAGTTATCTTTGCAATGCATATAAATTTGGGAAACAAGGCGAAACCGTTTCTACCAAAATGACAACAACGGATGCTATTTTTAAATTTCTTTCACAAATCAAGTCTGCGAATTTTGCCGGTGCTTCAAGTACCGAAATTATTCATAAATGATTTTAAAATGAAAACAATATTTTTCCTAATAATAACAGTAGTATTAACTTCATGCAAAATTAATGAAGTTGAGGTTAAAAAGTTTGAGAGTATAAAATTTAAAAATATTGGCGAAAATAAAGCCAATCTTGAGTTGATGATACCGGTAAATAATCCGAATAAGTTTGGTTTTACTATTTCTGATATTAAGCTTGATTTAGCACTAAATGGGAAAGAAGTAGGGAAAGTAAAAAAAACAACTAAGTTGCGAATTCCGGCTCATTCTAATCAATCGTACCCGGTGGGTATTGAAATTGAAATTGACAAGGCATTGGGCAATATAGCTTCGCTTACAGCCGGTTTGCTCAAAAATAAAATGGGAGTTAAAGCCAAGGGTTACGTTAAAGTTCGTAAATTTATTTTTACGAAAAAATTTCCTATCGATCAAAATGAGGCTGTAAAGATATTCTGATATTTTTTTGTTTTTATCAGGCAACCTTTTACTTTTATCATTGTCTTTATATGAAAATTTAAACTATGAAGACAATATTTTTAACCGTATCGTTAGCTTTTATTTTAAGCTTTTATGGCTTTAGCCAAAACCTAAATGATAGCTGTATTCAGTCATTACAAGTATGTTCGGGTATAACATACACGTATCCGTTAAACATCAATACAGCTACAGAAAATGGACCAAATTATGGTTGTTTATTTTCTCAACCTAATCCGGCGTGGTTCTTTTTAAAAGTAGCATCTGCCGGCGATTTTATTTTTAATATAGTATCTCCAACCGGTAATGATGTTGATTTTGTATGCTGGGGACCTTTTACTAGCCCAACAAGTCCTTGTTTAGCAGATTTAACGGCTAATTGCACTCAGTGCCCTAATAATACACAAGATTCACTTTTTTATCCTTCGGGCAATATTGTTGATTGCAGTTACGATCCGGCAGCTACAGAAACCATGCACATACGCAATGCACAACCCAATGAAATATATATTATTTTAATAACGAATTACTCTAATCAACAAGGTACTGTTTATTTCCATCAATCTAATTATGGACAACCCAATGCCGGAGTTGCAGAATGCAATGATGCCGCTTCTATTTCAGGACAAGTTTATATAGATTTAAACAGTAACCAAATTTTTGATTCCAACGATGTGCCAGTTCCTTATGCTATGATTGAATCTCCAAAATGCGGTTCTTTTTATTTCATGACCGATAATGGTGGTTATTACAACGGATATGTTTGTTTTACACCTGATACTGTAAAACCTCATATCCCTATAGTTTATCCATATTTACAAAGTATCCATCCAAATTACTACGAAGTAAATAATGATTTGACAAATGCTGATTTTGCAGTAGAATTACAACCCAATGTTTGCGATGTTGCTGTTTACATGGCTCAGCAAACATGGGTAAGTATGTGGGGAAATTCGCTCTTTGGTTTATCGTGGTTAAATCTTGGAACAACCAATCAATATGTTAATTTAAGTTTAACGCTCGATACAAATTTCGATTTTATTTCAGCTTCGGTACCACCTACAAATATTATAGGAAATACACTTTATTGGGATTCGCTTTATACACCGTTATTTGCTAATTATCAAATAACGTTAGAATTAGCAGTTAATGATACAACCCTTACTAATATTACTCCTTTCTCTTTTGTAGCTAATGCTTCTATTCCATGCAATGATGCCGATACTACTAATAATGTTTATGTTTTAAATGGTGATATTAACACTTCATTTGACCCCAATTTTAAAGAAGTAAATCCCGAAGGTCAAATCTCCATAGCAGATGCTGCTTCCGAAAAAGATTTTGTTTATACTATTCATTTCCAAAATACAGGAACTGCTCCTGCTCATAATATTACTGTTGTAGATACATTGAGTAATTGGTTAAATATTCCGACATTTACTTTTATTGGTTCTTCTCATCCTTGTACATATAGTATTTCCGAACATTCTACTTTCACTTTTTCATTTAATAATATTAATTTGCCCGATTCAGCTACTGACGAAGCCGGAAGTCATGGATATATTATGTTTAAAATAAAATGTTTGCCCGCATTAGCTAATGGCGGCAATGTTTATAATAAGGCATACATTTACTTCGATTCAAATCCGGCGGTAGTTACCAATGAAGTTTTAACCTATGTGCGTAATAATACATTTATTAAACCGACACCAAAGCCAATAGAATCGAATTTAATGGTAAGTCCTAATCCTGTATCAGATAAATTTACAATTAAAGCAACATCGTATTTCAATAAAATTGAGATTTACGATATAAATTCGAAATTAGTACATAACGAAGAATTTACAACTTTCATAAATGAAAAAAATATTAATAAAATTCAATTATCAAAAGGCTCCTATTTAATTAAAGCCTATGGTAAAAACGGAAAAGTCCTCCAATCCAAATTTATAGTGCAATAATTTATAGTTTTTGACAGTATAAAAGCAGGAAGAATATTCTTCTTGCTTTTTTTGTTCAAAATAAGATTTTGAATTTTAGTAATTATTGTGCAAATTTGCAGTCTTAATTTAAAACTAAATGATTTATGTCAGGTCATAATAAGTGGTCAACCATCAAACGTAAAAAAGGTGCTTTAGATGCAAAACGCTCTAAAATTTTCTCAAGAATTATAAAAGAAATTCAAATCGCTATTAAAGAAGGCGGTCCTGTTCCGGAAACAAACCCACGTTTACGCATTGCCATCCAAAATGCTAAGGGTGCAAATATGCCCAAAGAAAATATTCAACGAGCAATAAGTAAAGCAAGTTCAGAAGGTGCTAATTTACAAGAAGTAACTTTTGAAGGTTACGGACCTAACGGGGTTGCTATCTTTGTTGAATGCTTGTCTGACAATAATAATAGAACAGTTAGCAATATTCGCGCTATATTTAATAAGCGTGGTGGCAATATGGGAACCAATGGTTCATTAAGTTTTTTGTTTGAACGCAAAGGTGTATTTACGTTGCCAAAAAATCAAATTAAAAACATGGACGATTTTGAGCTTGAAGTAATTGATGCCGGCGTAGAAGATATTGAAGACAACGAAGATGTTTTAGTGTTGACGTGTCCCATGGAAAGTTTTGGCAAGGTAAATAAAAAATTGGAAGAGATGGGGTTAGAACCTGAAAATGCTGAATTGCGTCGCATTCCTAACGATTATAAAACATTAGATGTAGAATCGGCTCAAAAGGTTTTGAAAATGATTGAAGAATTTGAGGAAGATGATGATGTTCAAAATGTATGGCATAACCTCGAAATGACAGACGAGTTAATAAATGCTATGGACAATTAATTCTTCATGCCTTTTATTTATTTTCACACGCTTGGATGTAAGCTTAATTTTACCGAGACATCTACATTAAAGCGCATAGCCGAAGAAAATGGATATACTATAACCTCCGAAATTGAAAAAGCGGAGGTTATTGTTATTAATACCTGTACTGTTACTCAAACAGCCGATAAAAAATCAAGATACTCAATTAGGCATTTGCAAAGTAAAAATCCGTGTGCAAAAATAATTGTAACCGGCTGTTATGCAGAAGTCGATTCTGAAAGCTTAGAAAAAATAGAAGGCATAAGCTACATTTTGGGTAATAATGATAAAGCAATATTCGATGAATGGCTAAAAAAAATAAAAAATGAGCAAAATAATAACCAAGAAGAAATAAAAACTTCGTCTTTCTTTAAAGCATTTTCGTTAGGCGATAGAACACGTTCGTTTTTAAAAGTTCAAGATGGTTGCAATTATTTTTGTTCGTATTGCAAGGTACCTTATGCACGCGGGCGTAGCAGAAATGCTTCAATAAATGAAATCGTGGATCAAGCGAATGAGATTGCTTCGTTTGGAATAAAAGAAATTGTGCTTACCGGAATTAATATTGGAGATTTTGGCCATACTACCGATGAAAATTTTTTTGAATTGATTAAGGCATTAGAAAAAAATACTTCGATGGAGCGATATCGAATCTCTTCCATAGAACCAAATTTATTGACAAATGAAATAATTGATTTTGTATTGAGTTCGAAGCGTTTTGTGCCTCATTTTCATATTCCGTTACAATCGGGTTGCGATGCAATTTTAAAGCTGATGCAACGCAGATATGATACCCATTTATTTTTGCAAAAAATTGAATATATTAAATCGAAGAATGATTTTGCAGGTATCGGTATTGATGTTATTGTAGGATTTCCGGGCGAGACAGATGCTTATTTTCAGGAAACATACGAATTTTTGTCACAAATCGATTTATCTTACCTGCATGTTTTTGAATATTCGGAGCGAAAAGGGACTAAAGCTGCCGGTTTTGAAGGCAAAGTTAAAGAAACAGAAAAAAAGAAACGTAGCAAATTACTGCATCAATTATCGGAATTAAAACACAGACAGTTTGTAGATAAAAATTTAAATCAAGTCCGCTCAGTTCTTATAGAAAGTAAAAAAAGTGGGGCTTGGCTTCATGGATTCTCAGATAATTATATAAAAATTTCTGTTCCGTATGAACAGCAAATGGTAAACAATATCTTTGATGTAAAACTCAAGTTTTGGAACGAAGAAACCAAATCGGTATTGGCCGAAATTGTAAAATAACAAATTAAAAACAATAAGATGAATTACGAATCAATTTGTATAAAAACCTGTGAGGTGGTTAAACAAACTGCCGATTTTATTTTGGGTGAATGGAACCGCTTAAAACAGGATAATGTGGAGATTAAAGGCATACATAATTTTGTAACCTATGTTGATAAGCAAAGTGAAATTCAATTGGTTGAACAATTTCAAAAGATTTTACCAAATTCAGTATTTATTACCGAAGAAGAAACCATCGCCCAAAACCAAGGAGAATTTACATGGATTATAGATCCACTCGATGGTACCACAAACTACATTCATCATTTGTCGCCGGTAGCAATTTCAGTAGCACTTTATCATAATCAAGAACCTGTTGTTGGTATAATATACGAAATAGGTCAACGTGAATGTTTTTACACTTGGAAAGGTGGAAAAGCATTTATGAATAATCGCAACATTTCTGTAAGTTCTTCTAATTCAATTAAAGAGAGTCTTATTGCTACAGGTTTCCCGTATTATGATTACAGCCGAATAAACAATATGCTTCAAACATTGGATTATTTGTTTAAAAACAGCCATGGCGTAAGACGATTGGGAAGTGCCGCTACCGATTTGGCTTATGTTGCTTGTGGTCGTTTTGATGCCTTTTACGAGTATAGCTTGCATGCATGGGATGTCGCTGCAGGTGCATTTTTAGTTCAGCAAGCAGGAGGTAGGGTATGTGATTTTAAAGGTGGAAATCAGTATCTTTTTGGAAAGGAAATTATGGCAAGCAATGACTTGGTGTATAATGAGTTTCTTAATTTTATATCAACGAAGTTTTAGCAAAAAGCCATTCATTATTATCTGCAAAATAGTTGGCTGACTATTTATTCAATTTTTGTAGATTAATTTGTAACTTTACATCTTACAAGAATGTCTTACAGATTAAACGATATTTTATGAAGAACATATTTTTTATAGCTTTATTTTTGCTGAGTATGCAAATAAAAGCGGTAACTACGTATTTTTATTATGTGCCTTTTTACGATTTGGAATCAAAGCCTTATATCGAAACCTATTTTTCAGTTGTTGGAAGTTCTGTTAATTATAAACTTGTAAACAATACATATTCCGGCTGTGTCGAAATTACGATGCTGTTTAAGCAAGATGGAGTGATTAAGCAATTTCAGAAATTTAATGTTTCGAGTCCAATCATTACCGATACTACAAAAAAACAAGATTTTTTGTTTGTTCATCGTTTTGCAATTGAACCCGGTATTTATAACCTCGAAATTGTTATAAGAGATACATTGGACAAAACAAAGAATGGCGAAAATAGATTTTTTGATGTCATTAATGTATTGAATTTTCCATCAGAAATAACTTTTTCCGGCATAGAGTTATTGGAAAAAATAGACCCTACAACCAATGAAAATATGTTATCTAAAAATGGTTATGATTTAAAACCATATATTTCCGATTTTTATCCGGCAAGTATCAGTAAATTGATGGCTTATACAGAGATTTATAATTCAGAAATTATCGGTAAAAATGATGATGTATTAATCAAATATTTTATCAGCAAAGTAACGAAAGACGAGCCTTTTGATAATTTTCAAATGACTAAAAAAAGTAAAACTGCTGCCATTGTACCAGTTGTTGCTTCTTTTGATATTAGTCAATTGCCTTCAGGCAATTATAATCTTGTAATACAAATGATTAGCAAAGAAAATAAAATACTTGCTAAACAAAAAGTTTTTTTTCAACGTAGCAACCCGGCAGCGGATAAGAAATGGGATGAAATTGCAAAAGTAGATTTAAATGGTTCATTTATTGAGCCATATAAAAATATGGACAGCTTAAAAGAGTTTGTTCGATGTTTATTCCCTATATCCAATCAGATTGAATGGGATAAAGCGTTGACTGTATTAGAAAAATCGGATGCAAAAGAATTAAAACAATATATTGTTACATTTTGGCAAAATCGAAATAGTCTCGACCCTGAAATGGAATGGAAAAAATATATGGAATTAGTTAAATACGTGCAACGGCTTTATGGCAATAAGGTAAAGAAAGGTTACGAAAGCGATAGAGGAAGAGTTTATTTAAAATATGGAGCTCCCGACCAAGTTACGGAGAGCAAACACGAACCATCTGCATACCCGTATGAAATATGGCAATATTATGTGGTTGGAAATCAGACCAACAAAAAATTTGTTTTTTACAACCCGACACTTGTAGGCAACGATTATATTTTGCTTCATTCGGATGTGCGGGGCGAAGTGTACGATAAAAACTGGGAACGCCGCCTAAGCAGCAGAAATAATTCCATGTATAATTTTAATGCAACCCAAAGCGATGACCAGTATGGCGGCAGGGCAGGCGAGAATTTTAATAAATAAGGTTTTAGTTAAGGCTTTATCATTTTTCTTAAATTAAAACTATCTTTGTCAAAAAATCCGAGTGTCGTCAGTAGCTGTTGTTATACTCAATTGGAATGGAAAAGATATTCTTGCCGAGTTTCTTCCGTCTGTTGTAATGCATAGTAAGGTTGAGGGAACTACCATATATGTTGCCGATAATGGCAGTACAGACAGTTCTGTAGAGTATATTGAAAAAACTTTTCCAACTGTAAAAATCATTAAACTCGATAAAAACTATGGCTTTGCAGGAGGGTATAATCGTGCCATTGAAACCTTAACCGAAGATTATGTGATTTTGCTTAATTCGGATGTTGAAGTTAGCGAAAACTGGCTACATCCACTTATCGAATACATGGATCATCACAATGAAATTGCTGCGTGTCAACCTAAAATTCGTTCGTATCGCAATAAAAAGCAATTTGAATATGCCGGTGCTGCCGGAGGATATATTGATAAATATGGATTTCCGTTTTGTCGTGGCCGTTTTTTCAATGTTTTTGAAGAAGATAATGGACAATATGACCAAATAGAGGATATTTTTTGGGCAACCGGTGCATGTTTGTTCATCAGAACCGAAATTTATAAGCAAGTTGGTGGACTTGATGACGATTTTTTTGCACACATGGAGGAGATCGACCTTTGTTGGCGGATATGGGCACGTGGGTATAAAATTGTATATATTCCGCATTCAACGGTTTATCACTTAGGAGGAGCAACGTTAAATAAGACGAACCCTCATAAAACATTTTTAAACTTCAGGAATAATCTGTATTTGTTGTATAAAAATTTGCATATTCATTATAGCAGAAGAATGTTTGTTCGCTATATTCTGGATTTTGTAGCATTTATTAAATTTATACTTGGTTTTGAATATAAAAACGCAGGAGCTGTACTGAGAGCTCATCGTGATTTTTTGGAAAAACGTAAATATTTTAAAACCAAACGCATAGAAAATCAAGAAAAAACAATTGTAAAAGAAATACCGGTTATATATCATGGAAGTATTGTATTCGATTTCTTTTTAAAAGGGAAAAAATATTTTCATCAGCTCAATTTTTATAAAAAATGAAGCGTTTTGAGATTCAAACAACCGAAGATGGTTCACTTACCATTTACGACACTTTATTTAACGAAACGTTTCATTCAAAATATGGCGCAAGAAGCGAAAGCGAATATGTATTTATTGAACAGGGACTAAAGAAATTTTTGGATGTTCCTGAAATAAATATTCTGGAAATAGGTTTTGGGACGGGAATGAATACGTTGCTTACCTTGCTGAATAAGCCAATTGAACAAAAAATTTATTACGAAGCAATAGAACTTTTTCCATTGCAACAAGAACTTGTTGAATTATATTCGGAATCGTTGCCGGAAAAAGAACTCTATTTAAAGTTAATGAAAGCAAAGTGGGATGAGGAGCAAGCTATTACTCCGAATTTTATTTTGTTCAAACGCAACGAAAATATTACAAAATTAACTTATAATAAAAACTTCAATCTGATTTATTTCGATGCTTTTAGTCCTAAAACCCAACCCGAATTATGGAGCGTAGAAGTTTTTGAGCAGATATATAAACATTCCCATCCGGGTAGTGCAATTGTTACTTATGCTTCGAGCGGAGTCGTAAAGCAAAACCTAAGAAATGCCGGCTTTATAGTCGAACGTTTACCCGGACCTCCACACAAACATCATATGGTCAGGGGGTATAAAATTTAGAAAATCTTTAGATTTTAGTATTAATTTTACCGTATTGATTTGAAATAAACCTTATGAAAGTTCTCATTATTGAAGACGAAAAAGATTTGCTGCTAACTCTTGCACACTATTTTAAAGCTGAGGGCTATGTATGCGAATCAGCTTCAACTTTTTCACAAGCACACGAGAAAATATGGCTTAACGAATATGATATTATATTGCTCGATATAGGTCTGCCCGATGGGAATGGCATTGATTTGTTAAAATTAATAAAATCAGAAAAAAAGAACTCGGCCGTATTAATTATCTCTGCAAAAAATTCGCTGGACGATAAAATCAAAGGCCTTAATATTGGAGCGGATGATTATATTACCAAACCGTTTCATCTTGCCGAATTAAATGCCCGAATAAATGCAGTTTTAAGACGTAATCAATTTGATGGCAATAATGTATTGATATTTAATGAAATAAGTATAAATTCTTTTGATAAAACAGTAAAAATAAATAATAAGGAAATTTCATTAACCAAAAAAGAATTTGACTTATTGCTTTTCTTTGTTGTAAATAAAAACAGAGTGCTAACTAAAGAAAATTTGGTAGAACACCTTTGGCCTGATAATGCGGATCTTTTTGATAGTTACGACTTTATTTATACTCATTTAAATAACGTAAGACGAAAAATAAAAGCTGCCGGTGGAAACGATTACATCAAAACGATATACGGAATGGGATATAAATTTTGTAATGAAGAATGAAATTCCTTGATAAAATAAATCGTAATTATTTAAGCATATTTGCTGTATCGTTGACGATTTTATCGTTGGTGGGCTACTTCTTTTTTAAATATTCCATATGGCAGGATGCAAAAGAAAATCTTCATCAACGGGCAACTATTTTGAAAAGCTTTTTGATAAAACATCAAGAGGAAATTGAACTGGAGCCGATTTTATCTATCCGTAAAATAAATAAAATTCCTAAAATTACCGGCTATAAACGTGTTGATTTAATATTGAAAGGCGATGATGAAGCAGAACCTTTTCTTGAATATTCTACCACTCAATCTGTGGCGGATCATTTATACCTAATCACTGTAAGAAGTTCGGTTGATGAGACAGAAGATTTATTGCTTGGCATTTTGTTTTTTTTCATCAGTATCATTGCCATTACCTTTTTAGCCGGCTATTTAATTAGCATTCGTATGAATAAAACGTTGTGGTCGGTATTTGAACGAAATCTCAAAGAAATTGAAAATTATAATTTGAGTAAGTCTAACGTATTGAAACTTACATCGACCAACATTAATGAATTTGACCGGCTGAATTCCATCATTTTTAAATTTGTGGAGCGAATTCAAAAAGATTACGGTAATCTTAAAGAAATTACCGAAAATGCATCGCACGAAATGCAAACTCCTGTCGCTATTGCTATTCTCCATCTCGAAGAAATATTACAACATAACGTATCGGAGGAAGTTTACGGGAAAGTAAATACTACCATACATGCTTTAAAACGTCTTTCGCAACTCAATCAAAGTCTTATTTTGCTTAGCAAAATAGAAAATAATCAGTTTAAAGATGTTACACTCGTGAGCATGGGAGCATTAATACAGAAAAAAGCCGATGAACTTTTGCCACTGATGGAAGCAAAAAATATTAGTATCACTATCGATATCGAACAAGAACTTGAATTAAATCTAAACATAGTACTTGCTGATATTTTAATTAATAATTTGTTTTCAAATGCCATTAAGCACAACTTTAATGATGGATTTATTCACATATATGTATTTAAAGACCATCTTCAAATATGCAACAGCGGTAACGATAATAATATTGAACCTGAAAAAGTTTTTGAACGCTTTGTTAAAAGCAATTCAAATTCGTATGGTTTAGGATTAGCCATTGTTAAAAAGATTTGCGAAATGTATGGACTCGAAATAAGCTATGAAAAAAATAACAATCATTGCTTTTTGATAAAACGAAATCTTTAAAATTTCTTTAGATTCTTGCTTTAACTTTGCAATAACTAAACTTTAAAAAATAATTCATATGAAAAAATTATTCGTTTCCGTAAGTGTTGTTTTAGCTATGGTTGTTTGTACTGAAGCACAAAAAAAAGAAGCTCCGCAATCTGTAAAATCGGCTTTTGAACAACAATTTAAAAATGCTTCGGGTGTAAAATGGGATCAGGAAAAAACAGGTGAATGGGAGGCAGAATTTAAAATGAATGGCAAAGAATATTCGGCAAATTTTGATGAGCAAGGGAAATGGCTCGAAACCGAGTATGAAATCAACAAAAATCAAATTCCGGCTGCTGTTAAAAATACGATTAACACTTCTTTTGCCGGCTATAAAATGAAAGAATCCGAAATTTCGGAAACTTCAAAGGGGAAAGCATATGAGTTCGAGTTGATTAAAGAGAAAGAAAAGGTAGAAGTAGCCATTGCCGAAGATGGAAAAATTATTAAACAAGAAAGTTCAACAAAAGGGAAGGACAAAGAAGATAAAGATTAAGTAATGCTAGGGTTTATGAACAAAAGAGGCTGTCGAAAAAAGGCAGCCTTTTTTCTTTTTTATATGCGGTTTCTGTTTTTTTATTCTTTATAATTTGTCTATTTTTGGACGATTGAAAAATAATTTATTATGGTAAATAATCAATTGGTAAATCCACGTAGTATTGTTGTAGTAGGTGGTTCAAATACAGTTCAAAAACCGGGTGGAAAAGTTTTGAAAAACTTAATCGATCATCAATTTAAAGGTCAACTTTATGTTGTAAACCCAAAAGAAACTGAAGTTCAAGGAATTCGTGCATTTGCAGATGTAAATCAATTGCCTCAGGTAGATTTGGCTATTTTGGCTATTCCTGCCAAATTATGTCCCGAAACGGTTGATATATTGGCACATCAAAAAGAAACACGTGCATTTATAATACTTTCGGCAGGTTTTAGCGAAGAAAGTCACGAAGGAGCCGAAATCGAAAAACAAATTGTAAAAACTATTAACGAAGTAAATGGCTCGCTTATAGGTCCAAATTGTATTGGAGTATTGAATTATAATTATGCCGGTGTTTTTACAACTCCTATTCCCAAATTAGATCCGAAAGGATGCGATTTTATCAGCGGAAGCGGAGCTACGGCTGTTTTTATTATGGAAGCTGGAATGCCCAAGGGATTAACTTTTTCTTCGGTATATTCGGTAGGTAATAGTGCTCAAATGGGAGTTGAAGAAGTGCTTGAGTATATGGATACGAATTTCGATCCGCAAACAAGCTCAAAAGTAAAATTATTATACATCGAAAATATTAAAAAGCCCGAAAAACTTTTAAAGCACGCATCTTCTTTAGTTAGAAAAGGATGCAAAATAGCAGCCATTAAATCGGGTTCTTCTGAAGCTGGAAGCAGAGCAGCATCATCACACACCGGAGCTATGGCAAGTCCTGATGTAGCGGTAGATGCGTTGTTTAAAAAAGCCGGTATTGTCCGTTGCTACGGTAGGGATGAATTAACAACAGTTGCATCGATATTTATGCACAAACCTCTTGAAGGGAAGAGAATCGCCATCATTACTCATGCCGGTGGTCCTGCAGTTATGTTGACGGATGCACTTTCGCAAGGTGGTTTTGAAATACCGAAAATTGAAGGTCCCAAAGCTCAGGAATTATTGACTCACCTTTTTCCGGGTTCTTCTGTTGCAAATCCAATCGACTTTTTAGCTACAGGAACTGCTGAGCAACTTGGTAAAATAATAGATTATTGCGAAAACGAATTTGAAAACGTCGATGCCATGGTTGTTATTTTTGGTAGTCCAGGACTTTTCCCTGTTTATGATGTTTACAATGTCTTAGACGAAAAAATGAAAGTGTGCAAAAAGCCCATTTATCCGGTTTTACCTTCAATTATCAATGTGGCCGACGAGATAAAGGAATTTTTATCAAAAGGTCGCTTAAATTTTCCTGATGAAGTGGTTTTTGCAAAAGCGTTGGCTCAAATTCACAACACACCAAAACCGATTCAGTTAAGAGACAATCAATATATTTTGAATAAGGAACGCTTGAGCAGCATTTTGGCAAATGTCGATAATGGTTATTTAAAACCTGCTGAAGTTCAGATGCTACTTGATGCAGCAGGAATTCCAAGAGCCGGCGAAATGGTTGCTTCAAATGTTATTGATGCCGTTAAGGCAGCCGATGAATTGGGGTATCCGGTTGTTATGAAAGTAATAGGACCGGTTCATAAATCTGATGTTGGGGGCGTTGCTCTTAATATTAAATCCAAAGATGCAGTAGTAAAAGAATTTGAGCGAATGATAAAGATAAAAGATGTAACCGGAATACTTATTCAACCTATGTTGTCCGGTATGGAACTCTTTATCGGAGCTAAGCGCGAAGAACCCTTCGGACATTTGGTAATGTTTGGTATGGGAGGAATTTTTATTGAAGTTTTAAAAGATGTGCAAACGTTGTTAGTTCCTGTTGCTAAAGACGAAGTTTTAAATGCTTTACCAAAGCTTAAAACATACTCTATGCTCAAAGGAGTGAGAGGACAAGAAGGAGTAAATATTGAATTGTTCGTAGATATTATTTGTAAGGTTTCAGCTCTACTTGCTGCTGTTCCGGAGATTTACGAAATGGATATTAATCCGTTATTGGGAAAGAAAAATCAAGTCATTGCCGTAGATGCCAGAATAAGAATTGAAAAATAAAATAATGATGATATATGAAAAAAAATGATTTACTCTTTATCATAGTGTTTGCAATCATTGTGTTGCCATTTTTACCCTTGGGTTTTCTTAAAAATTTTCAAACTTCTTTTTTATATAATGAAGACTACTGGCTTTATACTAGTTTTATTAAGTTTGCTTTTTTAGCAACCTTAGGGGAAGTAATTGGTTTAAGAATAAGAACAGGCAATTACCACGAAAAAGGTTTTGGACTTATTCCAAGAATGATAGTTTGGGGTTTTTTAGGTATTACCATAAAAATTGCTTTTGTGGTTTTTGCAGCAGGTATTCCTACATTGGTTGAGAAATATTTTGGTGTAGCAGGAGCAAAAGATTCAATGGCATTTAAAGATGTTTTTGAAGCTTCTGAAAATGGTTTAGGCGGTGTCCGCTTTTTATCGGCATTTTTGATTAGTACCTTTATGAATTTAACTTACGCTCCGGTAATGATGACTTTTCATAAAATAACCGATTTGCATATTATTCAAAATGGAGGTTCATTATCAAAGTTTTTTTCACCCATACCTATAAGAAAAATATTTCCGGCTATTAATTGGGACATGCAGTGGAATTTTATTTTTAAGAAAACCATACCAATCTTTTGGATACCCATGCAAACTATAAACTTTATGGTTGCTTCCGAATACAGAGTTGTGATAGCCGCATTTTTAGGAATTGTGTTGGGAGTTTTATTGTCCGTTGCTTCACCAAAAAAATAATATGAAGGTAACAGAGCTAATAAAATTTATTGAACAACTTTACCCTCTTGCTTTTCAAGAGTCGTACGACAATAGTGGCAGCCAGGTATTGTTTCCTGACGAAGAAATAAAAGGTGTACTGCTTTGTTTGGATGTAACCGAGGCTGTTTTAGCAGAAGCGATTAAAAATAACTGTAATTTGATAATATCGCACCATCCGGCTTTATTTAGAGGTATTAAGAATATAAGCCCCCGAAACATACAAGGACGAATTATTATTGAAGCTGTTCAAAATAATATTAGTTTATATGCTATTCACACTAATTTTGACGCTTCTATTGACGGAACAAATAAAATTTTAGTTGATTTATTGCAGCTAAAAAATACAGAAATTTTAGAACCGGTTCAGCACCAGTTAAAAAAAATAGTAACCTTTGTTCCTATTGACCACGCCGAAAAAGTTCGTGAAGCATTGTTTAAAGCCGGTGCTGGAAAAATCGGTAATTATGATTCGTGCAGTTATAATACAGAAGGTTATGGTACTTTTAGAGCCGATGAACATTGCAACCCATATGTTGGTGAAATTGGAAAAGTTCATTGCGAAAACGAAACAAGAGTAGAAACCATTTTCCCTGCATACCTTCAGACTTCAATTATAAAAGCCCTTATCGAAAATCATCCATACGAAGAGGTTGCATACGATATCTATTTACTCGAAAATACGTATGCACAGGTTGGAATAGGGATGATTGGATAT
>ENA-UOWE01001758-UOWE01001758.1-activated-sludge-metagenome-genome-assembly--contig:-NODE-1758-length-25656-cov-6.515058_pt1 | contig 25656 bp, 24 predicted proteins | sample MGYA00249841_ERZ761562 | MGnify/ENA primary metagenome ERZ761562 (study PRJEB28883, sample SAMN05720200) | activated sludge metagenome | isolation source: Anaerobic digester | place: Japan...
CTTATGAAATGCAACAAAGAACGCTAACCAAAACTCAGCAAGAATTAGATAACTTATCCAGAATGCGATATCGAGAAGAGATTGATGAAGACTTTTACACTAGAGAAAAGTCTCAACTCCAAGAAAAAATTTCACGCTTAAGAGAACAGGTCCGCCTAACCGAAGATAGGGCCGATAAATGGCTTGAGCTTACAGAGAAAGCTTTTGACTTTGCGGTTTATGCAAGAGCTAGATTTAACGAGGGAGACCTTATGACAAAGAAAGAAATACTTTCCGCTTTAGGTTCGAACTTTTTACTTAAAGATGGAATTATCAGTATTAATAGGGCGGAATGGCTAGAGCCTATTGTAAAGTCATACCCTGCCATTGAAAAAGAATACTTAAGGTTAGAACCAGCAATTAACTTTGCAAACAAAGAAAAAACAGAGGAATTGACCTCTGTAATTTCACGCTGGCAGGGGCGGAAGGAATCGAACCCTCAATAGCGGTTTTGGAGACCGATGTGATGCCGTTTCACCACGCCCCTTTGTTTACACAAACCCCGCAAAAGCGGGGCTAGTGTAATCAATTATTTTTTTATTTCTTTATGAAGCGTATGGGCTTTGCAAGGCCTGCAGAATTTCTTTAATTCTATTTTGCCCTCAACTTTCTTTGATTTGTATGTAGAATAGTTAAGATTTTTGCATTTTGTGCATTGCATCTTAACATACGCCTTTCTTTTTTTTGTTGCCATATCTTTTAAAATTAATGTGAGCCCGAGAGAGGAGTTGAACCTCCGACCTACTCCTTACCATGGAGTTGCTCTGCCTCTGAGCTACCCGGGCAGGCCGCTCTCTTTGTCGACAGAGAATTTTAATCCGCAATTCCCCAAAAATATTTCATTTGCAACCTTCTTATCTCATTTGCAATCTATTTTTGGTGGGCAGAGAGGGATTTGAACCCCCGAAGGCGTAAGCCAACTGGTTTACAGCCAGTCCCATTTGACCACTTTGGTATCTACCCAAAAATAAAAAAACTCCGGCACAAAACTATTTATAGCAGAAATTATATATTTATTCAATATGCGCTTGTCAAAGAGTTTTGGAATTTTTCTCTTTCCATTCTTCTATTTCTTTATGATTTCCCGAAAGAAGGACTTTAGGAACTTTCCATTTTGTCTTTTTATCTAATTTTTCAACTTTCCCCTTCAATTTATAATCAGCTTCAAAAATTTCCGGTCTCGTGAACTGAGGATGTTCCAAAATTTTTTTCCCTGATTTCTCATTAAAACTTTCGTTCTTCAAAGATTCCTCTTTTATAACTCCTGGAATTAATCTTACAACCGCATCAGCAACTATCATTGCCGGCAATTCTCCACCCGTGAGTACATAATCCCCTATTGAGATTTCATAATCAGCGATATTCTTAATTACTCTATGATCAACCCCTTCATATCTTGGACAAATCATTATAATCCTATCTAACTTCGCGAACTCGCGCGCCATGCTTTGATTAAATTTCTTCCCTGAAGCTGAAAAAACAACAACCTTAGTCTTATCTTTTTTATTTTTCAATTTTATTTCTTTGACAGCTCTATAAATCGGTTCAACTTTAAAAATCATTCCTGCCCCTCCTGAAAAAGGCCTGTCATCAACAGACCTATGCGCGTCTTTTGTCCATATTCTGAGATTATGGATGTTCATTTTGGCGAATTTCCTATTCTGAGCGCGCCACATTATGCTTTCTCTGAAATACGAATCAAAAATATCCGGGAAAATTGTTATAATATCGAAATTAATCATATCTCAATTTACAAAAGAAAACTGTGCCATTAGAATAGCACAGTTTTCTTTCTTTGTTAATAAGAATTAAATCTTTAAATCGTCTAAACTTCCTGCTGGTTCCTGCATTCTTGGACCTCTTCCTCCTTCCGGTTCTTCAATTTTCAAGTTGATCCTTGCATGATTGCGCAAACCAACTATTCTAACTAAGCTCCTAATAGCTTTAGCTGTTGAACCCTTGCGTCCGATTAATTGCCCCATATCTTCTGGGTGGACTTTTAAGGTAAGAAGAACTCCCATTTCGTCAACTGATCTATCGATTTTAACTTCATCTTTATGATCAACTAACGATTTAACAATGTATTCGAGGAACTCTTTATCGTCAATTTTATCCATACTCTCTTGGTTCTTTTTTTCTTTGCTCCGACCTTTTTGGTTTTCCAATTACTTGGCTAAACTGAAATCTGAAATAATTATACCACTGGCGCAATCCAAATCAATTGTAAAAAACTTTATTCTTTTGGAGCTTCAGTGTTTTCTGTCTCCTGAGCTTTTTCTTCCTGTTTTTCAGCATTTTTAGCAGCCTTTTCTTGTTCTGCTTTCTTAGCTAATTCAGCAATTTCTGCTTCTGTTAATTTCTTTTTCTTATGAACCGCGATTTTCTTTCCTTCAATAATTTTTTCTGAAACTAAAATATTATGAATAGTTTCTGAACTTTTAGCTCCTTGCGAGAGCCAATATTTTATCCTATCGGCTTTTAATTTCTTTTCTTTGGTCATTGGATTATAAAATCCCAAATCTTCAATGAAAAGATTCGAAGAAGCAGATCTTCTCTTATCTGATACGACTATCTTGAAAAATGCTTGATGTTTTTTTCCTGCTCTTACTAAGCGTATACTTAACATATTTTTATTTTTCTTTATTCCAATCTTTTATCTTTAAAGCCTGCTTTGCTGCGGATTCTTCTGCTTCCTGTTTGGAAGACCCTTCTCCAACTGCACACAAGCTGTCTTTCAAATAAACACCTACTTTAAAATGTTTATCATGATCCGGCCCCCACTCTTCTAATACTTGGTAGGTCGGTGTTACTTTGTCTATTTCCTGCGCTTTTTCCTGGAAATAACTCTTCCCATCGAGAAAAAGACGCTTTTCAATTATACTGTCTAATTCCTTTTTAATCAAGTGCCTCTCAATGAATTCCCTACATGCTCCATAACCCTTATCCAAATACAAAGCCCCTATAAAAGCTTCAAAAGTATTTGCCATTATAAGCTGTCTTGATTTTCCTGTCTCTTTGCTTTCACCTTTAGAAAGCAAAAGATATTCTTCAAAATTCAATTCTTTGGCTTTCTGAGAAAGCATTGTTGAGTTAACCAATGCTGATCTCCAACTCGTAAGAGCTCCTTCTGAGCTTTCTGGATAATTATGGTAAAGATAATCAGTCACTATTAATTCCAAAACTGCATCGCCCAAAAATTCAAGCCTTTCATTATGTTCTTTCACCAATCCTTTATTTTCATTAAGAAATGAACGATGAACAAAAGCCTTAACAAGCAAATCTTTTTCTGAAAAATCTATATTTAAATCTTTCAAAAGGCTTTCAAATTTTTCTATTAGATTATTCTTTGTCATCTTCTTGTGTTGCGTCTTCGCTTTCAGTTAGATTCTGATCCTCTTCTAAAGGAGAAATTTGTTTATAAATAGTTCCTAAAACACCATTTACAAATCTACCAGAACTTTCTTGACCGAAAGCTTTAGCTAACTCTATAGCCTCATTGATAGCAACTTTAGGAGGAACTGCGTTTTTGTCCCCAAAAAGCAATTCATACATCCCAAGACGTAAGACATTTCTGTCTACCGCCCCTATTTGGTCTAAAGGCCATTGTGGAGCTGCCTTGCTAATGATCTTGTCTATTTTATCAATATGTTTTTTCACTCCATTGATAAGCTCATAGACAAAATCAGTATCTTTTAATCCTTTAGCAAGGTCTGTAAGATTGCGTTTTGCAATTTCATCAAGCTTTTTTGGATCTTTTCCTAAAAAATCCCATTCATATAATGATTGCAAAGCAATTGATCTTGCCAAATGTCTGGAAGCCATAAAATTTTAAAATGCTAAAATAATTTTATTTTATAAAAAGATTACTCTTCTTTTTGGTCCTTTTGGGCCAATTCCTTAGCCTTCTCTTTTCTTTGTTTTTTGTCCAATTTCTTGAACACATCAAAGACTTCTTTGCCTTTATAATATCCGCAATTGGAACATGCTATATGAGGCAAAATCGAGCTATTGCATTTCGGGCAAACGGCTAATTTAGCTCTTTTTGCTTTTACTTGTGATCTTCTAAGATCCCTCATTCCAGAGGTATGTCTTCTTTTTGGTGTTGGCATAGTATTTTTTCAATATCTATGAATATATCAGATTTGCGTCAAAAATCAAGCCCTTTTAATGCTTTTATTATCTTACTAAAAAACTCAGGTATAGCTTTCATAACAGTTCCTGATAATTCGTTTATCCATTGGATATCATCAGGACCAGTATCTTTTATTTCTTCGAATTGAGGACGAGTTGGAATTCTATCACTCTCGCAAGTGATACCTAAACTTTGATCAGTAGCTCTTAATGTTATTCCATAATTGTAAACTTTCAAAAAGCTTAATTTCGGGCTTATGTCGTATTGATTGAAAAAAATCGGCGGATCACCAGGAGTTTTTATTTCATATTTATAATCAACATTATCCAAAGCACTTATCCAAGGATCTGTAATTTGATCTTGTTTTTCGATAATCCATTCCCAATCACAATCATCTCCATCGCAAACAGAGTTATTCTGAAGTTCGACAATTTCCTCTAACTTATGTTCAGCCGGAGAAAATTCAAAATTAACACTGGGATATTGAGGATGCGTTTCTAAATTATAAATATCAGACCAATCAGACCAATATTCTCCCTCATCTTCTGAAGATGCCCTAACCCTAAAATCATACATTGTCTTATAACCTAAGTTAGGAAGCATATTTAAAATCGCAGTATTAGATTGACTAGCAAAAGAATATTCATAAATTGGGTTGCCAGATTCTAATACTTGAATTTGTATTCTTTTCTGCAAATCACCATTTTTAGGAGGATTATATGTCCAAGAAAAATTCAAGTTATAAGAACATTCTGGACCGAGCCCAACAGTAAAATCAGTTGGCTTTCCAGGAACTTCTTTTGAAAGATAATTTGTGTAAACAGCATATTGATTCGAGCTTCCATCGCTTTTAGAATTAAAACTTATCCAGCCGAGAGCGACATCACCCCAAGCATAACCTAGAAATTCTCTTGGATTAGAATTGTCTATAAGAAGAGAAAAATTTGAATCATTAAATTTTATCCATCCATCAAAACCATCAGTATCAGAATCTTTTCCTGACAAAGCTCTGCCCCATCCTCTTATTTTCGTAGTTCCTGAATCTTGATAAGCTTCAGCCAAACAATCGCCAGATGTTTCATCAGATGGCGGAACACCGGCTTGACTTTGATCAAATGTTATCCAGCCTATATTCTCAGACCAAGCGTAGCCTTCCAAACATCCATCATTTTTTATATTCACGCCATAATCATTTCCAGAACATGATTGCGAACCAGGACCATCTGGATCGCAATTAAAACTTATCCAGCCGATATTCTCAGACCAAGCGTGTCCCCAGACATTTTGATTAGACCCTGCGATTGCTGGAGAGGCAAAAATAAACATCAAAAAAATTAGAAAAATAATTTTTCTCATATAAAAATAATCTTTCTATTATTATAAAGCTTTAATAAAAAAACTAAAATAAACAATTCACACACCTGCAGCTTGATACCCTGTCCCAATATGGTAAAATTAAATTACCAGCGCACATTAAATTTTTATTTATTACGCTCGACAATTCTTTTCTAAAAAAAAGAATCTAAAATTATACCGCAAATATAATTCAAAAATTAACAGAACTGATATAAGAGCTCTGCACGAAAAAACAAGAACAAATAGAGGATTTTATCGATAGTCCTCTATTTTTTTATCTTTAAAAATAAGTTTTGAAAAGCGGAAAAAATCAATTATAATTATTTTAACATTTATGAAATTCACTCATCTTCATACTCACACCCATTATTCATTACTTGACGGCGTTGCTCAAATACCGGCTATGCTGGATTATGCAAAAAATCTAGGTATGGATTCATTAGCGATCACCGATCATGGGAATATATATGGAGCAGTTGAATTTTTCAAAGAAGCTAAGAAAAGAGGAATAAAACCAATAATCGGTTGTGAAGTTTATGTAGCCTTCGAGAAAATGACTGATATGAGGCCAAATATCGATTCGACAAGATACCATTTAATATTATTGGCTAAAGATCGAGAAGGATATAAAAATCTTGTAAAACTGATAACTAAAGCGCATTTAGAAGGTTTTTATTATAAACCTAGAATCGATGAAGAATTATTATTCAAATATTCTAAAGGATTAATCTGTCTTTCTGCTTGTATTCAAGGAAAAATCCCTCAATTGATAATCCAAGGAAAAACAGAAGAAGCTCAAGATACTATAAAAAAATATTCTAATGCCTTTGGCGATGGTAATTTTTATCTTGAAATCCAACATCATCCTAATATTGAATACCAAGGAAAGGTAAATAAAGCTCTGATTGATTTTTCCAAAAAACTGAACATTCCTTTAGTCGCTACTAATGATATTCATTATCTGAGACCAGAAGATAATTATCCTCAAGATATTTTAATGATGATAAATACTGGAACGACTATTGAAAATAAAGAAAGACTCACAATGATCGATGAGGATTTTTCCATGAGATCCCCTGAGCAAATGGAAAAAGATTTCAAAGATGTTCCTGAAGCGATAAGTAACACTCAAAAAATAGTAGATGCTTGCAATTTCGAATTTGAATTAGGGAAATATAAACTTCCTCATTTTGAAATACCAACCGGAGAAAAAGAAGAAGACTATCTGAAAAATTTATGTTTGAAAGGATTAGAAAAAAGAGGCATGCAAGATTCTCAAGAAGCAAAAGAAAGATTGGAATTCGAGTTAGGAGTCATAAATAAAATGGGATTTGCCTCGTATTTCTTGATAGTGCAAGATTTTGTGAATTGGGCAAAAAACAATGGAATAGTCGTAGGCCCAGGAAGAGGTTCTGCCGCTGGATCAATCGTTGCATATTTATTGAATATCACTGAAGTTAATCCGTTCAAATACGCGCTTCTTTTTGAAAGATTTTTAAATCCCTCCAGAATATCAATGCCTGATATTGATATGGATTTTGCAGATGTCAGGAGAGGAGATGTTTTAAAATATGTAGCTTCAAAATACGGAGAAGACCATGTCGCCCAAATAATAACTTTTGGAACAATTGCAGCTAGAGTTTCAATAAGAGACGTAGGAAGAGTTTTAAATTATCCTTATTCTTATTGTGATAAATTGGCAAAGATGATACCGATGTTCCATACACTCCAAGAAGCAATAGAAAAAGTTGAAGAATTCCGAGAAATATACAACAGCGATCCAAAAGCAAAAGAATTAATAGATTTAGCTAAAAGAATCGAAGGTGTCGTAAGACACGCATCAACTCATGCTTGCGGAGTTGTAGTAAGCCCGCAACCTCTTGATGATTGGATACCAACTCAGAGATCACCATCAGACCAGGAAACAATTGTCACGCAATTCGATATGCAAAATGTCGAAGCTTTAGGATTTCTCAAAATGGATTTCTTAGGATTACGCAATTTAACTGTGATTGAAAATACTATCCGCTTAGTCAAAAAATTGCATAATGTTGATATAAATATCAATAACCTTCCTGAAGACGACGATAAAACTTTCCAACTTTTACAAAAAGGAGATACTACTTCTGTTTTTCAATTGGAATCTTCTGGAATGAAACGCTATTTAAAACAACTAAAACCTACAGAAATGGAAGATATTGTCGCTATGTGCGCTTTATATCGCCCTGGGCCGATGCAATTCATTCCTACTTATATTGCAAGGAAACATAAGCGCGAACCAGTAACTTATTTACATCCAAATTTAGAGCAAGTTCTCAACAAAACTTACGGACTAGCCATTTATCAGGAACAAATCATGCAAATCTCTCAAGTGATTGCAGGATTCAGTTTAGCCGAAGCTGACACATTAAGAAAAGCCATTGGTAAAAAGATTTTAACATTATTACAAGAACAAGAAGTTAAATTTATTGCTGGCGCAATCAAAAATGGAGTTGATAAAAAAATTGCAAAAGAAATCTGGGAATGGATAATGCCTTTTGCATCTTACGGATTCAACAAATCGCATGCTGCTTGTTACGCAGTCATCGCCTATCAAACAGCTTACTTAAAAGCCCATTATCCAACTGAATATATGTGTTCAGTTCTTAATTCTGAAAGCGGAGATGTTGAAAGAATAGCTTTCTTAATCGATGAATGCAAAAAAATGGAAATGGAAATTCTTCCTCCTGAAATAAATGAAAGCTATCCTACTTTTACTGTTGTATCAGAAAAAAGAATAAGATTTGGACTTCAAGCAATAAAGAATGTTGGAGAGAAATTAGTTGAAACCATCACTCAAGAACGCAAAGCCAATGGAAATTTCAAGAGTTTAGAAGATTTTTTAGAAAGGGTCCATTGCAATACTTTGAATAAAAAATCGATGGAAAGCATGGCCAAAGCAGGAGTCTTTGATAATTTCGAAGAACGCAACAAGCTTTTAGAGAATATGGAAAAAATACTGGAGCATGCACGCGCTCAACAAAAATCCAAAGAAAATTCTCAAAAATCATTATTCGGAGGAGACGATGAAAAATACAAAGCAAAACTAATGATGATAGACGCCCAGCCAGCCAGGAAAACTCAAATGCTTGCATGGGAAAAAGAATTATTGGGATTGTATGTTACAGGGCACATCCTTGAAAAGTATCAAAAAATTTTTGATGGAAGAACCGTGCCAATAAAAAGAATAAATGATGATTTATTGAATAAAGAATCGCCTGAAATTGCTTCTATAAAAATAAAAGAAGGCCAAAAAGTTGTCATCGGAGGAACAATTGCCAAGCTCAAAAAAATAATAACTAAAAATGGAAAAATAATGTTTTTCATGGGCATGGAAGATTTGACCGATAAAATCGAAGTAGTTGTTTTTCCTTCCCTTATTGAAAAAACACCCCAAGCTTTTGTTGAAGATAAAGTTGTATTTGTTTCTGGTAGAATTGATATGAGAGACGGAAACCCCAAAATAATCGCTGAAGATATAAAAGAAATCAAAGAAGTATAAGCAAAGCCACCTATCAATAGGTGGCTTTTAAACTGTATTTTTAAATTTTTAACTTAAAAGAATTCTATAAACTCTTTTGTGTCCATCAGCTTCTCTTCTTTAGTCTTTGTGTCTCTTACATTAATCTTTTCTGATTCTACTTCTTTATCCCCTAAAACTAATAAATAAGGAATTTTTTGAATTTCGCCATTTCTAATTTTTTTAGAAACGGATTCGTTTTCATCAATCAATTCACATCTAATATTTTTTGCTGATAAATCATTAAATATTTTTTTCGCGTAATCAATATGTTTTTCCGAAACCGGCAAAATTTGGCATTGCACTGGAGCCAACCACAATGGCAACTGGCCACCATGAAATTCTAACAATACTCCAATAAATCTTTCAATTGATCCCAATATTGCTCTATGAATCATTATTACTCTTTTCTTTTCTCCATTGCTATCAATATAATTTACATCAAATCTTTCTGGCAAATTAAAATCAATCTGAACTGTTGTTAATTGCCATTCCCTTCCCAACGCATCTTTTACTTTGATATCTATCTTTGGACCATAAAAAGCTCCGCCACCTTCATCAATCTGATATTCAAGTTTTTGATCTTCTAATGATTTTTTGATTACATTAATCGCCTTTTCCCAAACAACATCGTCTCCAATAGAACCTTCTGGTCTTGTTGAAACATAAATATTTAGATCTTTAAATCCAAAATCTTTAAACATTTCAAATGTAAGATTCAAAATATTTATAATTTCACTTTCTACTTGATCCTCTCTGCAAAAAATATGAGCATCGTCTTGAGTAAATCCTCTAACTCTTGTTAAGCCATGTAAAGTGCCTGATTTCTCATAGCGATAAACTGTTCCAAGCTCGCAATATCTCACAGGCAAATCGCGATAGCTTCGTAAATCATTCTGATATGCCAAAATATGAAATGGACAATTCATCGGCTTAATCTGATAATCTTCTTTTTCTGCTCCTTCTTTTTCGTCTAAATGAATCGGCGGATACATACTGTCAGAATAAAATCCAGTATGCCCAGATGTATTCCATAAATTTATTTTCGCCAAATGCGGACTGCATATCAATTGAAATCCATTTGCCAAATATTTATCTTCAGCATATCTTTCGATAATCTTTTTCAATCTTGCTCCTTTAGGATGCCACAAAATCAATCCTGGCCCCAATTTCTCATTAATATGAAACAAATCCATTTTCTGACCAAGAATCCTATGGTCTCTTTTCTGCGCCTCTTCCCTCTTTTTTAAAAAATCATCCAACTCTTCCTTGTTTAAAAAAGCTAATCCGTAAATGCGGGTAAGCATTTTATTTTTTTCATCTCCGAGCCAATAAGCTCCAGCCAATCTGTCCAAAACAAAACAATCGGGCTTTATCTCTTTGCTGGAATCAACATGAGGTCCAGCGCAAAGATCGATAAAATCACTTGATTTATAAATTGAAATCTCTTCTCCTTCGTCAATATTGCTTATTAATTCTGTTTTATACGGCTCATCTGCAAAAAGTTCTAAAGCTTTTTCCCTGGAAATAATTTCTTTTTCAAATTTCAAATCTCTTGAGCATATTTTTTTCATCAATTTCTGAATTTCTTTTAAATCAGCTTCCGTCGGAGATTTTGTCGGAAAATCAAAATCATAATAGAACCCATCGTCTATTGCTGGGCCGATCGCTATTTTAACATCCGGGTAAAGCTCTTTTACAGCTATTGCCATTATATGAGCAAGTGAATGTCTAATTTTATCAATGTTTTCCATAGTTAAATTATGTTTTCAGTATATATAATATTTATTATTTTTAAAAGGCTTATACCTATTTAAAAATTTTAATAATATGGTATAGTTTAAAAATTCAAGAAAATTAATAAATAATAAATTGAGAGGAAGATATTTGTTATTATTTATGGTTATAACTTATGTCCACATATCATATCACAACATTAGGATGCGCTATGAATTTGTCAGATAGCGAACGCATAGCCTCAAAATTAGAAAATCTTGAATATACTCAAGCATCAAGCCAGAAAGATGCTGATTTAATTGTGATAAACATGTGTTCTATCAGGCAAGCAGCCGTAGATAGGGTTATTGCTATAAAAAATAAATTAAGGCCTAATCAAAAAACAATTTTAACAGGCTGTATTGTAAAAGATGATATTTCGAAACTAAGCAAAATCTTTGATTATATCTTACCCATCAAGTCTCTGTCTGTTTGGGAAAAATATTTAAATCAAAATAATGCTATAGGTTTTGCCAAAGAAAGACGCATGCCCGAAAACGAACTATTAAATATCAGCTATCTTAAAGGAAAAGCAAAATATGGCAACAATTTTTCCATTAATATACCAATTTCCTATGGATGCAATAATTTTTGCTCTTATTGCGTAGTTCCATACACCAGAGGTCCTTTAGTCTGCAGAAATCCAAAAGACATCATCCAAGAAGCAAAAAATGCAATAAAAAATGGAGCTAAAGAAATCTGGCTTTTAGGACAAAATGTAAATGACTATAAATATAAAATCAAAAAGATTGAAAAGAATCAAAAAGATTTTTTTGACTTTTCAGATCTCGTCTATGAATTAAACGACATTCCTGGAGATTTTTGGATAAGATTTACCAGCCCGCATCCCGCCCAAATGTCAGATAACTTTATCGATGCCATAGCAAAATGCCAAAAAATGACTCCATATATAAATTTTCCAGTGCAGGCAGGAAATGATGATGTTTTAAAAAATATGAACAGGCCTTATACAATAAAACAATATAAAGCCTTAGTTAAGAAAATTAGAGCAAGATTCAAAAAATTCCGCCAAGGCGGCGAGAAAACTGTCGCCCTTTCTACAGACATCATAGTCGGTTTTCCAAATGAAACAGAAAAACAATTCAGGAATACTGTTAAATTGATGGAAGATATCAGTTTTGATATGGCATATATCGCAGAATACTCTCCACGCAAAGGAACACCCGCCGCAAAAATAGACAATATAAAAAATTACGATAAAAAAGAAAGATTTCGAATCTTAAACAACGCTTTGTCCAAAGAAGTCTTAAAAAATAACAAAAAATTTGTTGGCAAGACTTTGCGATGCCTCGTATTCAACAAAAAACCCGGGAAAAATATTTATTTTGCTAAAACCAGACATTATAAAACAGTTGTATTTAACAGCGATAAAAATCTTATTGGAGAATTTGCGAACTTAAAAATAAAAAAAGCCGAGTCATTTATTTTGCAAGGAGAATTATGCAACAAATAAGCAAACCAAAACTTATTGTAATTCTTGGGCCAACAGCTTCAGGAAAAACAAATTTATCAATAAAACTTGCCAAATATTTCAATGGCCAGATAGTTTCTGCTGATTCCAGACAGATTTATAAACATATGGATCTTGGAACTGGAAAAATTTCCAAAAATGAAATGCAAGGCATCAAGCATTATATGCTTGATATAATTACTCCTGACAAAAAATTCTCAGCCGGACAATATAAAAAAGAAGCAACATCTTGTATCAAGAAAATATTGAAATCAAAAAAAATTCCTTTCTTAGTTGGCGGATCAGCAATGTATATCTATTCCATAGTAAAAGGATGGGAATTCCCTGAAACAAAAATTGATTGGAACAAAAGAAAAGAATTGGAACAAAAACCTATAGAAGAGTTATTGGAATTATTAAAACAACTTGATCCAAGAAGATATAATACCGTACAAAAAGAAAATAAAAGAAGAATTATGAGAGCAATAGAAATAGCAGAACAACTCGGAAATGTTCCTGAGATAAAAAATAATCCTGAGTTTGATTGTTTGCTGATAGGAATAAAAAAAGAAGGCGAAGAATTAAGGAAAGCTATAAAAAAAAGAATGATAAAAAGGATAAAGCAAGGAATGATAGAAGAAGTAAAAAATCTTCACGATAAAAAACATATTCCTTGGGAACAGCTTGAAGCTTTTGGTCTTGAGTATCGCTGGATTTCTCGATTCCTGCAAAAAAAGATTACAGAAAAAGAAATGCTATTCCATTTAGAAGCTGACATCTGGCGCTTCTCCGGCCATCAAATGAATTGGTTTAAAAAAGACAAAAATATTCACTGGATAAACTCTTCTATCCAAGCTAAAAAATTAATTAATGATTTCATCAAATAAAACTTGAAAAAATAAACGGCTAAGTTCTCTTAGCCGTTTATTTTGTTATGAATAAAGGGTTTCTGGCTATACACTAAACGGCTAAATTCATTTAGCCGTTTAGTGTTTTCTATACGAATATATTATAAAATTTATACCTCGATGACCAGCATTTTCTCCGCTCTCCTGACATCTGCTAAAAGTTTAGATCTGTCTTTATTAAACAAAGTCAGATCGCAAACGCTCTTCCCTCCATTCTTTGCAAAAACAGCTCTATCCCCAACTTTTTTATTCTGCTTTATATGATAAAAAGATTCTAAATTTTTTATCTTTTTTATCCCCTTTATTTTAGAAATCATTCCTTCTTTCTTTGAAAAAAATTGTAAAACCGCTGTGTATCCTTTCACTTTTTTAGGAATTGCCGGTTTTTTAGGAATACGTATCAAGACATCATTCAAAGAATGATTTATGCCAAATGAAAGATTATACATTACATGCCTAAATCCTCCTATCCTCGGACCGATTTCTATCACTTTCCATCCTTTTTCAGTTTTCATCAATTCTACATGAACAGTAGTGCTCCTCAAACCTAAAGCCCTAACTCCTTTTTTCGTCGCCTCTTGCGCGTCTTCAATCGAAATTTTACTTAATTGGGTCGGAGTCATCCTCATATATCCGAAAAAATCATCAAATCCAATTTGCTTTCCTGTTTTCACATAAACCAAAGGGCAAAACCAAATCTTTCCGCGGGAATTTACATAAGCGTCTACAGAATACATATCTCCCTCCATGAATTCCTCTGCCAATATCTTAGGCTCGCTGTGTCTGCCATTTTCTTTATAAATCTTCTTAATTTTTCTAAATGCTTTTCTCAATGTATCTTCAAGTTCTTCTTTGTGATAGCAAATATTTACAAGCAAGCTTGAGGCCAATTCAGCTGGTTTTATTATCATAGGGAAACCAACTTCATTCTTCAAAACCTCCAAAGTTTTTTTAGTGCAATCTCCGATAACTTTGAATTTAGGGGTTATCCTTTTATCATAAATAGAGAATAATTCTCTCATCATCACTTTATCAGTTGCCCATTTTAAAGATTCGCTAGTAGGAGCTCTTAAATAAGGGACATGCGGAGTTATTTTTGCAAAAAATGGGACCTGCGCCTCACCTCGGCAAACTATCGCTAAAAGCCGATCTTGATAAGGAAGCAAAGTTTTAGCGATTTTTGACGGAGAACCAATATCGCAGGACAAAAAAACATCAACATTGCTATTGCGCTCAATGTTGACAATTTTCTTTTTAGAATCCCGGATAACAGCTATACCAAGCTTCTGCCTTGATTGCCTGGCATAAGCTAAAACATTTTCAATGTTATCCTTAGTGGCATTATTGACAAACAGGATGAGATCCCTCTTTTTTTCCATAGGGCTGATTATCTTGAGTATAAGATAAAGTATAAATATCTCCTCGTTTTGTCAATAAGCAAAGTCAAAAACAAAAAATTGTTGTTTAAAACCAGATATTTACAAAAAATAATATAAAGACAAAGACTATTACTAAAATGCTTCCAAGCAAAATAAGGGCGTAATTCTTGTCCATTGATTCAACTATTGGTTTTAGCGCCTGGAATATTATCAGCAATGACATAAATGCGATAACATAATCAAGATTTATTCTTGTTCCAAAGATATTTATCTCAGGAGTCATTATCGAAAGAAGAATCAATGACGCAAAAATTATTATCGCTACATTATCTTTTAAATTTTTATTTATTTGATTCATATTATTTTTTTAATTAATCAACAAAAAATCCGGCAAAATACATAAACAATATGCCTATAAGAAAAAACAAATAACTGGCAATAGATTTTGACAAAGTATTCTCTTTATGCAATTCAGGCACTAAATCAGATGCTGAAATATAAATAAATCCTCCTGCCGCAAAAGGTATTAAAAATTTTGCTATATAATCAACTTGCTGGCTAAGTTTCCAAGCCACTATCGCGCCTAAAACAGCGAATAAAGCTGATAACAAGTTTAAAAGCAAGGCTCTTCCCTTTTTCATTCCTCCATAAATCAATACAGAAAAATCTCCTATTTCTTGAGGTATCTCATGAAGCAAAACCGCTAAAGTCGTAGTTATTCCTAATTTTATATCTGCAAAAAAACTTACAGCTATAAGCATGCCATCTATAAAATTATGAAATCCATCGCCTAAAAGATTCATATATGTGAACATATGGAATTTGCAATCTCCTTCCAGATGGTGGCAATGTCTCCAATAAAAAATTTTCTCCAAAAGGAAAAAAATTGAAAATCCTAAAATAACATAAATAAAAACATCCGCCCCTTGAAAATATTGCATCGCTTCAGGTATCAAATCAAAGAAAGCGCTGCCGATCATTGATCCAGCTGAAAAAGCCACGAATATCAGCAATATTTTCTCCAAAAAATCTTTTTTTACAAGCAAGGAAAAAATACCGACAAGCGAGATAGCGCTCACGATAAGTGTTGCAATAATTGGATATATTATTCCCATATAATATTTTATTTCTTAAGCCTGCCAATCATGCAAGATGCGAAAGATTTTGCCTTTTTCAAAAATTCTTTGGCCTCAGGGCTATTTTTTTCAGGATAACCCATCTTTGAAAGCATTGATATCGCTTTGGAGGAATCTTTTTGATCAAAAGAAACAGTTTGATTAGATATATCAACTTTCACATTGCTATATCCTATTTTTTCCAATGCCGAAATAATGCTTTTTTCACATCCTTGGCACTTTATATTGACCACTTCTATTTGAGCCATATTTTTTTCTTATTATATAATATTATATAATTTTTAAGAGTTATTGGCTACAGCTTGCAATTCTATCTTTTTATCTATCTTCTCCATCTCTTTTTTATAAAAGAAATAAACAACTAAAGCTCCTAAAAAATCAGCTACTGGGAAAGCAATCAATATTCCCATAAATCCAAAATATTTTGGAAGAATAATTATGCAAGGAATAAGAGCTATTAGTTCTCTAACTAAAGGTACAACCAAAGCTTCTTTTGCTTTTCCTAAAGCTTGATACATAGATCCGACAATCATCTGAAAACCTATTACTGGCTGCAATAATGAAGTAATCACAATAGTGATAATAGTTTTTTCGAGCAATTCTTGATTTTGCGTAAAAATGGCTGCCATAGGCTTAGGCAAAAAGACCAAAAATATCCAAGACAAAACAGAAATTACAGTTGCCCAAAAAATAGATTTTTTGACAGTTTCCTTAAGTCTGGAATATTTATGGGCGCCATAATTATATCCTGCAATCGGCTGCATGCCTTGCATCAATCCAAAAATCGGAACTGAAAGAAATATAAAAACATTAACCATTATACCGAAAGCCGCGATTGCCAAATCCCCGCCATAAATAGCCAATGAGTGATTCAAAATGACTGATCTTGTACTCATAGCCAATTGTCTGGTAAATATGGAAGACCCTACTGAAAAAATTTCTTTGATTATGCCTTTGTCTATTTTAAAAACAGCGTCTGAAAAATTAAGATGTGTTTCCTTAAAACCAAAATAATATATCGTCATTAAAAATCCTGCAAAAATCGAAATAATTGTTGCGATTGCCGCACCGGCAACACCCATTTTAAGCGGAAAGATAAAAAGATAATCTAAAGGAATATTTAAAACAGAACTTACCACCAATAATGCCATCGCAAATTTTGCTCCGCCTTCTGATCTTATAAGAGCGTTAGATGATGTCATAAACATATAAAAAAAAGAACCTGCAAATATCACCTGCATATAAGAATAAGCGTATTCATATATTTGCGGCGTAGCTCCGAAAAGCAAGAGCAAAGGTTTTAAAAAAATTAATCCTGTTATAGTGACAAAAATTCCAGAAAGACAGATCAATATTAAATAATTTCCTAAAACCTTATTCACTTTTTCTTTATCTTTTGCGCCTAATGCCCTTGAAATTATGGAAGCAGATCCTATACCAATCATACTGGAAAAAGAAGATATCATCACAAACATCGGAAAAGTCACAAAAACTCCAGCCAAAGCTATAGCGCCAGACCCTCTTTCGATGAAAATTGCATCAACTATATTATATAAGCTTGATATTATCATTCCGATAGCGGCAGGAACAGATTGTTTCCATAATAATTTTCCGATATCGCCATATTCTAATTCTTGGATTTTTTTCATAAAAACAATAAATTAAAAAATTTTATCATAAAAAATATAAAGCCCCTTTTGGAAACAAGGGGCTTTATATTTTTCTTTAATTAAATTAAGTCTCTCTTAAATACCCCCAATTATGAAGTTTATCACTATCCTCAAACCATCTATCTCCTATATCAGTCCTGTAATACATATTAGGAACAGTAATATTTTTTATTTTCTGGAACATATCATTTTGCGCCTGTTTCATTGTCGTTCCTGTTCCCACAACTGTCAATATTACACCAGCCGATCCAGCGACTAACCATTCTCCATCAACCAATTTCATATCTTCTATATGAATTCCTTCAAGATTATTTTTCTTGAATAGCACAGCTGCATTTTTTGAATAAGCTTCAAAAGTTGCTGGATCATCAAAAGGATATGGAGGGACAATAATTCTAGCCCCTACTTGAAATCCTTTCTTTGTCTTTATTGCAAAATTTTCTCCGCTAGCCAATCTATACAAAAATTCTGATATCGGCATAGTTATTCCTTCTTCTTGAATAAAAATTGTTGGATATCCGAATCTAGCAGTGAATTCTAAGGGAAAAATTCCAGAACCATTTACTATACAATTTAAATCAATATACCCAACATAGTGTTCTTCTCTTAATTTCACCTCCATTTTTTTCAATGTTGCATTAAACAATCTATTAGGCTCGCTCCAAAACATATTTGTCCCCATTTCTCCTGTCGAAGGACCAAGGTTACCAGGAAAGAGCTTCTTATGCTCAAAATTAATATTAATCGGATAAATAAATTCATTGCCGTTAAAATATGCTCCGACTGCTATCTCTACTCCAGAAATCTTTTTTTGCAGTTGCAATTCTTGAATAGATTTCGCCCAAGTCGTTTTATACGCCTCAAGAATTGATATCACATCTTGTCCATTTTCTTCTTCTCCGACAAAAAGAAGAATTTTAATGTTTCCAGCTTCTCCGCTTGGCTTAATAACATATTTATCAGGCTTTGATTTTACGAATTCTATAGCTTCGTCAAAAGAAGTAAAATTTTTATATGGAATTATCGGTATTCCCGCATTTTTAAGCTCTTCTTGACCGAAACTCCTATCGTCTTCCAATCTATCGGTATAAGGACTGCCGCCTACGACGAGCTTTCCTTTTTCTCTCAAGGCTTTAGCTTTTTCTCCTTGACCTAAAGTATCATCAAAAATGATAACATCTGCCCAATCGACTTCTTTTTCCCAATCATCTGTTTTTTCTACAAATCCGTCTCCAATATCTTTCTCATCGTTATCTCTAATATAAAATTTTACATTATGCCCTTCTTTTTTTACTTGCCAGGCAACATCGCTTATAAGACCTGTTAGCGAAATAAATAAAAAATTTTTTTGTTCCATAGAAATACATCAAAGGATTTTTAGCATTTATATTTTATTTTAATTGGCAGCTTTTTTATTTTACAATTATTTTATTCCTCATTGAAGGTTGAATTACGCAATAAAATTCATAAGTTTTTGTAGCTTTAAAAAATTAAGAATATGAATAATCTTTCCCGAAAACTCCCGTATCAAATTTATCTTCTACTGTTATTCTGTGATCCATATCATCTTCATTTTTCCATGTAACCTTAGTGCCTTTTGTTATTTCTACTTCATCGGGATAAAAATTAGAATTCCTGATATAAATTATTTTCTCTTCTAATTTCGGCACTCCCAGTGATAAATCTATAGTACTGGTATCCATAGGCACAATCCTCGGTTCTTTTATTAAAGCGTATTCAACTGAAGTTGCTGGAAGAGTAGAACTTGGCAAAAGCTCCATATCAAGTTTCATCGGAGCTAAATCATTTTCATTAGGCGCATTTGCATCCAAAATAAAAAAAATCAATAAAGATGTAATTACCCAAGTTGATGCTATTACAGCCCTTTTCATGACTTTATTATTTTTATTTTTAAAATTTTCAAAAATTCAAAAATAATCATTGTTATAATTCCGCAAGCAAAAGCTATTAAAAAATCTCCTACATTTAATATATCAAAATGGAAGGCATTGCGCAAAAAAGGAACATATAAAGAAATAATAATCATAGCTACTGCAAGAGATAAAATGATATAAGTTGCCTTGCCTGAAATTCTAAATGATTCAAAAATATTTTTTGACCAGGAAATATTTGATAATATCAAAGCTAAATTAGAAAAAACTAAAGCGACAAAAGCTATTGTACTGGCCTTATTAGAGAGAGATGTTCTATTGATAAAATAAAAAGTAAGAAATACTGAGAAAAGAACCATAAATCCCTGAAAAAAAGAAACAGCCAAAGTTTTGGAATCAAAAAGCTTGTGATGCAATTTTCTCGGAGGCTTAGCCATTATCCCTTTTTCCTCAGGAAGAGATTCATAGATTGTTGAAGAAGCGGGATCGATTATCAATTCCAAAAAAGCGATATGAGCCGGAAGCAAGACAATCGGAAGATTAAAAATAACAGGTAGAAATGCCATCCCGGCTATCGGTATATGAATCGCAAAAATATAAGCCACTGCTTTTCTTAGATTATCAAAAACTTTTCTCCCCATTCTGATAGCAGTGACTATTGAGCAAAAATCATCATCTAACAGAACTAATGATGAAGCTTCGCGCGCCACATCAGTACCCCTCATACCCATAGAAATGCCTATATGAGCTGCCTTTAATGCAGGAGCGTCATTTACACCATCTCCTGTCATTGCGACAATTTCTCCATTAGCTTTCAATGCATTAACTATATCCAGTTTCTGTTCAGGAAGCATTCTAGCAAAAATATTTGTATCTTTTATTTTCTCCCTTAATTCTAAATGATTCATTTTTGAAAGCTCCAATCCCGTAATAAAATTGTCCGGATCTTTTAGTCCAATTTTCTTTGCTACAAACTGAGCAGTCCCTGGATAATCCCCTGTTACCATTATTATCCTAATACTGGCCTGATATGCTTCTTTTAAAGAAGAATCCACAGATTCCCTAATAGGATCGATAAAACCTAATAATCCTAAAAATTTAAAATCAAAATCTTTTTGTGATTCTGGCAAGGCTATTGTTTTGACATGACTTGATTTAGCAACTCCCAAAACTCTGAAGCCGTTATCAGACATCTCTTTAACTTTTTTTAATATTTTTTCTTTTTTCCTATCGCTTATCTTGCAAATTTCTAATACTGATTCAGGAGCTCCTTTACAAGCAATCAAATATTTCCTTTTTTTCGGAAAATCCCAGACATGAGAAAGGGCCATGAAATGTTTCGACAAATGATATTCTTTCAAAAGTTTTAATCCATACTTCTCTATCAATTTTCTATTCCCATTGAAAGTCTTTATCTCTTTTTCTATTGGATCGCCTGATTGATGTCTGCTTGCCAATTCCGCATATTCCATCAATTCTTCCATTTCTTGATTAATTTCCTCAGCAGAATTAATTTCGTAAATTTTATCTTTAAAATAAATTGCTTCTAACTTCATTTGATTGGTTGTTAATGTCCCCGTTTTATCAACGCATAAAACCGTTGCCGACCCTAAAGTTTCAATGGCTGAAGGATTTCTCGTTAAAACATTATATTTTGACATTCTCCATGCCCCTAAAGTCATAAAAATTACAAAAACTACTGGAAATTCTTCTGGAAGCATAGACATTCCGACTGATAAACCATATAACAATCCATTCAAAAAATTTCCCTTATTAGAAGAATAAAAGAAGATTATCAATAAAAATAATGCTATAGAAAAAAAGAAAAAATATCTTGCAATTTTCTTAATTTCTTTTTTCAGTAAAGTTTCTTCATCTTTAATTGATTTTAAACTTCTTCCAATCCTCCCCATTTCCGTATCAGAACCAGTAGCTGCAATTTGGGCAATGCAGTGTCCAGATACAACCATTGTTCCAGAATAAACAAAAGAAAAACTTTCCTTTCCCGGCCTTTGCATTTTTGTTTGTCCATCCCATTGATCCTTCAAAACAGGCAGAGACTCTCCTGTAAGCAATGATTCATCAACGGAAAAATTAGAACAACTTAAAATTACTGAATCAGCTGGGATCCTATCGCCTTCTTGAAGGACTATCAAATCTCCAATTACAAGCTCTCTCCCAGATATTCTTTTTTGCTCTCCATCTCTTATAACCAAAGCTCTTGGACTGGATAAATTTCTCAATTCATGGAGTGTTTTTTCTGTTTTTCTTTCTTGATAAAAAGTTATACCTATAACAAAAAAAACAAAAGAAAATAACATCAAAGCCTCTTGTTTTGATCCTAATGAGAAATAAATAGAACAAGTTATTAAAAGCAACAAAAGCATCGGCTCCAAAACAACTTTCAAAAAAATTTGGAGGAAATTCTTATCCTCTGACCAAGGAAGCTCGTTATACCCTTTCTCTTTAAGAATTCTCTGAGCGTCAGATTCTTTTAAACCTATCAAAAAAAATTTTCCTGATTCTTGATCCATCAAATAATTATACAAAATTTTTTCTTTATAAAAATAAATCCCGCTTCAAGCGAGATCTATATCATTTTCCTTCTATAAATATTTTTCCATCAGCAGTCCTGCATTGCCTCGGATAGCTTTCCATAACAGCATATCCCGCTTGAGCACATTCGTCAAAACTAGATATATTTTGTTTGATTATATCTCCTTTTTTCAAATCTTCTTGAGGAAGAATTTTGAAATTATTTATAAACACTTCTTTGTTTTTTATTTGGAAATCAAAGACTGCTTTTACAACAATATGCCCATCTTCATATTCTACAGTCGCTTTATCTTCTGGATTAATTTCCAAAGAAGTAATATAAAATTTTCCTCCTAATACCTCCTTTTGAGGAGATATCTCAGAAATATGATTTTCAAGATATTCATTTATTAAAAGCTTCTTTTCTTCTTGATTTAATTGATCCTGATTTGTATTATCTTTCGATTGATCGACAAACGGAGCATTGGCAATCTTTTGTTGATTAAAAATCGAAAAAGCAATTATTATTAAAAGACAAGCTGCTGATAGATATATAATTTTTTTCATATTCAAAATAATTTTCTAAATTCAACTTAATTAATAATAACTTATTGATAAAAAAAATAAATGCCTATAAAAAAAAGACAGCTCATTTTTAATTAGCTGTCTTTTTAAAATTAACTTAAATGAATTCTGCCAAATTATTTCCTGTTCTAAAATACTTTTTTCTTAATGATTCAGCAATAAGTGAAATGGTTATTTCAAAGGTTTTTCCTTTATTAAAATTTTTTTCCTGAGCTATATCTTTTTCGGTTACTTCAATCTCAAAATCATCAATGCATTTATAGAGATCCTGTTTAGCTTCTGAAGACGCTTCGTCATCGGAATTAAATCTTATTTTTTTGAGAACTGCAGAATCAACTCTATTCAAAATATCAGTAATATTGCATTTGTCATTATGCTCCAGCGCGGAAGCTATAATAGCTTTTGACAACAAGACAGTCTCTCTAACACCTGGTTTTTCATAACATTCATTCTTAAATTCTTTTCTCTTTTCTTCAGGCAAATTAGAAACTATACCATTCAGGATATCTCTCCTATTAGAACAAAATTTTTTTCCGGAAAGCTTCCCAATATTGGAAAGCGCTTCTAATGCTTCTAAAATTGAATATTCTCCTTGATTTCGCATCCCGCCTCCTTAAGCGTTTTATTATTAAATATCTAAACACACAGTAAAGTAAAAAGGGCATTTTGTCAAAAAACAAAAAAGCGCCCCATAAGGGGCGCTTTTATAGATAATCGAAAAGATTACCAAGCTCTGTTATTGTTTCTGCCAAAGCCTCTTCCACCTCTGTCAAAGCCTCCTCTCTTAGGTCTGTCTTCAACTGGTCTAGCTTCATTGACAGTCAAATTTCTGCCATCTACTTCTTTACCATTGAACATCGAGATAGCATTCTGAGCTTCTTCATCAGTAGACATTTCTACGAATCCGAAACCTTTTGAGCGTCCAGACATTTTGTCTGTGATAACTGTGGCAGATTCAACTGTTCCAGCTTGAGCGAACAAATCTTTTAATGATTGTTCAACTGTTCCATATGAAAGATTGCCAACATACAATTTCTTAGCCATGTTTTTCTTACACAATTATTTTATTCCGCAAGACGACCACTTTACTCTATCTCAGCACACTGTTCGCGTGTAAGAAAAAAAGCAAAATAACTTGCTATTTAATAATAACACAACCTCATTATATGTCAATAATAGACTTTTAGAGATTTCTACTATCATAAGCCCAATGCAAAAGAGCTTGCCTCTGTCTTATCCTGCATTTTAAATCTTTTTTCTTACAATTTTTTTTAATCTGCCCAATATGCCTAACCATCATCATCCATCTTTTTATTTGTTTCTTATCCTCTTCTTTCATTCTTCTCCCCATATAATATCTACAATACCATTGAAACCATCCTCTCGGATCATGCTCCTGATTTATCCATCCTTTCTTAATCCATACCAATAATGGTTGACTAGCATCCACTTTGAAATAATTGATATTTGGATCATGTCCTGGTAATCCTTGTTTAAAAAATTTTGCTTTCTTAAACCAGTCTTTCGGAAATTCACGACTACAATCTCTCATATATCTACCGCCGAAAACTCCCAAGGCTAACATTTCTTTAGGACTGAGTTCAGGTTTAAAACTTTTATCAAAATCTCTTCCTATAGGTGCAGAAAGTATATATCTATAGTTTTTCTGCATTTTATCACTGACTTTAACTATTTTCTCGCTCATAAAAGATAAATTATTATAACATATTTTAAAATAATTTTTAATATAAAAAATCCGCGAGTTATTCGCGGATTTTTTATATTTAAGCAACTTCATCAAGCATTTCTGTAACAAAAGGATTTCTTACGCACTTAGGCAATTTTATACAAGCGACATCTTCATGACCTGCCATTCTCTTTGCATAGTAGCTCGGTCCTTTATCATTTGGATTAACAAGTTTTCTTTGGAATCTTCTTGGATCCCATAACAAAACAGTTTTTGAGAAACCAAGGATTCTGGAAAGAACTGTCTCTATATCATTGTCTGACAAATTCTGAGTCTCATCCATAATGACTGTTTCATTCAACAAATTTCTTCCTTGGACATAATTAACAATATCAATGATTACTTTCTTTTTAATCATTAATGCTTTTTTTGTTTTATCTTGCTCATCGCCATTACCATTTTTTTTCTGGTTATATCCATTTTCGGAAAATATTGGTAACTCAGTAATTTCCAAGGGATACTCGTATCGCGAAAGACGCAAGACTTTATACATCAAATCAGAAACAATCAGTGAGTATGGCCCAATTTTTTGTTCCAAATCTCCTTTCAAAAAACCGATTTCCTTGCCACTTTCTGTTGTTGGTCGAAAAATGCGAACCGTCTCTGTCTGTTTATGACAATTTATTGCTGCATTTAAAGCCATAATTGTCTTGCCACTGCCCGCGCTACCTTCTGCAAATACACAAGTGATAGTATCTGATTTCATAAATGCATAATAAAACGCCTGATAATCATTCTGAGAAGTAAGTTCTCCTTTCTCTGGGATTGCTTCCAAGATATTATCACTTGGCTGTGGTGATCTTATTCTACGGAACACTTTAGGCCCTGATTTATAATATGCTAATAATTTATCTCCATTAGGAGAATGAAAAATACACGGAGCATTAGCATACAAATCATGAAACATAATATGAGCATCATGACGTTGTATCTCACGAATCACGCTATCCAAAGGAAAAGTTGTATCGTCTTTTTTAGAGCAAAGGTGTTTTATATCTTGGAATTGAGTTTTTGTTAGATAAAAATGTAATATCTCACCAGGTTTTGAAACTAACCTACGAATAAGCACTTCATTCTCTTGAGCTTTGACCTCGTAATCATAAAAAGATTCTTCTTGACAAAAACCCGAAAGGGTTGTACTATAAAAGAACGGAGGAACAATATATCACAAAAGCAACTATCATTTTCTTGTTTACACTAAGCGAGTTAAAAAGAAAAAGAGTTCCTCAAAAGTCGCTAAAACAGTGTTAAATCAAGAGAATATTGCTGAAAGGAGGTAAACAATGAATACTAAGCTGACTATCCTCTATGAGAGGTTAAGCCGAGAAGACGAACGAGAAACAGAAAGCATCTCCATTGAAAATCAAAAGGCATTTTTAGAAGATTATGCAACCCAAAACGGATTTACAAACTTACTCCACTTAACAGATGATGGATGGAGTGGAACGAGGTGGGATAGACCAAGTTATCT
>ENA-UOWE01001776-UOWE01001776.1-activated-sludge-metagenome-genome-assembly--contig:-NODE-1776-length-25500-cov-20.182236_pt1 | contig 25500 bp, 27 predicted proteins | sample MGYA00249841_ERZ761562 | MGnify/ENA primary metagenome ERZ761562 (study PRJEB28883, sample SAMN05720200) | activated sludge metagenome | isolation source: Anaerobic digester | place: Japan...
CATCACCTACTTGATTTTTCTAGGATTTAGTTTCCAGATTATAAATTGATAGCTACGGCATTATAAATTTCTTTATGCCCTCATTAGTTAAGGTATAAATAATTTTATCCTTGTGGTTAATAGTTATAGCCTGCGCTGAAATGTCAGCTAAAAGATATTGACTTAATATTGTCCCGTCTAATTTATAGATAATAATTCTTGATCCACCAGATTCTAGGCAGTCAAAGCTAGAGCCATCAGAAGATAGTTGACAACTAGACCAACCCGTAAGCGATGGTTCGCTGGCAGTTATGGTAAAGTTTTGTTTACGGCCGTTATTTAATTTAAAAGCTTGTCCGTCACGGTAAAAGACATACACTTGTCCATTAATAGCCAAACCGGCAATCTCACCAACGGGTAGGGGGTCGGTATTCCATTTTTGACCATTCACCAATGTGTCTTCTTTTATATCATAACGCCTTATTTGATTATTTTCATCAATAAGATAAAGACGGCCGCCAAAAAGGGCTAAAGCCTTAATTTGTTTTACTGGCTCAGGGAGCGACCATAGTTTCCACTGACCACTATGATTAAGTGAAGCTAGCTGGCCACTAGCGGTGGCAAAATACCAGTTATTATTGTCGGCAGTCATAGCGCTGATTTCTTCCCAGTCCTCTGGCCAAGAGGTAGTTTGCCATTCTCTTTGATCATTTTGATAAACAATTTTCTTCTCACTATTATTAACCCAGGCCATTAATTGGCTGCTAAGTCCCAATAATTTATCGCTAGAAGTTACAATAATATTGGGTTGGCCAGTAATGATTTCTCCATTGCGGAGGGTATAAATATGACGTACTTCTCCGATAAGCTTTTCTTGTTCTGCCACGGCTTGCTGCCAACGTTCATTGATTTCTTTAGATATTTTGGGTTGAGTTTCTTGCCATTTTTTAATTATTTCTCCGGCTTCATCTAGGTTTTGATTAGCTGCCGTTAAATTGTTATACAAGAGATTAGCCTCAATTTGTTTATGTTTTTGGTCTACTGAGGCTAATTGGTCTATTTGTTCCTGCAATTTAGCCTGACTTATTTGCCGCTGATGCTGCCACGCTATGCCCCCAATAAGCAGAAGAAGACACAAACCAAAGAGAAGCAAAAAGATGCGACTGCGTTTTTTAAGATTACGCCATGAATGATGCGAACCGCAACGATAACGAAAGCAGTGGGCCACCCTTTGACGTAATTTAGATAATCTATTCTTTATTGGCCTTAACCGACGCTCAATGGGCCACCACCACTTTTCCACTATCCGGCATCTCCATGGCGCAGTCTTAAACCACCACGCGGCAATATGCTGGCCAATAGACTGGAATTTGGGCTGGGTTTTATACCATAAACTTTTAATCCAACACAAAAGCTGGCGACTCTTTAAGCTTAATGACGACCATATAGGCCAAACCTGAATTTTGTGTTGTATGGCAATTACTTTGTGTTTAAGGTGTTGCCAGCAGCTACGGCCATTGTCTGCCCAAGGACGATGGATTAATTTCATCAGCCACTGCCATAAATGCGTGCCAGTTGTTTTTAATATACTGCTCAGTTTTGACCAACCAGAAGGATTAAGAATTTTTTCTGTCTGTTCTTCGGTAAGTTGCAAATTACTGCCAATCAACTGGGTTCTACTAGTTGTTGGCTGGACATAAACTTTAGCAGCTGCTAATTGCTCATTATCTTGTAACTCGCTAAAAGGGACTCGTTTAATGATTAAACCTAAAAAATCTACTCGCCGGTTAGTTTGCTGTAAAAAATTTTTTAATTTTTCAGCGCCAATAAGCGGGGGCTTATTAGCTAATAAATTAAGGGCTGTGGCCGGTTCAATATATTCAGCTAAAGCTTCATTGCTAATTAAGCAATAACTGTGGTTGGGGATTATGCCGCTAATAATCTCTTGAAAAAAATAATTATTACCTATCTCATTTTCTCTGGGCACCCCAATGATTTTAATAACCTGTTGACCATTAGGCCGAGTGGGCAGTAAAAGCCAGGCTTGATTATGTCCAATAGACGCTAAAAATAGTTTTTTTTCAGTTAAAAGACCAATGGTAACGCTTATCTCTGGTTGGACTGAACGAATTTTGTGTTCTTCTAAAAAGGCAATTAGGTCATGATTAGTTTCTTGAATGGCTGTAGTAAATAATTTTTCTAAATCTTCCGGACTGGGATATTCATTTTTATCTATTTCTAGCTGTCCATAATAATTAAGCTTGGGCCGCTCGCTAAAAAAATCTAATAATAATTTAGCTTTAGCATTAGTAGCATTAATTTCTACTAAACTAAAAATTTTACCTACTCGAGTAAAGCGCAATTCATTAGCTTCATCGCCGTGATCGGCTTCGGCCCAGGAAATCTTGGCAATTGAATTGCTTTTTTGTTCAGCGCTTAACAAAAGGGAGGCAAGCTTATATGGCATAAATATACACTAGAAAAATGTAGGTAAGAATAACAATCTTGACGAAAGTAATTATATAGGATATTATTGTTTTAGACAAGGACTAATAAAAAGTTTATACAGTAAAACTATATATGCTAGAAAAGTTATTTAGCTCCCAGGCCAGAATGAAACTACTTAAGCTTTTCCTATTTGCCCAACCAGAAGAAGCTTTTTATGTTCGTCAACTTTCACGGCAACTTGATCTCCAGTTAAATTCAGTCCGCCGGGAACTAGCTAATCTAGAAGATATTGGCCTTCTAAAAGTTAAAAATGACAGTCATAAAGCTGATAAAAAATTTTATCAGGTTAACCAAGATTTTTATCTTTTAGAAGAATTAAGAACACTATTTGCCAAAGCTGAAGTTGGTCAAGAGGACAAATTGGTTCATGATTTACAAAAATTAGGATCTATTGACTTGTTGGTTCTGGCTGGCTTTTTTATCAACGATCCTTCAGCGCCTACTGATATATTAATCGTCAGTAATCATTTCAATAAGAATAAATTAAGCGATCTTGTTAATAGTCTAGAACAGGCCTCGGGCCATACTATTCGTTACACCTTAATGAGTAAGGAAGAATTTAATTATCGGGAAAGCATGGCTGATATTTTCCTTTACAAAATTTTACATGGCCATAAAAAAATTGTAATCAATAAACTATTGTCTGGGGAGGGGACATAATTATTTTATTTTATATCATAACAATAACCTAGTATTTATACTGGGTTATTTTTATATTTAGCACTCTTGACACCTGACTGCTAATGATGCTATACTTATATTGCCTTAAAAAATATAAAATATATGGAAAAACGGCCGGCTTTAATCTTAAAATTGTTAACCGAAGAATATATTAAAACAGCCACGCCAGTAGCATCTCAGGCTTTGGTGGAAAAATATGGCTTGGATTTTTCTCCGGCTACAGTCCGCAATGACTTGGCTGACCTAGAGAAAAGGGGGTATATTAAACAGCCCCATACTTCGGCTGGCCGTATTCCCACTGAATTAGCCTATCGCTACTTCATTAAACAACTAAAAAACGAGGCACCTGATCATCAAACGCAGATTATGCTTAAACCGTACTTTAATGATTTAGATAATAATTGGAAGCAACTAGCTAAAACACTAGCCCAACTGACAGATAATGGTATTTTTTGGTCATTTCACCGTCATGATTCTTATTATACTGGATTAAGCGGCCTTTTGAGCCAGCCAGAATTTAAACAACTACCATTGGTGTATGATATCTCCCAAGTTATAGATAGTCTAGAAGAAATTATTTCTGATATATTTGACGAAATACCAGAAAAACCAGTTATCCGCCTAGGCAGTGAGAGTCCCTTCGGCCCCTTTTCTAGCACTATTTTAACCAAATATCGTTACGGGGAAAATATTGGTTTGTTTGGTCTTTTAACACCTATTAGAAATGATTATCCAAAAAATTTTAATTTAATAAATTATGTCTACAACCACATCCAAAGCAAAGAATAAAGAAACGAAAAACCAACAAAATGAAGCTTCCCCAATGGTTAAGCTTAGTGATTACCAAGAGCTGGACAATAAATATAAACGAGCCCTGGCAGATCAACAGAATCTAGAAAAACAACATCAAAAAGACCGCAGTCATTATATTAAATATGCCAATGAACAATTGCTACTAACAATACTGCCGATCTATAACAACTTAAAATTAGCCTATAAACATTTTAATTTAGATAACCCCTCTAGCTGGTTAGATGGCCTTAAATATATTATTAATCAATTTAAAGATATCTTAAAACAGGAAAATGTAATAGAAATTGAGACTAATAATCAACCATTTAACCATCATAGTATGGAAGCAGTAGAAATCATTGAAACGGATAATAAAGAGCAAGACAATATGGTAGCTGAAGAAATTAGGCCGGGTTATAAACTAGCCGACCGGGTAATTATGCCAGCCAGAGTGAGGGTTTACCATTATAAACATCAAAACGGCTCAATGCCGCTTGATCATAATTAATTAATTTTAGCGACCAGCTTTTATTTGTCCCCCAAAAGAAAATAGAAGCGGTCAACTAACAATATGCGAGACTTAGTAAGATGGAATCCAATTTTTGACAGTCTAGACGAGGCAGAAAAAATCTTTAATGATTTTTTGCCCGCTCTCAGAAGTGACCAAAGTGGTTTTGTTCCGGCAATTGATATGTATGAAGACAAAAACAATATCATTGTCGAGACACAATTAGCTGGTATTCAGCCAGAGAATGTCCAAATTTCTATCGACAATGACACCTTATGCATTAAGGGTGAGAGTGAACACAAGAGTGAAGTTGATGAAAAGAATTATTACCGGAAAGAAATTCGTCGTGGTAGTTTCTATCGCAGCGTGCAATTACCAGCCCACGTACAAGGCGATAAGGCCAAGGCAGTTGCCGAAGATGGAGTATTAAAAGTTGTTATTCCTAAAGCTCCTGAAGCCAAACCAAAGACTATCAAAATTGAAGCTAAAAAAGCCAACAAATAATTTAATTGACCTTACACAATTATGAGTAAAATTATTGGAATAGATTTAGGGACAACCAATAGTGCAGTAGCGGTTATGGAGGCCGGCCATCCTAAAATTCTAGAAAATGCCGAGGGTGGCCGGACCACACCTTCGGTAGTAGCCATTTCTAAAAATGGTGAACGTTTAGTCGGTCAAGCTGCTAAACGACAAGCTATTATTAATCCTGAGAATACCATCTATGCTATTAAACGACTAATCGGTCGACGCTATCAAGATAGTGAAGTTCAACGGGATATTAAAAGCTTACCTTATACCATAGAACAGGCTGGTGACGGTATTAAGGTGAAAATGCAGGATAAATATTATACGCCACAAGAAATTTCAGCCATGATTCTTTCTAAGTTAAAAGCGGATGCTGAAGCTCGTTTAGGCGAAAAAGTAACAGAGGCGGTAATTACTGTCCCGGCTTATTTTGATGATTCCCAACGTCAAGCCACTAAAGATGCTGGAAAGATTGCTGGCCTAGAAGTTAAACGGATTATTAATGAACCTACAGCCGCAGCTTTAGCCTATGGTTTTGACAAGAAAAAAGGACAACAAATAGCAGTTTATGATTTAGGTGGTGGTACTTTTGATATCTCCATTCTAGATATCTCTGAAGATACTGTCGAAGTTAAAGCTACTAACGGCAATACCCATTTGGGGGGTGAAGATTTTGATCAGCGAATTATTGCCTGGATTATTGATGAATTTAAAAAAGACCAAGGGATTGATTTATCTAAAGACACCTTGGCTCTTCAAAGAATTAAAGAAGCGGCAGAAAAAGCTAAAATTGAATTATCTACCTTGACAGAAACAGAGATTAATCAACCATTTATTACCACCGATGCTAATGGGCCTAAGCATCTAGTAATGAAAATTACTAGGGCTCAATTAGAAAATTTAATTGGCGACTTAGTAGAGCAAACCATTGAACCTTGTAAGAAAGCCTTAGCTGATGCCGGCTATAAAGTGGGCGATATTGAAGAAGTTATTCTAGTGGGGGGTATGACCCGTATGCCAATCGTCCAAGCTAAAGTGAAAGAATTCTTTGGCAAAGAGCCCAATTTAAGCGTTAATCCCGACGAGGTGGTGGCTTTAGGAGCGGCAGTCCAAGCTGGCGTACTACAGGGAGATGTTAAAGATGTTCTGCTTCTTGATGTAACTCCGCTTACTCTGGGCATTGAGACTCTCGGTGGAGTAGCTACTCCTCTTATTGAGCGTAATACCACTATTCCCACCTCTAAAAGTCAGATTTTTTCTACTGCCGCTGACGGACAAACTAGTGTAGAAATTCATGTGGTACAGGGTGAACGGCCCATGGCCGCTGATAATAAATCACTAGGACGTTTTATTTTAGACGGTATTCCACCAGCACCCCGCGGAATTCCCCAGATTGAAGTTACTTTTGATATCGATGCTAATGGTATTTTAAATGTTAAAGCTCAAGATAAGGCTTCGGGCAAAGAGCAAAAAATTACTATTACTGCTTCATCTGGCCTAAGCAAGGAAGAAATTGAAAAGCTGCGCCAAGAGGCTGAACAGCATGCCGCTGAAGACCAAAAGAAAAAAGAAGCGGCTGAACTTAAAAATCAGGCCGATAGTGTTATTTTCCAGTTAGAAAAATTATTAAAAGAATCAGGGGATAAAATGAAAGCTGAAGATAAAGCCCAACTAGAAGCTAAACTGGCCGAGTTAAAGAAAGCTAAAGAAGGTGATGATTTAGAAAATTTACGGCAGCAAATGACAGAAATTAATCAACTGGCGCAAACTATTGGCGCTTCAATGTATCAGCAGTCGGCTGGCGCTAATCCCGATGCTAATTCTGGCCCTGATGATAACCACGGCGGGGATAATCCCAATAGTGGACCAGTGGAGGGAGAAATTGAAGAAAATCAATAAATTTTTATCTTCTTTTAGGCAGCCTGAGGCCAAGGTGGCTTCGGGCTGCTTATTAAGCAAGATAATTTATGGCTAAAGATTATTACCAAATTTTAGGAGTGCCTAAAACCGCTTCTGCGGAAGAAATAAAAAAAGCCTTTCATAAACTGGCACATCAATATCATCCTGACAAGGCTAGCGGCAATGAAGCTAAATTTAAAGAAGTTAATGAAGCTTACCAAATTTTAGGCGACAAAGATAAACGAGCCCAATATGATCGTTTTGGCAATGCTGATTTTCAGGCCAACCAAACCGGACCGAGCAATATGGGTGGTTTTGATTTTAGCCAATTTTATCGTGGCGGCGAAAACAATGGATTTGATATTAATTTTGGTGACTTTGGTGATGTATTTGGTGATTTATTTGGCTTTAGAAATAACCGCCCCAATCGCAAAACCAATAATCAGGGCCGTGATTTAGAAATCAGCATTAAAACAGATTTTCTAACTGCTGTTTTTGGCGGAGAGCATGTTCTTACTTTTGAAAAATTAGTTACCTGTCCTGCTTGCCAAGGTAAGGGCAGTCAAGCAGGCACCTCAGCTAAAACTTGTCCCGATTGCGGAGGGCGGGGATTTATTAATCGTCTACAAAGAACAATGCTTGGCAATATTAATAGTCAAATAGTCTGCCCCACCTGTGAAGGGGAAGGATCTATTATTTCTCAACCTTGTTCTCAGTGCCATGGCGAGGGTCGTGTTTTAAGGAAACAATCTCTAACTATTAAAATACCCGCTGGGGTATCTAATGGACAAACTATTAAATTTGCTGGCCAAGGTGAGGCTGGTCTTAGGGGTGGGCCAAACGGCGATCTTTATGTTAAAGTGAAAGTTCAACCACATCCCCGGCTTAAAAGAGAGGGCGACGATATTACCTCAACCGCCAATATCTCTTTTCGTCAAGCTGCCTTGGGGGATAAAATAAAAATTGAAACAGTAGATGGTCCAGCTCTACTTAAGATACCTCCTGGTACGCAAAGCGGCCAAGTCATCATTCTTCGAGGCAAGGGGGTACCCAAATTGCGTGGCTATGGCCGGGGCAATCATTTAATTGAAGTAAAAGTTACAACCCCCACTAAGCTCACTAAAGAGCAAAAAGAAGCTTTAGAAAAATTAGACTAAGTAAATGGCCAAGAAATATCATCTTATTACTATTGGCTGCGCCATGAACCAAAGCGATGGCGAACGTTTAGCTAGCCGTCTTAATGAACTAGGATGGCGCAGAGTAAATAATCATTGCCAAGCTGACTTGGTAATTTTAGTAACCTGCGGCGTCCGTCAAAGCGCCGAGGATCGTATTTATGGATTAATTAATCAAGTCAAAAAAGACAATCCCAAGGCCGCCATAGCCATCACTGGTTGCCTTGTTTATCGTCAAGACATTAAGACTAAATTAAAAAACAAGGTCAATTACTGGTTTAGCATTAATGACTTAAAGGGGTTAGAGCAAATTTTAGCCTCTAATTATTTAGGTAGCACACAATCAAGACAAAATTACCTAGATATAATCCCAGATTATCAGTCAAAGATTAGTGCCTTTGTCCCCATTGGTAATGGATGTAATAATTTTTGTAGTTACTGCGTTGTCCCTTATGCTCGAGGCCGAGAAATATATCGGCCAGCCCAAGATATTATTATTGAAATTCAACAATTATTAAATAAAGGTTATCAAGAGATAACCATCATTGCCCAAAATGTTAATAGCTATAAAGATCAAGTAAGCGGTCTAGACTTTACTGGCCTTTTAGAAAAATTAGATAATTTAGGAGATTACTGGCTACGTTTTGCTACGAGCCACCCCAAAGATATGAGCGATCGTCTAATTAATTTTTTAGGACATAGCCATAATTTAATTCATCACCTTCATTTGCCGGTTCAGTCGGGAAGCAACAAAATATTAACAACAATGAACCGTGGCTATACTATTGAGCATTATCGAGAGCTCATTGATAAAGTGCGCCGACAATGGCCGGATGTTGTTCTAACTACAGATATTATTGTTGGTTTTCCCGGAGAAAGTAACCGGGATTTTGAGGACACTATCAAACTAGTAAAAGATTTAAAATTTGATCAAGTCTATTCTGCTAGATATAGCCCGCGGCCCGGAACCGTGGCGGCAACAATGATAGATGATGTGCCAGCCAACATTAAAAAAGAACGAGAACAAAAATTAGATAAAATAGTAAAAGCGGGGAGCCTTCAAAACCGTAAAAAGCAAGTTGGTCAAAAAGTAACAGTTTTATTAGAAGAAAAAAGAGGAAACTGCTATTTTGGTCATACCGATCATGGACTACAAATTTTAATAACCTCACCAAAAAATGCAAATTATAATTTAGGCTCTCGCTATCCTGTCCAAATAACCAACGCAAGAAGTTTTAGTCTAGCTGGTCGATTTTTATAATTTAACTTTATGACTGATAATATTGATAAAGCGATAGCGGTAGTTGGGCCAACAGCTGCCGGTAAAACTAAATTAGCTATTGCCCTAGCTCATAAGTATCAGGGAGAAATTATTGGCGCGGATAGCCGTCAAGTATATAAAGGAATGGATATTGGCACAGGCAAAGATCTAGATGACTATTATAATAACGGTCATCCTATTCCTTATCATTTAATTGATGTTGTTGAACCCACAGAAAATTTTGATGTAGCAAATTATCAACGACTAGCCCGTCAAGCTTTAAACAGTATTTTAGCTCAAGGACATTTGCCAATTGTGGCTGGCGGCAGCGGTCTTTATTTACAAGCTCTTATTGATAACTATGAGTTTAGTCCAGCGAAACCTAATACAGCCCTGCGCCAAGACTTAGAAAAATTATCAGTTCAGGAGCTTTATCAAAAATTAAACAATTTAGCTCCAGCCCTAGCCAGTAAATTAAATAATAGCGACCGCCATAACCATCGAAGATTAATCCGTTATTTAGAAATTATTCTAAATAAACCCACCAATTCGCTGCCCCATAAAAATAGCCACAGTATAATTAATTGGCTAATACTCGGTATAGATTATCCAATGGAAATATTAGAGCAGCGAATTTATGACCGCCTAATTGAACGTTTAGAAAATGAAGCCATGATTGAGGAGGTCTACCGCCTGCATGAACAGGGAGTAGACTGGCGCCGCCTGGAATCCTTTGGTTTAGAATATCGTTTTATTAGCCGTTATCTTAGAGAACAATTAGATTATGATCAAATGGTAGAACAGCTATATATCGCTATCCGTCAATTTGCCAAGCGTCAAAAAACCTGGTTTAAACGTTGGGAAAAACAGGGGAGAGAAATTCACTGGCTTGACGTAAATAATCCACTGCAAGAAGCAGAATCTCTTATAGATCAATTTTTATAATATTTAGGACCCATTAATTCTTCAACTCTTTTTCTAATATTTCTCTGGCCAATTCAGGATTGGCCTTGCCCTTACTGCGACGCATAATCTGGCCAATAAAAAATTGCAACAAGGCTAGCTTACCAGCCCGGTAAGCTGCTACTTGCTCAGGATATTGAGCTATAATTTCTCGAGCTAATTGAATAATTTCTTGACTATCATCTACTTGTTTTAAGTCTAATTGGTCAACTATTTCTGCCACCGACAATTTATTGTTTTCTACTATTTTCTGTAAAACCACCTGTCCGTTGGTTGAGGTAATGGTTTTATTAGCTAAAGCCATGCTTAAATCAGCTAAATGACGAGGGGTAATGGGGTTGGAAGATAAATCTTTGAGAGAACAATATTTTAAGACTTCACTGGTCAGCCAATTACCAGCTAAACGCGCTATCTCTTGATAATTTTCTGGATTGGCTTGATGAATAATAGTTAGTAGCTCATCGCTATAGGCTGCTGAACCGGAATAGGTAGATAATAAGTCAGCTTGATCTGCTGACCAGCCGTAGTCTTTTTGCCAACGCTCGGCCTTTGCCCCGGGTAGTTCTATTTTGTCTAGTTCCTGCTTTATTTCTAACAACCAAGCATCATCAATATAAAGAGGGGGCAAATCGGGTTCACTAAAATACCGATATTCAGTGGCAGTTTCTTTACGGCGCTGGGACACAGTGACATTCTTGGTTTCATCCCAGCCACGCGTTTCCGCAACTACCATTGCTCCATTATCTAAAATTTGCCTTTGTCGTTCAATTTCATAATTAATAGCCCGTTCTAAAGCTTTAAAAGAATTAAGATTCTTTACTTCCACCTTATGATTTAACTGATGGCCTGGTCTTACTTTTAAGGTGGGACCAACAAAATCAAATGCATCCTTTTTCTGTAGACTAATATTGGCTTCCAAGCGCATCTCGCCCTGTTCCATATTAGCATTAGAAATATTAAGATAACGTAAAATTTTCTGTAATTCTTGACAAAAACGACACGCCTCTACGGCTGAAGTAATAATGGGATAAGTTACCAACTCAATTAAGGGAGTGCCAGCCCGATTATAATCAACCAAACTATGATTGGAGTTAGCCTCATGAATTAATTTTCCCGTATCTTCTTCTAAATGTAATCTCTCAATAGCAATTTGATGACCATTAATAGTCAGATAGCCCTGAGACCCCAGGGGAGTGTCGGATTGAGTTATCTGGTAGCCCTTTGGCAGATCAGGATAAAAATAATTTTTACGAGCAAAAAAGGATACCTGATTAATTTTAAAATTTAAGGCTTGCGCTAAAAGAAGACCGTAATGAACTGATTGTTTATTAAGGCTGGGTAGAGTACCAGGATGCCCTAGACAGATAGGGCAAACTACAGTATTAGCTTTTTTGCCGGTAGCGTTATTATCACAACGACAAAACATTTTGCTTTGAGTCTTGAGTTCAATATGAATTTCTAAACCAATGATTGGTAGCAAATCTTTCATAATAATAAAGTTTTAACCGCTTGCCATAATTCATCATTTAGAGCCTCTATGCTTTGGTTAGCCTCAAACCTAAGCCAACCATAGCGTTTAGCTAGCTCACGATGGCAATTACGTACTTTAGCTGTTAATTCTTCATCACCTTCATGTTTGTGGTGGGCTTCAATACCACTACTAAATCTTTCGCCATCGAGCCATAAAGCTAAATCTGGCTGACGCAGCCCTTGATTAATGAGTTCTAAAAAATCTAGATCAACTCCAGCGCCCCAACCCCAAGACAAACCAGTGCCAACATAATCTTCGGCCACAATCCATTGGCCAGCGGCAAGCTGCCTATCCAGCTCCCCTTGATACTGAAAACGGTTAAGAGCATAAATAATTTGGGCTTCCCGCGGGGATAACTGCCACGGATTTCCAGCTCGCAAATAATCATTAAGCAATAAGCCACTAGGCGCTAGTTCATATAACGGATATTTTAAATAGCTAGCTGAATAGCCAGCTGCTTGTAAGCGATTAACCAATAATTTAGCCTGGGTAGTCTTGCCTAAATTATTAATACCATATAAAACAATAAACTTGCCGGACATATTAACTAATAATTTATTAATTTTTGGTAAATATTGTCTGCTTGCTGATATAACGATGCCAGTCCATCACTATTATCTATAATAAACTCTGCTTCAGCAATAGCTTTAGGTATATCTTGCTCCGCCTCACCTTGTTCATCAAGCTGAAATTGTTCCCAGGTTTTACTAGCATCGTCAGGATTTTGATTGCGTTTTATCATCCTCTCATACCGCAAGCGTTGCTCTGCCACCACTGCCACTAAATGAAAATTGGGTAATTCCTTAAAAGCTAAAAAATCACCATAACGACGCATTCCCTCTAAAATAATAAACCGACAAGGATCAGTGGCGACATCGCGCTTAATAGCCCTTAAAATAATATCCTGACCAAATTGACGGCGCAGAATAGAAGATAAATTGGCTAGATTCTCTCTGGTTTGGGGTAAGGTTAAACGATCGGCAATGTCTCTAAGCGGTCCTGAAAAACCATAAACCTTACCTTGATATTTATCGGCTAGATATTTAGCCACCGTTGTCTTGCCAGCTGCTAGTTGTCCAGTAAGACCAATAATCAACTTGTCATCCATAATTGTTTTATCTTTATAATTAAATAAACCTGTTATTGCTTATTAATGGTTAAGCCATATTGTTCGGTATCATCAATCATATCCCGCTCCTGCCAATCCTTAACCCATTCACTGACTTCATAAACCTTAAAACAGCCATCAGCTTGGCGACTCACCAATTGCGTTAAGCCAGCATTAATAATCATCTTTTTACACAGAAAACAAGGATAAGCGTCTTGCGGCTGTTCCTGTCCATCACGAATGACTGTAGAATAGAGATACATTGTTGAGCCCAATAAACTAACCCCGGCACGAGCGGCATTAATAATGGCATTTTGTTCGGCATGAACACTGCGACAAAGTTCATACCGCTGGCCATGGGGAATGTTTAATAACTCACGCAAACACTGACCGCGTTCCCAGCAATCACTGGTCTTACGGGGTGCTCCTAAATAACCAGTAGAGATAATTTGGTCATCTTTAACAATAATTGCCCCATGTTTAGCCCGATAGCATGTTGAACGACTGGCTACTTCGCCAGCAATTTTCATATAATATTCAATCTTGGAGGGTCTACTAGGCATAATATATTTTTTATTATTGTACAGATTATTTAAGCTTTGCGCAAGTTAAAAAACTTGGTATAATCATCTATTATGATGAAACGTAAAGCTATCCACCGCCAAGTTAATAAATACCTACGTCAACCAATAGCCACTTTAGATTTACATGGCTGCAGCCGCCGTGAAGCTGAGGAGGAATTGATCCACTTCTTTAATTATTGGCTAAAACAGGGCGGGGGGGTTAAATTATTAATTATCACTGGTCAGGGTTGGCATTCACCCGACGGTCAAGGAGTCATTAAACCTTTTACAATTAAATGGCTTGAAGAAAACGGCTACCATCATCATCTCGCTAAACCACAATATGGTGGCCCTGGAGCTTTAGAAGTAGATTTACCGGTTAATAAAAAATAACAGTCCATAAAATGTCTGTTATTTTTATATTATCTAACTACGAAGTTAAGGCTACTTTAATTCCTGGCCCCATAGTAGAGCAAATAGTAATTCCTTTAATATATGTTCCCTTAGCTGTGGCCGGTTTACTTTTTTTAATAACTTCTAATAAGGCCTGAAAATTTTCTGCTAAATCTTCTACTGAAAATGAAACCTTGCCAATAGCTACATGGATATTGGCGGTATCATCATTCTTAAAACTAACTTTGCCTTTCTTAAGCTCGGCTACGGCTTTAGCTGGATCAGTAGTTACCGTCTCATTTTTAGGTGAAGGCATCAAACCTCTAGTCCCTAAAACTTTAGCAATAACCGCTAGGTTCTTCATCATTGCTGGTTCAGCTACTGCTACTTGAAAATCTGTTTTCTCAGTACGTCGAATCTCAGCAATTAAATCTTCACCGCCCACAATATCGGCTCCAGCTGCTTTAACGGCGGCTTCATTATCAGGGCTAACAAAGGCCGCTACTTTTACCGTCTTGCCGCTACCGTGAGGTAAGCTAACGGCTCCACGAATTTGTTGGTCACCCTTGCGGGGATCAATGCCTAGCCGAATGTGAACCTCAACGGAGGCGTCAAACTTAACTGTGCTCGTCTTTTTTGCTAATTCTAAAGCCTCATTCAAAGAATAAGCCTTGGATTTATCTACTAATTGACGCATTGCTACTTGAGCTTTACCCTTTTTGGCGGGCTTTATGTTTTTTTGTCTTTTTTTAACCATATAATTGTGGTGTAGAACGCTACTGGATAAATAGCTCCCACGATTTATTATTTAATCTTTAATTTCTATACCCATTTGGCGAGCCGTACCGGCAATAATCTTCATGGCTGCCTCAATGTCTCGAGCATTTAAATCGGACAATTTCTTTTCAGCAATATCTCGCAACTGAGCAGTAGTAATACTGCCAATTTTTTCTTTAAGGGGCTGACCGGAACCTTTATTAACTTGCGCCGCTTGTTTAAGCAATTCAGCGGCTGGCGCCGTCTTAGTGATAAAATCAAAACTGCGGTCAGCATAAACCGTAATAACTACTGGTACTACTTCTCCCATTCTATCGCGAGTTGCTTCATTAAATTTACTACAAAAATCACCAATATTTACTCCATATTGCCCCAGGGCTGGACCAACTGGTGGAGCCGGATTGGCTTGCCCACCTTTGATTTGTAACTTTATTTGGGTAAGAATTTTTTTAGCCATATAATACTTAAATTTTAGTTATTTGCAAAAAATCTAGTTCTACCGGAGTTTCGCGACCGAACATAGAAATTAATATTTTTACCTTACCACGATTTTCATCAATTTCGGTCACCTTACCCTCTAAATTCTTAAACGGACCATCAATAATTCTTACCGGCGATCCAACTGAAACATCAATTTTAAACTTAGGCTCATCTAAGCCCATCCGCTTTTGCAGTTCTTTAATTTCTGCTTCATCAATTGGAGTGGGTACAGTGCCAGTTCCTACAAAACCAGTAACGTTTGGAGTGTTACGGATAGCATACCATGAATCATCAGTGACAATCATTTCCACTAAAATATAACCGGGGAAAATCTTTTCTTCATAAACCTTACGTTTACCATTAACAATCTTTATCTTCTTTTCAGTAGGAATCATGACATTAAAAATTTTATCTTCCATGTCCATTGACTCAATCCGCTGCTTAATATTCTGGGCTACGTTTTCTTCATAGCCCGAATAGGTATGCAACACATACCAGCGACGGCCTTGATTTAAAGTTTGCTTAGCCATAAAAATATATTATTTAAGAATGGCCGTAAGACCAACAGTAAATAAAGCATCTAAAGCACCCAAAAAAATAGCAGTGCCCAAACTAATGCCAATAACTAATAAAGTATAATTATAGGTTTCTTTTTTAGTTGGCCAACTGACTTTTTTAATTTCCGCCCAAGCAGATTTAAAATAGGCAATGATTTTCTCCATAATCTTAATTCTAAAAAAAGCCCCGATGGGCTAAGATAGTCCTATTGTAGCAAAAAATAAGAAAGATTGTCAAGAATAAGTACCACCATGGGGAGTTGAACCCCAGTTACATGGCTGAGAACCATGTGTCCTAACCACTAGACGATGGTGGCCTAACCTATATATAACAAAAACTAAACAGTCTGTCCAGAGACGGCTTAATATAAATAAGCGCCAATAATAGTAGGATGGCCTCTTAGAAATTCTGCCCCACCTAGAACTGACCGACCGGCTAATTGCAATTTATTAACAATTAAATTACCCTGACCAGTACCAACTAATAATTGATTATTAACATATTCCACGCGTCCTGGTTTAAACCCAGCTGAGTCGGCTACCTGACTAGCTATAATTTTCAATCGTTGACCGTCCCACATAGTCCATGCTCCTGGTTTAGGCTGCATCGCCCTAATCAATCTTTCTATTTCCTGGGCTGATTTACGCCAATCAATTCTGGCGTCTTGGGGTCTAACCAGCCCCACATAAGTAGCCTGGCTATCATCTTGCTCTTTGGGCACTAATAGGCCCTGGGCGTATTGATATAAAGTGTCAGGCAACATTAGAGCTGCCTCATTAGCTATTTTAGTAGCTAAACTCTCATTAGTTTCAGTAGGGGACAGGGGTATAACTCGTCTAGCAATAACGGGGCCAGCATCTAATTTCTTGGTTAATTGAATAAGAGAAATACCAGTTTCCCTATCTCCGTTAATTATTGGAGCTGTTAATATACCCGCGCCACGATATTTAGGTAATAATGAACCATGCACATTAACCCAGCCCAGACGGGGAATATTAAGCAGGACTGGGGGAACAAATTGGCCATAAGCCATGACGACAATCATCTCCGGCTGAATTTCTTGAGCAGTGGCCAGCCATGACAGTAAGGGCTCCGGTTGCCACACTAATAAATTATGGCTTTGAGCCCATAATTTAACGGGTGGCGGTGTCATCTTTCGTCCGCGTCCAGCTGGCTTATCCTGCGGGGTTAATACTCCGGCAATACTATAGCGGTTATCCTGCCACAGGGCTTCAAAAGCTGGAATAGCCAGCTGCGGTGAACCGGCTAAAACTAAATTAATTTTCTTGGGCGGCATGATAGTCATAGATTTAGATAATCAATAAAAAGAACGCCATTTAAGTGGTCAACCTCATGTTGAATGACCCGAGCCAGGGCACCATGAGCTGTTAAGTTACATTCTTTACCTGACTCATTAAGATAGTGGCAATGAAGTGATTTAGCTCGCCTAACTTTACCAAACGTATTAGGCAAAGATAAACATCCTTCTTCTTCAAGGCTAGTGCTAGAGCTTAATTTAGTAATAACAGGATTAATCATCGGCCATACACCTTCATCGGTATTAACTACAATCAAGCGCCAATTACGGCCTACCTGAGGCGCGGCCAAACCAATTCCATCTTTAACAATCATAGTTTTTGCCATATCCACAATCAATTCTTGAAATTTTTTATCCTGTAGCCTAGCTATGTCCACTGGTTGAGCTAAACGCCGTAAACGAGAATCAGGATAGACAACCAGGCGACGCACATGTCCTTTGTCTATTTGCTTTTGATCCATAATTTGATTATACTTTATTATGATTATGATACTTAATTTAACTATATGGCTCGTGATGTCCGTCAATTTACCACTATTGGAGATTTAATTAGACAACCACGCAAAACTATTAAACCGCCAGCTTATCCCTGGCAACAATTAGCCCTAGAAGTAATTGAACGGCTCAGAGTGCCAAACTTTAAACGCTCGGCTATTTTTAAGGTGTGTCAACAGTTCCCCGAATCTACTATCCGCCAAGCTCTCATTGATACCCAGGAACTCTGTGAAGGGGGTAATCGTTGGCAATATTTTTTCAAAATACTCAATAATTATCATAAAAATAAGGATAAATTTTAGCTACTAGTTTGCCAATGCCAAATAGCGCTACCCACCCCAAAGGGGGACTCATAAACTAAATTACGCCATTGGCCTGGCTGTTCAGCTATGGCCGCATTTACCGTCAAATAAGCCAGCCATGCGCATTGGCCAGTTTTATTCAGTAAATCCTGGGGCATATTTAACATAGCCGCCTCATCATTTTGTTCTAGGGCTTTTTGTAACTCCTGGTCAAATTTATGGCCTCGCGCTTGGGCTTTACTGGGTTGATCTGACCCTAAAGTATGAGCTAAATCCCCTGAGCCTAAAAGAGCTACTCGCCCTGGCCATTGACGCAAAAATTCACCTAATTTGTGGCCAAACACTGCCTGACGTTCTGGCTGATTATTAATATAGCCCACAGGTAAAATTTTAAGCTTTTGAGCGGCTGCACCTAATAATAGTAATGGTATGGAGGTGCCATAATCTAGGGTTGGCTGGCTATAAAGACGAAGCGGTAGATCTAAACCTAGATAATCCTCCAAGTCAATGACTAATTTTAAGGCACCGGGCCAACTATTGTTAGTAAGCAAATCACCAAAAGGACTCAAATCCGCATGATAATCTAAAGCAACATTGGCATTCCACCAATTATAACCACTATCTACGTGAGACGAAACAATAATCATAGCCTCTGGCTGAGCCTTGGCTAAAACGTCAGATAATTCTTCAAAAGCCTTTAGGGTTTTAGCTAATAACTGGCGATGCTCCCGTCCGATGTTAGGCGCAAGTAATGGAGAGTGCGGCACTAGGCCAGCAAATACTAAGGCCATATTAAGGACTAAGAGAATTAATAGTTGAGCTAGATGTACTACTTAAATCATCATTAGTAGTACTAGTAGATACTAAATCTGATAAACTAGTGGCGGGAGTAGAAGTAGCCACGGGTGGTCCAGAATCAACTGATAATCTATCTTCTACTGGCTGGCCCAAAAGATAAAGTTCAAAATGTTGAGGGTTCACCGTAATTATATTACTCCATTTATAGCCTAAACCATTAAATAATTGCTCGCTAGGAATTAGACGTTTCTCACCATGGTCTAAAATATAGACATTGGGGCTATCTTCAATTTTAATTAAGTTGCCATCATCTAATTTGACTGGTGCCCCAGTTTGGTAAGCTGCTAGCTCAGTAGCATCGGCGGGGATAATTCGGCGATTGGCAAATTTAGTAGTAAGCAGTACCCGATCTACCAGTGGATATTTAAAGCCTTCTTCTACCCAATATACTCCACCGGTCTTTTTATCTTGGAGTAAAGCTCCAGTGGGGTAGGTAGAAGTAACCGTAATGGGTGTTGATTCTTTATAGGGGGCTAAATCTTCCCAACTAGCCTTGACGACTTCTTGCATATTAAAGCCCATCTTGGAGAAGGCCTGCTTGCTTACAAAGCCTCGCCGTTTATCGTCAACTATGAGATAAATGGCGCCAGACGGAGCTTGCACTAAACTATATTGCTGAAATTTAATTGGCGCCCCTAAGGGATAATTTTCTAAATCAGCTGGTTTAACTGTAATAATTTTGCGTGGATCAAATCTAGACACTAAAGCGCCATGACTAGTAAAGGGCCGCTTATGGCCTGATTGGATTAAATATACTACCTCTTCACCTTCGGGTTGTAATAATGAACCGTCAGGATAAATCTGAGTAAAATATCGCTGCCATAATTTCCAGAAATTATAGTTACCATTATACACATGGGGGGTATAATTATATAAAGCGGCCGTAGCCCGATTAGCTGGAGTAACAACGACGGGATCATGATTAGTGTTAAACATGGTATAACTCTGCCCTACCTGATAATGATAATAGCGGGGATTTATCATATAATCATAAAACTGTAAAGCCGCAGCATTGACTTGTTTGCCAAAACCACGCCAGCGCTCACTGCAAGCCGCACCATCAGGACAACCATAACCCATTGCCCAATCCAATTGACTGGCCTTAGGGCTAGGATCCTCAATTAAGCTTTGCTCTTTTTGCAGAAGCACTAAAAGGAAACGGGGATTAATAGATGCCCTGACACATTTAGCTTTAGCTTCTTCAAAATCTTGAGGGTTGTCTACGGCGACACCACTGCAATCATAGCTATTAGTAGCCGCATTATAGATAATTTCCGCCGCACTGCGGACCGTGCCATAATAATCTTCTCCCCGATAATTAGCTAAATAACTACCATGGCTCTCTAAAAATTGCTGAATATCCGCAAGGCTCATAGTGCCAGCATCCAGAAGTTCAGCATCACTAATAATCAAATTAGGATTAAATTCAGCCGCCCGTACTAACCGTGGCGTGACTGTAATGACCATAGTCATCACTGAAGCGATTAAAATACCTTTATAAATTAAGCGGGGGGATAAATGCATGGGGGTTATTACTCCAATAAATTAATGTTTAATTTTAGCTGGAACTTTCTCTTCTAGTCGGAAAACGACCTTATTGTTATCAATATCACTAATGACTGTTTCTCCCTCCTTAATTTTACCTTCAATTATTTGCAAGGCCAATTCATCTAGAAGCTGGTTTTGAATTACCCGTTTAAGCGGCCGAGCACCAAAAGTTACATCATAACCCTTATCCGTTAAAAATTTCTTAAGTTTAGCCGTAGCCTTAAACTTAATACCTTTAACAGCCAAACGTTGGCTTACTTTGTCCAACTCCAGCTCTACAATTTTGTTTAACGCTTCTTTGCTTAAACTCTTAAAGATTACTATTTCATCAATACGATTAAGAAACTCCAATTTAAAATGTTCCCTTAAAATATGGTCAATTTTATCTTTCATTTCTACCTCTCGCGCTTGAGCCAACTTCTTAGCGTCACTGCCATCATAAAAGCCAATAGAATAATCTTTAATTACCTCATTGCCTAAATTAGAGGTCATAATAATGATGGTATTCTTAAAATTAATTACTCGACCCTTAGAATCAGTCAGCCGTCCATCATCTAAAATTTGTAGCAAGATATTAAACACATCTGGATGGGCTTTTTCAATTTCATCAAATAAAACGACACTATAGGGCCGACGACGCACTCGGTCAATCAGCTGGTTGCTGTCATCATAGCCAATATAACCCGCTGGCGCTCCTAAAATCTTAGAAACGCTATGCTTTTCCATAAACTCACTCATGTCCAACCGAATTAAAGCATTTTCATCATCAAACATAAACTCAGCCAAAGTTTTAGCTAGCTCTGTTTTACCCACTCCCGTAGGACCAACAAACAAGAAAGAGCCAATAGGTCTTTTTTCTTCATTAATGCCAGCTCTGGAACGGCGGATAGCATTAGCTACAGCCTTAATAGCTTCATCTTGTCCAACTACTCTAGTCTTTAAATAATCTTCAATTTTAGTTAGCTTCTGAGCTTCACTTTCCAACATTCGGGCCACGGGGATACCAGTCCAGCGCGACACTACTTTAGCAATATCTTCTTCATCAACCTCTTCCTTCAAAATTCTGCGGCCGCCACTTTGAATTTTTAATAAGTTCTGCCGTTCACTTTCAATGGCTTTCTCTAATTCCGGAATACGGCTATATCTAATTTCAGCTACTTTTGTTAAGTCATCACCGCGCCGCTCAATAATCTCAGCCTGCGCCCGCAGTTCATCAATTTCTCGCTTGTAATCACGAATCTTAGAAATAATCGCTTTTTCATTTGACCATTGTAATTCCAATTCCTTAGCTTTTTCCTTTAAGTTTTCTAAATCGCGGTTAATCTTTCTGACCTTATCTTTACTATCTTCTTTCAGTAATCCCACTTTCATAATTTCCAACCGCCGAATTTCTCTTTTTAGACTGTCTAGCTCGTCAGGAGAGGAGTCAACCTCCATTCTTAAACTAGAGGCAGCTTCATCAATGAGATCCACGGCTTTATCTGGTAAAAAACGATCAGTAATATACCGCGCCGACAATTTGGCCGCGGCGATCAAAGCATCATCAGTAATGCGAACCCCATGATGCACTTCGTATTTTTCTTTAATACCCCTTAAAATAGCAATTGTATCTTCAACGCTGGGTTCTTCAATAAAAATGGGCTGAAAACGGCGCTCCAAGGCCGCATCTTTTTCAATATATTTTTGGTACTCTTTAATGGTAGTAGCGCCAATTAATTTAATTTCGCCCCGCGCTAAAGCTGGTTTCAACATATTAGAAGCATCCATTGACCCCTCTGAGGCTCCAGCGCCAACAATGGTGTGCAATTCATCCACAAACAAAATAACCTGACCATTACTCTTTTGAACTTCTTTAATAACTGATTTAAAACGATCTTCAAATTCACCACGAAATTTAGCCCCCGCAATTAATAATCCTAAGTCTAAACTCACTAATTCCTTGCCCCTCAGACTTTCCGGCACATCACCACTGACAATACGCTGGGCTAAACCTTCTACAATGGCAGTCTTGCCAGTACCGGCTTCACCAATTAACACCGGATTGTTTTTCGTGCGCCTCGTCAGTACCTGCATAATCCGTCTAATTTCTTCATCACGGCCAATAACTGGATCTAGCTTCTTCTGTCTAGCTAAATCAGTTAAATTAATAGCATATTTCTGCAATACTTTATACTTTTTTTCCGCATCAGTAGAGCCAACAGCTTGAGAACCGCGCAGTTCAAGCAAGGCTTTAAGTAGGTCTTCATAGCCCAGTCCTGCTTTCAGTAAAATAGCCTGGGCCCTAGATTTAATTCCCACGATAGCTAACAATAAATGCTCAGTGGCTACATATTCATCATCTAAGTTTTTAGCCTCTCTCCTGGCTCGCTCTATAACCATTGAGGCCTCGGCTGTACCTTGAACTACACCCTCTGCTATTTGCGGATGGTCTGACTTGGGTAATTTTTCCAGCTCAGCTTCCACTTGGTCAACAATATATTCAGGATCAATCTTTTGGGCCTCAATTATTGGCCGCACCAACCCTTCGTCTTGCTGTAGCAAGGCTAATAATAAATGAAGTGCGCCAATAAATTCCTGGCCGTACTGCTGGGCAACCATTTGGGCATTAATAATAGCTTCTTGAGCTTTTTCAGTAAAATTATCTAACATATCTTATTTTTATTATTTATTATTATTTTAGCAGTCTATTAATTAGAGTGCTAAAAATAATATAGCTCAACTCAGGGTACCTGTCAAGATTATAGCACAAAACAGGCAATTACCAAAATTATTGACAAATAATTGACTTAGGACTAGGGTAATATATCTATAAAATGTACCTAAAAAAATAAATAAAGGAGGTGATATCATGGCACCGATGAAAAGCGTCAATACCCATAACTTAGCTAGCCTCCTCATTTGGCAAATCTACCAAGAGTATGAGAATGCTCTGAGTAAGAAAGAACAATGGGGAGACAGGCTACAAAAAATGGAAAGATTAAGAGAGATCTTAGTCTCCATCAGTTTATTATCATTATGTTTGGTGCTGGCCTATTGGGGTATATTTTTTATTTTTTTGTTCCCTACTTCCACAACATTCTGGGATTATGTTTCTGGAGGTATAATGGCCATACCACTAATGAGCTGCTTGTCAATTATGTTAATAGAGCAAAGAGTGGTTCACTATCAACACAAAATTAGAGAGGTAGACAAGGGGGTGGTGGAATTTATTAAAAAACGCCTTAATCAAATTCTACTGTCCCACACTTGTTTTGCTCACGATGACGTAGATGCTATTATTGATTTTTATTACAAGCAGCTCGGTTGCATTGTGGGTGATTTTTTCAAAGAAAGTTTTGCTTCTCCTCTTAGCCATGAAGAGGAAGAGGAAATAAAAAGCTGGATAAAAACCAGCTGGCCCAATTTTTTTATTAGCCCCTGAGCCCAGGGGCTTTTTTATTGCCGATAACTTCAATTATTTGTATAATAAACTCATCTAAAATGTTGTAAAAAGTTTATGCCAGATACCAGTCAATTTGCAGCTTTAGTTTATCTCGCTACCAGCCAAATTCCTTTAGGTCGCATCAGTACTTACAGCGCCATTGCTCAAGCTATTGGCAGGCCTCAGGCCAGCCGGGCAGTCGGCCAAGCGCTCCATCACAATCCTTTTGCCCCAACTGTGCCTTGCCATCGTGTAGTAAGCCATAGCGGTAAGTTAATTGGCTTTATTCAGGGCGTAGAAGCTCAAAAGAATCTTCTAACTAAAGAGGGGATTATGGTTAATAACCAAGGCAAAATAATAAATTTTAATAAAGTATTTTACCAGCCTAAAATATGTCCCCAAGCTATCCGGACATTATCCAAAAATTACAGGCCTTAGCTAACGCTAATAAAGCTAAAACTTTAAGCCAATTTTTTAAAACTGGTGCCGGGGACTATGGGGCTTGTGATATTTTTTGGGGTATACCAGTACCATTACAACGGCCCCTGGCTCAAGAATATTATAATTTGCCGCTAAGAGATATTAAAAAATTATTAGCTCATCCAGTGCATGAAGTAAGATTTACTGGCGCTCTTATTTTAGTTAATCATTATAATCGGAGTGATAAACAAGAACAAAAGAATACTTTAGATTTTTATCTAAATAATATTCATCTCTTTAATAGCTGGGATATTATTGACTTAACTGCTCCAAAAATTCTTGGTAAATATTTAGTCAATAATAAAAATTATAATATCCTATCAACCCTAGCTAAAGTTAATAATTTATGGGCTAAACGAGCTGCCATGGTGGCTAATCTAACCTTAATTAAAAAAGGGGAATTTGGTCCGGCCTTAAAACTAGCCAAACAATATTTATCTCAAAAAGAAGAATTACTACATAAAGCAACCGGCTGGATGTTACGAGAAATTGGTAAGCAGAATCAATCATCGCTCCTGAACTTTTTAGACCAGTATGCTAGTCAAATGCCACGTATCATGTTAAGATATAGTTTAGAAAAACTGCCACCAGAACTAAGAGAAAAATATTTAAAAAGACGTTATGAACTTCCTTAATTTAATGGGTGTGCGACTAACCAACCTCAATAACCACGAACTATGGACTATTATTGAAAGCTACCTCCAAAGTAGTCATAATCATTTAATTGTCACTGCTAATCCCGAGTTTATATTAACAGCCCAAAATGATAAAAAATTTAGAGATATTTTAAATAGCGCTGATCTAGCTTTACCCGATGGAGTTGGCTTAATTCTGGCAGCTAGAGTTTGTGGCTGTAAACTTCAACGCCATACTGGTGCTGATCTCACTGCTGACCTTATCCAGTACGCCCAACAACATAACCTGCCCATAGCTATTATTAATTGGCGAGGCGGATTATTGTCCCGTAAAGAATTATCTCTAAGACTTCAACAACAATATCCTCATCTTAATTATTTAGTGGAAGATGTAAAAAAGTCTGGCCAATTAGGCCGCCGTCAAGTTAAACGTCTAACTTCATTTAAACCAATTATTATCTTTTCTACCCTAGGAGCGCCCTGGCAAGAATATTTTCTAGATAAAGAACGAGATACCTGGCCTAGCTGCCGCTTGATGATGGGGGTAGGGGGTAGTTTTGATTTTCTTCTTGGAGCTATTGCCAGAGCACCTAAAATTTGGCGTCATTTAGGTCTGGAATGGCTCTGGCGTCTTGGCCAACAGCCCTGGCGCTTCAAAAGAATCTGGCGTGCCGTCATAGTCTTTAGCTATCAATTTATAATCTGGAAACTAAATCCTAGAAAAATCAAGTAGGTGATG
>ENA-UOWE01001781-UOWE01001781.1-activated-sludge-metagenome-genome-assembly--contig:-NODE-1781-length-25478-cov-6.785785_pt1 | contig 25478 bp, 27 predicted proteins | sample MGYA00249841_ERZ761562 | MGnify/ENA primary metagenome ERZ761562 (study PRJEB28883, sample SAMN05720200) | activated sludge metagenome | isolation source: Anaerobic digester | place: Japan...
CGGTCAGATATTCGATCATATGATAGTTGATGGTCTCACAGATGTATTCAATAACTATCACATGGGCGTCACTGCTGAAAATATAGCAAGAAAATACTCATTAAGCAGAAAAGAACAAGATGACTTTGCACTTGCCAGTCAGCAAAAGGCAAAACAGGCTATTGAGTCCGGAAGATTTTCCGATGAAATAGCACCATACGAGCTTAAGGTCAAAAAGGATATTGTGTACTTTGCCAAGGATGAGCATCCCAGATACGATACAACTGCCGACAGTCTGGCTAAGCTTAAACCCGCATTTTTACCTGACGGAACAGTAACGGCCGGAAATGCTTCTGGCATAAATGATGGTGCAAGCGCTTTGATACTTGCCGGCGAAGAGGCTGTGCAGAAGTACGGTCTCAAACCTTTGGCCGAAATACTCTCTTATGCTCAGGCAGGTGTAGATCCTTCAGTTATGGGTCTTGGACCTTATCCGGCTATTAAGAAAGCCCTTGAAAAAGCAGGACTTAATCTTAAGGATATTCAGCTTCTTGAACTGAACGAAGCTTTCGCTGCACAGTCGCTGGGAGTAATAAAGGAGCTTTGTGAAGCTTACGGTCTTTCAAAGGACTGGATAATGGAAAGAACTAATGTAAACGGTGGTGCAATTGCACTTGGCCATCCTATCGGAGCATCAGGGAACAGGATTATTGTTTCACTTTTGTACGAAATGAAAAAGAGAAGTTTGAATTTCGGATTGGCTTCGCTTTGTATAGGCGGAGGAATGGGGACTGCGGTTTTAATTAAAAATCTGTAGGCTTTAATTCACAAAAAGGGGTGAGTATATGAGAAAATTTTTAGCAGTATTGATGGTTATGTTAGTAGCTCTCAGTATTTTTGCAGAACCGGGAGTAACCAAGGATGAAGTTAAAATAGGTTCTTTCCAAGCTTTGTCAGGTGCTGCGGCCATAATAGGTCAGAGTATGACTGCCGGTATGAAAGCCTACTTTAATTATGTAAACGACAACGGCGGGGTTTTTGGCAGAAAAATAAATCTTCTCGTTGCTGATGATCAACTCAACCCTGCAAAAACAACGGTTGAAGTGAAAAGGCTTGTAGAAAATGACAATGTGTTTGCAATTGTTGGAGGACTGGGAACACCAGGCTGTCTTGCGGTTGTTGATTACCTAAACAATGCAAAAGTGCCTTTTGTTTATCAGGGAAGCGGAGCTTCAGTGCTTGCTATTCCTCCGAAAAACTATGTTTTTACAGTTCAGCCCAACTATACGCTTGAAGGAAATATAATGATAAGGCATATGTATACAAACCTCAAGGCAAGAAGAATTGCCATCGTTTACAGAAATGCCGATGACGGAAAAGAAGAGTATCTTGCTGCTAAGGAAGCTCTTGAAAGATTTAACCTTAAGCCTGTTGCAGAAATAGCTATAAATCCTTCCGCAACTGATTTTTCTACGGAAATGACCAAGCTTGTTGCTGCTAAACCGGATGCTATAATTCTTATGGCTTTTATTCAGCAGGCTCCTCAGTTTATAAAACAGGCAAAGCAGTATGGCCTTTCAAAAGCCAAGATAGTAGGTACATACTCAATTTCTGACGCTTCGCTTATAACTCTTACAGGAAAGGATTCCGAAGGCGTTCAGGCAATGGCATGGGTGAATGTCGATTTTTCAAATCCTGATCAGGATGTATTTAAGATATACGGAAAGTACAACAACAATCAGATGCCAAATGCTTATGCGATAGCAGGTATGATTGCAGCGGAAATATTCACCGAAGGTCTTAGGAGGACAGGAGCAGATCTTACCAGAGATAAACTGGTTAAAGCTCTTGAGACTCTGAACAAATGGACCGGAGTCGTTGCACACGAAATAACCTATGGACCTTATAACGTTAAAGATACCAGCTGCAGAATGGGTAAACAGTCGATGTATGTTCTTGAAGTTAAAGACGGAGTGTTTGCTACTGCTTCGGATTGGGTAAGTTTTGTACAGTAAAAAAATTAAATTTTGGGTAGGGTAAATTTTCCCTACCCTTTTTTAAGAGGTGGCTGATGCTTGAAGTTAAAGGCATTACTGTTAAGTTTGGTGGACTGACCGCGGTGAAGAGCATGAATATGACAGTGGAAAAAGGGAAGATTCACTCGCTTATTGGTCCAAACGGAGCGGGTAAAACTACTCTTTTCAATGTCATTACCCGTGTTATAAATCCGGTTGAAGGTGAAGTTTTCTATAAGGGTGAACCTCTTATAAAGTTAAGTGCAGAAGAAATAATATCAAGAAAGATTAGCAGGACTTTTCAAAACCTTCAGTTATTTAATGGGATGAATGTTTATGAGAATATTTATTCGGGTTATGTGAACAACTATAAAAAAGGTATTTTTTCTGTTTTATTGAAGAAAAACAAAAATTTTGATTCTGAAACAAGAGAAAAAATTCTTTATGTTTCAGAACTCTTGCAGATAAAAAACAGGCTTGGTTCATATCCGTCACAGCTTTCATACGGTCTTTTGAAAAGAGTTGAAATTGCCCGGGCACTTATTTCTGATCCGGAGCTCCTCTTGTTCGATGAACCGGCTGCGGGACTCAACCATACCGAGAAATCCGAAGTTGAGGATATCTTTGAACTGGTTAACAGACAGGGAAAGACCATTCTTTTGGTAGAGCACGATATGGCTTTGGTTATGAAGGTATCAGATAAAATTACTGTTATGAGCTTTGGTGAAAAAATCGCCGAGGGTACACCTGCTGAGGTCGCAAACGATCCTCAGGTCATAAGAGTATATCTGGGGGAGAGAGAAGATGCTTAGAGTTGAAAATCTTTCTGTGAACTATGGTCATGTTAAAGCTGTTAAAGAAATCTCTTTTGAAATAAAAAAGGGAGAAATAGTTTCAATCCTTGGTGCAAACGGAGCAGGAAAGACTTCTGCCCTTTTTGGAGTTTCTGCTGTTGTAAAAAGTAAAGGTAAGGTTTTTTACAAGGATAAAGATATCTCCGATTTTACAACTTATCAGAGGGTAGAAAAAGGGATAATTCTTTGCCCGGAGAATCGTCGTGTTTTCTCCGGCCTTTCTGTAGAAGAAAATCTTAAAATGGGAAGTTATTTAAGAGGCAACTACCAAAAAAACATCGAAACTGCATATAGAATGTTTCCTATCCTGAAGGAAAGGAAAAAGCAGGCTGCAGGATCGCTTTCAGGCGGCGAACAGCAGATGCTGGCAGTTGCAAGGGCGCTTATGTCAGATCCGGAGCTTCTTATGCTGGATGAACCATCACTTGGACTTGCACCTGTAATTGTTGATCAGATATTTAAGGCTCTAGTCGAGTTGAAAAGATCGGGCATATCAATTCTGTTGGTAGAGCAAAACGCACTCAAATCGCTCAAAATAAGCGACAGGGCGTATATTCTCGAAACAGGAAGGATTGTTCATTCAGATGATGCAAAGACACTTCTTAACGATGAAAAAGTAAAAAAATCTTACCTTGGGATATAGAGGTGGTCGATTTGTTAATACTGCAAAGTATAATTTTAGGAATACCACAGGGAGCATTATATGGGCTTATGGCCTTTGGAATATCTCTTATATTTAGGACTGTAGGCGTAATGAACTTCTCACACGGAAATGCCGGGATGTTCAGTGCATTTATAGCGCTTACCGTGTTTCTTTTAACACAAAATCTTTTATTGGCAATACTTTGTGCGGTTATATTCGGAATACTTCTGGGATTTCTTATTGAAAAATTTCTAATGAGACCTGTGAAGCATCTTTCGCACGGTGGCATGCTCATAATAACCTTAGGCATACTTATGATCCTTGAAGGTCTTGCGCAGATTATTTGGGGAGTAAACCCTTTCAGCTTCAACGAACTGGTAAGTGCTCCTCCACTTATTTTTACACTTGGCGAGGATGGACTCCTTATACTTCCGCTTAACGATCTGCTTATAACAGTTATTTCGCTTGGAATAACCATTCTGTTGGCAGTTTTCCTTAAAGTAACCAAAGTGGGAATAGCTATAAGAGCACGATCACAAGATGAGGTCGGTTCCAAAGTGGTCGGAATAAACACAAATATGATAGACGGGTTGGTATGGGGTATTGCGATAAGCCTTTCTGCTCTTGTAGGTGTTCTTATTGCACCTAAAACCACAGTCACTCCGACTATGATGATAAACATGCAGCTTTACGGTTTTACAGCAGGTGTTCTCGGAGGATTTACAAGTCTTTACGGATCAATTCTGGGCGGTATAATACTCGGGATTCTTGAAAAAATAGTCGGAATTTACATCTCCCCGGATTATCAGCTTACGATAATACTTCTTATAATAATACTGATGCTGGCATTTAAGCCTTCAGGCCTTTTTGCCAAGAAGTTTGAAGGGAGAGTGTAAGTATGAACATAAAAAAAGCTTTGATAGTTCTTATAATAGGAGTATTATTAGGAGTATTATTTATAAATAAATCCTTCCTTTTGATGATATTTTCTCTTGTACTTATATACGCAATTGCCGCTATGGGATTGAATATAGTGTCCGGCTTTACCGGCCAGGTTTCCATTGGGCACGGAGCATTTATGGCTGTTGGAGCCTATACTACTGCCGCTATGGCTATGGACTTTGGAACTCCTTTTTATATAAACATTGTTATAGCTATAATTCTTGCAGCGTTTCTTGGCTTTTTAATTGGACTGCCGGCATTAAGGCTAAAGGGTTTTTATCTTGCAATAGCCACAATGGCTTTTGGAGTTGCTGTTGAGCAGCTGTTCGCAGCTATAGAGCATTTTGGCGGACATATAGGAATGAGAAATATTCCTAGGTTTTTTGAAAGTGATTTTTATATTTATCTTCTGAATCTTGTGTTTTTTGTAGTTCTTACATATGTTGCATCTCTAATCTTACATTCTCCTGTCGGTGAGAAGTACAAGATGGTCAGGGACAGCGAGGTTGCAGCAAGGGCATATGGGATTAAGCCTTCAAAGATAAAATTGAATGCTTTCATAGTAAGTGCGATTTATGGGGGAATAGCTGGTGCATTATACGCACATACGGTTGGATACATCTCTCCTCCTGATTTTGGAATGAACACATCATTGAACCTTTTATCTATGATTGTAATCGGAGGTATGGCATCTCTGGAAGGCGGTATGATCGGTTCTATAATAATAACAGGACTTCCTTTCCTGTTTTCGCGTGGAAATATACCTATGACGCTTATATTCGGAGCACTTCTCATAGTATTTGTCTTATTCTTTCCACAGGGAATTGCTTACGGTCTAAAACTCCTTTCTATGAAGTATCTTGGGAGGCCATGGGCTTTATTGATCAAAAAAAGTTGGAGCCGCAGGGCTGAAGATGGGAAATACGTTACCGTAAATGGGAAAAAGATTTTTTATCGTCAGCAGGGAAGTGGTCCAGCTATACTAATGATCCACGGTAATTTCGGATCACACAGATGGTATGAAAAGGTAAGCAGTATAGACGGATATACAACTTATACACCCGATCTTGTAAATTTTGGAAAATCTGATAGAATTGATAATGTGAGCATAGATATATATGCCGACTTTATAAAGGGTTTCATGAATCAACTGAAGATAGAAAAGGCAGTGGTGGTAGGACATTCACTTGGCGGTGCTGTGAGTATGTCTCTTGCCTTCAGGTATCCTCAATTAGTTAGTAAGCTGATTCTGGTGGACTCTGCGCCTGTCAATGGTCTTATCACGCCGGAAGAGAACTTTCCTGTTCTGGAGATGATGAAAGGCAACGTATCTCTTCTTAGAGACAGTCTTAAAGGAATTATGCCGGCTTGTGAAGACCGGAAGATTCTTTCAGAATTAGTTAAAGATGCCCTGCTCATGAAAGATGAATGTTTCAGCGAGAATGCGAGAGCTTTATCACGATATGATTATACAGAGCTTGCAGAAAAGTATAAAAATCCTGTTCTTTTTATTATTGGAAAGAAGGATCTGTTGATCACACAAGATATGGCTGAAACCACTATCAAAAATTTAAACGGTAGGCTCGAGGTACTTGATCATGTCGGACACTCTGTTATGTTGGAAGATCCGCAAATGTTTAAAAAATTATGTATAAATTTTGTAAACCTATAGTCCTTAAGGACTATAGGTATTCTTTTGTATGGGAGTGAGTAACTTGGAAGATACCAGAATGAAAACCAAAGACAGGCTTATTGAATCTGCTCTTGAGTCATTTTCAGAAAGATGGTATGAAACAGTCTCAGTAGCAGAGATATGCAGAAATGCAAACCTTTCCAACGGAGTTTTTTACAGGTACTTCAAAGATAAGGAAGAGATTTTCAAAGAGATCCTTGACATCTTCCTCAAAGATCTCAGCGAAAACCTTGAGCACATTAAAGGAGAGTCGGTTGTTCAAAGACTGGACTATCTTTTCAATGCGATAGTTAATTCGGGAGTAAAGTTTAAAAGGATGGTAAGTGTATATAGGGAAGGGCAGTACAGATTTCATGAGTACGAAAAAAAACTGGCAGACATCTATAAAAAAGGACTTTCAGAGGTCTTTAAAAAAGATATTTCCGAAGCAGAGTACCTGTTTGGTACATGCGGAATAAGATTCCTTTCAACAAGATCTTTGTATAAGCATATAGTTTTGGATAATAAAATTTTGCTTCAAGGGGAGAAGATGGTTCTTAACGGTATTTTCAGCAATCAGGTAAACAACTATGAAAAGATCTTTGATTTTGATGCTAAGCAACTTGAAGCTGTTCAGGAAACAACTTCGAGGGAGAAGTTGATATCGGCAGGGATGGAACTGTTTGGGGAGTACGGATACTATAACGTCAATGTTTACGATATAGCTAAAAAAGCGGGTTTTGCCGTAGGTACTTTCTATATATACTTTGACAGCAAGGAAGAGTTCATGTCTGAACTGATTGAGATCATAAATTATAAAACTAGGCATTTTATAAGCCAGAACATCAACCACTCTTTGAACAGAATTGAACAGGAGCTTCAGGGAATGTATCTTTTCCTAAAATTTTTTGAGGACAAGCTTATATACTATCAGATAGTCAGAGAGGCAGAGTTTGTTGTGAACAACAAAGTGAAAGATTACTATGACAACTTCGAAAAAGGCTATCTCAAAAATTTGAATGATGTCAAAGATTACGATCATTCAGTTATAGCAAATTTTCTTATGGGGATTTCGCATTATCTTGGTATAGAGACTCTTTTCAGCAGATCTGCCGAAGATAAAAAAAGCATAATAAAAGAACTCGGAACTCTTTTATACTCTGGCATGGAAAAGTAGAAGATTATTTCTGTACTGTTTCATGCAGAAATGAAAGAATAGAAGACGGGGTCGCCTTCTATTCTTTCAAAAATCCTTTGACCAAATCACAAAAAAGCGGGAGTTTTTCTAGAAACATTGCATGGGCTGTTTTAGGGATGCAAATTATTTGAGATTGTGGAATTTTTTCATTCATTTTAAGCATTTCAAGGTATGGTGTGGCTATATCCTCGTCTGCACCTATCAGTAAAGTTGGAGCAGTAATATTTTTGATTTCGTCTCGTATGTCGAAGGTTTCGTTAGAAGAAGCCAGTCTTATAAAACCGTCAAACCATTGCTTGGTAAGAGTTGACTTGAAAAGCCTTCGTCTGTTCATAAGCCACTCATAATTGCTCTGATAAAAATACCTTGAGTATATAAAAGGCAATGAAACATCAAAAAAGAACTCACCGTCATAGGTTGCTGCAGAAGCTTTCCAAGCCTGCCCAATTGACTTAAGAAAGTTGTCTACATGTGAAATGGTGTTGGATAAAACAAGCTTATCAACCATTTCAGGGTGTTTTAGGGCAAAAAGCTGAGCAACCTGTCCCCCGTATGAAAGACCTACAAGGCTGGCCTTCTTAATTCCTATTTCTGTAAGCAGATCTCTAAGATCTTGTACATGCATACTTATATCGTATTGGTAATCAACATATCTGGACTTTCCCTGATCCTTCATATCGTAAGTTATAACCTGAAAATCTTTTTCAAGATACTTCACATGTTCTGCCCAGCTTGGAACGCTCATCATTATGCCGTTAAGCAGGACAATAGGTTTTCCGTTGCCACTGATATTGTAGTTAATGCCTAATTTTTCAGAAAACACATGAATCACCTCTCATTCAATTTCAATTATAATACAAGGTGAAAAATAAGTAAAACCTTTCTGTATATGCTTAGCGGTAAATAAACTTAATTAGAGTTAAATAAACTTAATTAGAGTTAAAAATGCATATAAAACAAAAATAAGAGAAGAATATGATATTCTTCTCTTATTTAAACGTTTTGACCATTTTTATACAGTTATAACTATTTTGTGAAACAGCTGAAGCTTCTTCAGGAGTAAACCCAAGCTTTATAAAGTAATTCTCCAGAGTTCTAGGGGAAAAGAATACCATCTTGCTGCATCCCTTGCTCTTAGAAAATTTTTCTATCTCAGAGATCATGAATATACCGTATCCCTTGCTTCTGTAATCCTTCAGAATAGCAAATTTTTCTATCCTCATACAGTTTTCTTCGATCATCCTTGTCCTGCACGTTCCAACGGCAATTCCGTTGGCAAACAGAAGAAAATGATCTGATATCTCTTCAAGGTCATCCTTTTTGAACTGCGGAGGATAGATCAATTCGTTTCCAAAAACAAGATTCCTGATCTCCATGGCTTTATCAAAGTATGCGGTATTATCCGAAGAAAAAGTAACCACAAGAACAGACATCTACTTCACCATCCTATAGACATTTTTTATTGCTAAACCAATATCCTCTGCCAGAGGGGCAGTGAATGTCATCTTACTGCCGGTTGCAGGATGAATTACCTCAAGACGGTAAGCATGAAGCATCTGCCTGAAAATATCGTATTTTCTGTCTTCATTAGCTCTACCGTAAACTTCATCTCCCATCAGAGGAAATCCAAGATAGTTGAAATGGACACGGATCTGATGAGTTCTACCTGTTTTTAGGACAACTGAAACAAGAGTTGCCACCGAACCAAAACGTCTCAGAACTTTAAATTCTGTCACAGCCGGTTTTCCGCCATCTACGACAGCCATCTTTATACGGATCTGTGGATGCCTTCCAATAGGCGCATTTATAGTACCTTCATTTTCAGGAATTTTTCCTTTGACAAGCGCAAAGTAGCTTTTCTTAACGATACGATTCCTAAACTGGTCAGAAAGCGCTGTGAAAGAGGCTTCATTTTTTGCAACAACAATAAGTCCCGAAGTATCCTTATCAAGCCTGTGTACAATCCCCGGCCTTATATCTTTCTTATCTCTCTGTATTTCAGGACAGTGAAATAAAAGAGCGTTTACCATAGTATCCTTCATGCAGTTTCCGCTTGGATGAACAACCATTCCCGCTTCTTTATTGATTACTATAATGTCATGGTCTTCATATATTATATCAAGGGGAATATCCTGAGGAACAGCTTCATGCGGCGCAGGTTTTTCAGGTAATTCTAGTACTATAACATCATCCTGCCTGACTCTGTACCCTGGCTTTTTTGGCTCTGAATTAACAAGGATCTGCCCATCCTTTATAGATTTCTGTATAAACGTCCTTGAAATCCATTCGGGTACTTTTCCACAGATGAAAAGGTCAAGTCTTTCATTAACATCATTGAGGGTTACTGGTATTTTTTGCTCCAATTTTTTCAGTCCTTAAAAAGTATATGGCAAGCAGTACAGCACCAATCGTGACAAAAGAGTCGGCAACGTTAAAAACAGAGAAGAATGGAACATAAAACATATCCACAACATAGCCTAAGCGCACTCTGTCCACCATATTGCCGATCGCTCCGCCTATGATCATATTTACTGCAAGATCACCCAACGGGGACAGCTTACCCTGTCTGTAAAACCTGTCTCTGGCAATAAGCATAAAAACAGCCACGATAACCGATACAACTCCAAAAAACATCGAAGAACCTTTGAAAGCACCAAAGGCAATACCTGTATTCTCGGTATATGTCAGTTCAAAAAACCAAATTTTTATTGGATCATATAAAAGATACTTTTTAGCAATAACTTTTACCAGTTGGTCGGCAAATATTATTACCGGTACTATCCAACTCATTACTTCTCCTTTTGATAAAAAAACGGTGCTATCGTTTTAAGACCAATCTCACGATAGTTAAAAATTCTTTCGGTAGATCCTACGAAAAGAACACCGTTAGGTCTGAGAGCGTCGGCAAATTTTTTATATAGTCCTTCCTTTGCATCATTGTCAAAGTATATAACAACATTCCTGCATATAATAAGATCGAAATTTTTTTCAAAAGGATCAGTCAGAAGGTTGAGCTGTTTGAATTTGATCCTGCTTTTAAGCAGCTGCTTTACCTGAAGCTTTCCATCGGCAAGTTTTGTAAAGTACCTGTCTTTAAGCTCGCTACTCATGTTTATAGCACTTCTTTCCTCATATATTCCTTCCTGGGCTTTAGCTAGGACAAACTTATCAAGATCAGCGGCAAGAATAGATGCATTTCTGGCTCTCATCTCTTCAAAAACGATTGAAAGAGTGTAAGGTTCTTCCCCAGAAGAACAGCCTGCGCTCCAAGCCTTGAATGCGGAAGAATTTTCTTTCATAAGCATGGGAAGTATATTCTTTTGTAAATACTCCCATTTTTCAGGATTTCTGAAGAATTCTGTAACGTTTATCGTCAGTTTATCAAGAAACTCATCCCATTTCTTTGGATCATTTCTTAGATCCTTCATATAATCGGAGTAAGTTTTATATGAGTACTTCTTCATTAAAATATCTATTCGCCTTCTTACCCTGTGCTGTTTATAGCCTGTCACATCAAGCTGGAAATACTTTATTAAATCTTGAAGAAGTCTCTCATAATCTTTGTCGTCATACTGGGACTCGTATACTATTCCTTCTTCCATAAAACACCTCCGTTTTTATACTTTTAGTATGAAAGATATGCCAAACCCCAAATTGGAAATTACAAACATAAGTTTGTCGTTTATAGGTATCCTGTAAGAAAAAATACTGTTGGAGTAATTGAAGTATAAAGAGTTAATGAGAAGTTTGCCGGATGATTTGCTGTATCTGAAAATGACTTCTTCGGTCATTATGTACAGATCATCAAGAAAAAAATCATGTACGGAAAAGAAAATGTTCTTTCCCAGATTAAAAAAAGGTCTAACGCCATTCTGTCCTATGTTGAGATAAAAGCCAAGTGAGTTATTATCAATTCCTATGTTGAACTCTGATGTCTTTATATCGGTAAACTTTATCCAGTAAGAGCTTTTCAGCAGTCTGTCAGAAAAATTTATGCCAAAAAAAAGATCTTTTAGGGACAGATTCAAAAAATTATCGGCATTAACTGAAAAGAACTCATAGTTGGTCTTTATAAAGGTGGGACTGCGGATCTCTTTTGGGTAACGGTAGGTGATCTCAAATCCTGGCTGACTAAAGTCAATGTAATTAATCACCTGGTCTATATCGCTCACTTTTATTTTTTCGTTCTGAAATTCTATAAAATAAAACAATCCGCCGCTGTATACATCAGGCAGATCAAAATTGAAGTTAAAATTTATTTGAAGGGAATTTTTGTAATCCGCAATAATCGAACTTTCTCTTCCAAAGAAAAACAAAGAACATAAAAGGATGCATATTAAAAAAACAAATTTTTTCAAAATATACACTCCTAAGAAAATAAAACGGGGACGAAGTCCCCATTTATTCACATATTCTGAGCAAGTTTTTCCATTTCAGCTTCGTCTATTTCGTAATTTCCAAATACTTCCTGGACATCATCGTTATCGTCGAGAGAATCCAAAAGTTTCAACAATTTTTCTGCATCTGATCCAGTCACTTTAACTGTGGTCTTAGGCAGATAGCTTAACTGAGCTTTTACTGTAAAACCAGCGTTTTGTATGGAGTTTCTCATGTTTCCCAGAGACTCTACCGGACCTACAACTTCTACCGGATCGTCTGAGTCGTCTACGTCCTCTGCACCCGCATCAATAGCGGTAAGAAGAAATGCATCGGAATCGGTTACTTCATTCTTCGGAACTTCCAGAACAGCTTTTCTTTCAAAGTTCCAAGAAACAGCTCCGTTTTCGGCCAATGCTCCGCCATGTCTGGATAATATGTGTCTTATTTCCTGAGCGGTTCTATTTTTGTTGTCCGTAACTACGGAAATTATAAGGGCCACACCAGAGGGACCATAACCTTCATACATTATTTCAACGAGAGCATCTGCTCCTTCAGCACCAACACCTTTATTTATAGCCGATTCGATTTTGTCTTTAGGCATGTTTGCATCTCTTGCTTTTTCTATAGCGGTTCTCAATCTCGGGTTTGAATCAGGTACAGCTCCACCTTCTCTGGCTGCAACCGTCAATTCTCTAATAATTTTTGTGAACATCTGCGATCTTTTCGCATCCTGTGCACCTTTCCTGTGCTTAATATTCGCCCATTTGTTGTGGCCTGACATCTTATATCCCTCCTAAAAACTTTTAATTGCAAGTAAAGTTGTATCATCATGCTGCTCGGCATTTTCCACAAAAGTATCTACCGAATCTATTATACTATTAACTATTACATCTGTGTTATCTATTTTTATCAGTTGTATTAAGCTTTGTAATCTTTCCCAGCCGTACTCTTCGTTTTTGGGGTTGCGAGCCTCAGTCAGTCCGTCGGTATATGTAAAAAAGACAAAATCATCCGTATAGCTGAAATTTTCTGCGGAATAAGCGTTATCTTCAACTATTCCAAGAGGTAACCCTCCTGCCTTGTTGGAGTAAAACCTTCCGTCTATAAAAAAAGGTGATTCGTTATGTCCTGCATTTATTATCTGAATGGTTTTGCTTTCTGAATCAACAAGCACAAATATGGCAGTTACAAATCTGTCCGAAGGCAGACTCCTGCAAAGAAAGTTGTTTATATAGTTAACAACTTCCCCAAGATCGGCAGCATTTTCCACCTTACTTCTTACCACTCCTTTAAGCGAACTCATTATAAGTGCAGCAGGAACACCTTTACCGGAAACATCGGCAAGAATAGCAAAAAGCTTTGTTTCACTCAGTTTTAAGGCGTCATAGTAATCACCGCCGACATCGAAAGCCGATCGATAAAAGGTTGAAAGTTGAATTTTTTCAAATGTGGGTAAAGTCTTTGGTAAAAGAGACTCCTGTATTTCTTTTGCAAGTTTAAGCTGTTCATCCATTTTCTGCTGTTTTATACGCTCTTTAAGATAGTTCATAGTATCAAAACCGAATGCCAACTGTTCAGCAACTGATTCTAAAATTTTTTTATCTGAGGCTAAAAATATTGAACGGTCTTTTTTTCCGTAAAGCAAAAGAAAACCCCAAATCTTTATCTGTGATTTTATAGGAACCAGTAGCATAGAATCTGGATAATCGTTTATCTCATCGCGTTCTTTTAAAATAGTTTTAATAGGCTTAGTCCGGTTCATTATGTTAAGAAGCGGGAGTATGTTAAGATCAGCATCAAGAAACTCCGAATACAAAAGATTAAAGTCGTGATAATCATCATTAAGGATGAACTCACCTACCACTATATTTCTGAAGTTTATTACATCTTTTAACCGCGAGACTACATTTTCTATTGCTAGTCTGGGATCTTTGACCGAGAAAACCATCTTACTTATATCCAAAACAGTGGTTAGTTCTTCATAGGTTCTTGAAATTTCTTCGAACTGAGCCTGAAGAATGAGGGTGTTTTCTTCAATTTTCACTTTATAATTATTAAGCTCGTTTATGTATATGTCAATGAGCTTATCCACTCTTTCCTGAAGTTCCGCAATATCATCGGTATCATCGGAAAAAGCGTTCAAAATAGAGTTAAGCTTAGTGTAAATTCTTTTATAATCACTCATGCTCTACTCTCCGACAAGAGATTTGACGGTATCGATAAGCTGTTTTGGACTGAAAGGCTTGGTAAGCACTTTCCTTGCGCCTAAAGACAAAGCGTTTTGCTCATCATCTTCTCCACCCTTTGCTGTAAGAACGATAACGGGTATATCCATGCCCTCATCCTTTAGTATTTTTAAGACTGTAAAGCCATCCATTATAGGCATCATGATATCAAGACATATGGTATCCGGACGTACTTTCTTAATCTTATCTATAGCATCTTTTCCGTTAACGGCTTCCTGCACATCATATCCGGCGTGCTTTAGATTGAAAGTAAGTATATTGCGCAATACTTCGGAGTCATCAACAACCAGTATTTTTTTCATATTCAGCCCTCCATACGGCTTCATCACATATTGGAATAAAAAAATCCTTCTCCGGTTCAAATCCATCTTTAACCAGCTTAAAAGGATTGAAAAGCATATCGCTTTCCTGTATATATTGTATCATAAAAAAGCCTTTTTTATTCACGGAATAGGTGAAATTCATAAACAGGTCTTTGAATTCATAAGATTTTTTTCCTTTTTCTATAGAGGAATTTTCATATAAAAGTAACTTTTTAAAAACATTTTCGGAAAGATAGCATTTGAAACAATATCCTTCAATTTCTGTCGAAAGCTTGAAAGAAGTTGGAGTCTCCATGTATTCCAAAAGATCCAGTCCTTTCTGAATGTTGCCTGATACTTTTGAAAAATCAAAACAGTCTTTAGTCTGTACGGTAAGATATAAGGCCCTATTTATAAATCCAAGAGGGATTGCGGGCGAGTATGAGATCATAGGCATTGGATGGAATCCCTGAGAATAATCCATGGGACAGCTTGACCTTCGCATAAACATTTCTACTGTTCTGGCTATATCGTTGTGAGATATGTATGAAAGACATGAATATTTCTTAAATCTTAATAGATATTTCATTTGTATGCACCTCGGAATGAGATATGATATAATAATTTTGGTACGAGAAATACTTGTAAAAAGAACTTTGGGAGGAAGATCAGTGAGAAAATATTTCAGAAGTTTTTTTATAGGATTTGCGATAGGTATGTGTTTTTTTGCTTTTCTTTTTATTTACACATACAATTTTTATAAAAATTCAAACTCCATATTTTTCATTAACTCTAATTATAACACTTATCTGTTCAGGAACGGTGAACTAATCTTACCTACAAAGTACAAGTATGTAAAGCTTGCAGATATGCCGGTGAACCTTATAAATACACTTTTATGGTCTGAAGACAGGGATTTTTATGAGCATTACGGTTTTAACATAAAATCTTTCTTAAGAGCAGTAGTTGTTAATGCTTTTACACTGGATTTTTCGCAGGGTGGAAGTACCATAACTCAACAGCTGGCAAAGATGGTCTATCTTTCGAATGAAAAAACCATAAAAAGAAAGATGCTTGATATAATGCTTGCTTTTTTTATTGAAAGATCCTACTCTAAAGATGAGATACTTGAAGCATATATGAACAATGCAGCCTATCTTGGGAACGATATACTTGGATTTCCCGCAGCTGCTGACAGGTACTTCAAGAAAAATATAAACGATCTGAGCTTTGCAGAGATGGCAGTTTTGGTGGGTATAATAAATGGACCTTCGATATATGACCCATACCGTCATCCAGAAAGAGCCAGAAAACAGGCACAGGCACTTCTCAACTCTCTTGGCGGATCAAATCTTAAGAATACTGTTGATCTTAAAAAGGCTGCGGAAGATTTGGAAAAGATGGAGTTTAAAAAATTTACATATGAAGACCGTTATGTTGAGCTTATCTACCAATGCATAAGCGAACTGAAGGAGCTTAATCTCAAATCAGGCGGATATGTTATAAAAAGCACGTTTGATAAGGACATATTCGAATCAGTAACCATGCCGGCAACTGCATGCGGCATTGCTATAAATAATAAAACCGGTGAGATGCTTGGATTTTGGGGCAGCCAGTATTCTGTATTTCTATCTCAACAGCAGGTTGGATCAGGAATAAAACCATTCTATTACTCTATGGCGATAGAAAACGGCTATACATTTGACACTATTTTGCCTGATAAGCCTACGGACTTTGGAGGATGGAAGCCTCAGAACTTTGATAAGAAGTTCAGAGGAGAAGTGACGCTTAAGGAATCTCTTGTAAATTCGATAAACCTTTCTTCTATTTATCTTGCCATGCATGTTTCAACATCACCAGCCAACTCCATACAAAAAATAGAAGACTTTCTTAAACAGAATATAGGTATAAAGGGTAAGTATCCCGGAGATCTCACTCTTTCTTTGGGTACACTGGAGACTAATCCGTATAATATGGTGAGAGCTTATGCGATGTTCGCAAATTATGGACTTATTCCTAAGATATTCTCGGTTTTTGAAGTATATGACCGCCGTGGAAATATTATTTTCAGGCAGAATCCTTCTATTGAAAGAAAAGTAGAGGGAATTTCTCCGCAGACTTATGCTTCGATGGTTCAGCTCTTAAGGGAAACGGTTGTTTCCGGAAGTGCTAAACGTGCAAATGTTAATGGGATTGAACTGGTCGGAAAAACCGGAACTGCAGAAAGTGCCGCATGGTTCACAGGCAATACTGGAAGCACAAGCCTTTCAGTAAGAGTTGACGGAAAGGATCTTTTATCTTCAACTGCAGCCGTTCCTATTGCGCAGACTATAGTCAAGTCTTTTTATTACAATACTCCTAACTATAAGATACCGATTTATGCCTCTGTAAAAGGCCTGAATAAGCTTGATTTTTTTGCTGATCCTATTACATTCATCTCCAAAGGAATGGATGTAATAAGTTATCTTGCTGATGCAAAGCTTTCCGAAGGAATTGAGAGAATAGGGCAAAAAATAGAAGAAGTTATAACAGATATTGAGTTCATATATCCTGACATGGCATTGAAAATAAGACAATGGTATGCAGTAAACTCGGTTGACTTTTTGGACGACCCGTATACGTTTGTCTTGAATGGTTCAGATATTTCAGCTTATCTGGAAAAGCTTGATATAAATGAGGAAAAAGCCATAAGGCTTATGGAGATTTCGCAAGAACTTTCTTCATCGTATCCAGATGTGAGCATGAAGATCAATCAATACCTTAAAGAAAAAGGCTATGTAACAGCTTTAAGGGAGGATAATCATGAAGATCAATAAGTATAAGAAAGGAAAGGTAATAATAGAAAAAGACAGTTCCGTAAAAAAACTCTTTTATATACAGCAGGGAAAGATTACAGATACCAAAAGCATATTCAGCAGCGGTTCTTTTTTCGGACTTGTTTCATTCTTTACGGAGCTTAATGTGCTTAATGATTACAGAGTACTTGAAAATGCAGTTCTATACGAATATGATTGTATAGATGAGATTCCCGAAGATATTCTGATGTTTTTTATAAAGTCTCTTTCGGATATGTACGTAGGCTTCTCTTATATGAGTCTTGTAGGCAGAATGCCCGATCCGAGTTTTATAATAAGTAATTACAATGACCAGAAAAGTTCAACTGCTGGCGAGTCAAAAAAAGATCTTTTAAAAGAACTTAAAGGAGACGGAGACCTAGATGATTTTATAAAAGCTTTGGATTTTTATATTAACGACAACGATGAAGAGGTCGATATACCACAAACCTTTACGGAATTTAAAGGCGCAATAAACAAGCTTCTTGTGGAATTTAATGTTTCTAGATTTATAGCCATGATGAGATATGCCATAGTAAGAAAAAGCTTTCCGGCTGAGAACTGGTATGCTTTTTTTTCAGAACTTTTTGAAAGATCGATAACTCTTAACGACAGGGCACTTACATTATATATAATTTACAGCGCATCTTTTATGTTGACGGATCTGAAACAGTTAAACTCACTTCTGAGAAAGCACTGGGAGTTTTTAAGGTTTAATGGCTTAAACTCATGGATAGACTATCTTCTAAGAGTACACAACAATAAGTTGATAGCACAGGTTGATGATTAGTATGAATATTGAAAGAATAACTAATTTCGGGGTAAGGATAGACGGCATTTATATTGTTGCAAAGGGTATTGTGCTTGGATTAATATATGGTTTTGAAAATAACAGACTGTTCAGGGTCTTTTCGACTGGAGATATAATTGGGCTTGATAAATACTATTGTAATATAGGCCTTATAGATTATTTCGGGATAGGAGATTTTGAACTGGATAATCTTTCTGACGATGAGTTTAAGGAAAAACTTAAAGATAAAAATTTCTGCAAGCTATTTTCTGAATCATTGAAAGAACTTTTTTCAGAGCTTTCGTCCTTTTCAAAGGAAGATGAGCATGTTATACTCTATTATAATATGAAGAAACTTTATCAAATGAGCGGCAGCAAACGTCTGGGCTTGCCAAGAAAATTTGTTGAGGAAGCGGGAATTGACCGGGTTATGACTGAGCTTCAGGCACAAGGGAAAGTGATTCTTGATAAAGATGTTTATATTATAAACAAGCAATCTGTTACATAAAAGCAATAGAGTGAGTTTTTATATATGATAAAATATTATTTCGGGATAAGGTTATAAACTCTTTTGCTAAGATACCTGTATCCCAGGCGGATTATTTCATAAATGCAGGAGGTGACATTATGTACGCCATATTGGAATTTGGAGGAAAGCAGTACAAAGTGGAAGAAGGACAAACTCTGTACACAGAAAAAGTAAATGGAGTAGAACCAGGTTCTTCTTTTGTTTTTGACAAGGTTTTATTTGTAAAGAAGGATGATTCGGTGAAAGTTGGATCTCCATATGTTCAGGGAGCTAAAATAAACGCCGAAGTCGTTGAGCATGGAAAAGACGAGAAAATTCTGGTTGTAAAGTTCAGAAGAAGAAAGATGTATAGAAGGGTAAACGGCCACAGACAACAGTTTACAGCCTTAAAAATAACCAAGATAGAAGCTTAGGTTATGATACACGTAAGCGTAGAAGGAGCAAGAATGACCATAAAAGGTCATGCCGGCTACGGTGTGTACGGTAAAGACATAGTATGCAGTGCTGTAAGCGTTCTGACGCAGTTTGTGGGTGAAATTATAGAAAAAGAAAAAATAGGATCATATAAAATAATGGAAAACACAATACAGTTAGATTTCGACCCGGACAACGTTATTTCGTTGAAACTGCAGAGTTACCTGTTAGAAGCTTTTAAGAACATCGAAACAGACTATAAAAAGAATATGAAAGTGGAGGTGTCAAGCTAATGAAACTCAACCTACAATTTTTTGCTGGTTCAGCAGGCGATGCTAATAGAAGAGACAGCAACCCTAAGTATCTTGGCGTAAAAGCCGGCGAAGGAAAGCTGGTAACATCAGGAAGCATAATAATAAGGCAGAGAGGCACTAAGATTCATCCCGGCAAGAACGTCGGTTTAGGCAAAGATTTTACAATATTTGCCACTGCTGATGGCAGGGTGAAGTTTGAAGAAAAGAACAACAGAAAGTATGTGAGCGTATATCCTCAGGCACAGTAAGTCAGCCTATGGAAGGTGACTTATGAATTCAAAAAGGTTGGCAGTATCAGGTATAATAGGAGCACTGGCTTTTTTGTTGACTTTCATAGAGTTTCCGATATTTCCTTTTGCTGCTTTTCTCAGGTTCGACCCGAGTATATCGCTTGTAATTGTTATGGTTCAGGCTTTTGGATGGATTCCGGCTTTGTTTTCCCTTTTGATTAAAGATCTTCTTTTTACCTTGATTCATCAGGGAGCTGGCGGTCCGATAGGAATGCTAATGAATACGGCAGCCGGGCTAGTTTTTGTTTCTATCCTATCATTACTTAAGGTCAAGACTGCTAAGTATGTGGGGTATTTGTTATCCGGTTTGGCAGCAAGTTTAGTAATGCTTACAATGAATTTTTTATTTCTTCCGTTATATACAGGCATGAGTTTTTCAGATGCGGGATCTGCACTTGGTGTTGGAACTTCCGGGCTGATTCTTACAATAATAGGTTTTAACATAATAAAGTTCCTGGCAAACTCTTTTATCGGAGAGATAGTATATTCAAGAATAAAAAAGATTTTTAATAATAAAGACTTGAAAGGAGGAAGCAAATAATGGCTTCTATAATGACACAGAAGACTTATATGGCTAAGCCGGCAGAGGTTAAAAGGAAATGGTACCTCGTGGATGCTCAGGGTAAAACGCTGGGAAGATTGGCTTCTCAGGTTTCAAAAATTTTGCAGGGAAAAAATAAGCCTACATATACTCCGCATATTGATACAGGTGATTTTGTAGTAATAATAAATGCAGAAAAAATATGTGTAAGCGGTAAGAAAATGACTCAGAAAGTATATTATAGGCATACAGGCTTTCCGGGAGGACTTAGGGTTTCAAAAATCACAGAGGTTTTTGATAAAAAGCCAGAGAGGGTTCTTGAAATGGCTATAAAGGGTATGATGCCCAAAAGCATACTTTCCAAGCATATGATTAAAAAGCTTAAGATATATGCTGGTTCTAGTCATCCGCACGAAGCACAGAAACCAGAAAAGATAGAACTATAAAACAGGAGGAGATTGTAATGGCTGAATTGTTGGATTATTACGGTACAGGCAGAAGAAAAACCTCAATTGCCAGGGTTCATCTCAGACCGGGAACCGGCAAATTTATTATAAACGGTAAAGAGTACGATGATCCGGTTGCATATTTTAATAACAATAAAATATGGACCAGACATGCTTTTGAGCCTCTTACAGTTACTCAGAATGAAAATAAGTTTGATGTATACATAATAGTTGAAGGCGGTGGACTTAACGGTCAGTCGGGAGCAGTAAGACTTGGAGTTGCACGAGCGCTTCTTGAACTTGATGAAAGTACAAGACCTGTTCTTAAGGTAAAAGGAATGCTTACCAGAGATTCAAGAGCAGTCGAAAGAAAAAAGTACGGATTAAGAAAATCAAGGAAACGCCCACAGTTCTCAAAGAGATAGTAATTTTTGTAGCATCAGATATAAAATTAAAAGAACGGCATTCGAACGCCGTTCTTTTTTTCAAAGAGGTATAGAAATGGACAATTACGATCAACTTAAGGAAACGGTTCAGAAAATAAAGGACTCATTAAGCATAGTTGATGTAATAAGTTCATATATATCGGTAAAGAAAGCTGGTAAGAATTATTCGGCATTGTGTCCGTTCCATCCGGAAGACACACCTTCTTTCTATGCTTTTACAGAAACCAACACATATCATTGTTTCGGCTGTGGCGCACACGGTGATGCTATAAATTTTGTCAAAGAGTATGAAAAGATAAGTTATGTACAAGCCTTGAAAAAACTGGCAACACGAAGCGGAATAACGATTGAACTAGAAGAAAGACCAGAAATACCGGAGCTAAGGCTTAACCAAGAGGTAGCTGTTGCTTATAATAATACTCTTATGAATCTTCCTGACAGTTCTGAAATATGGAAGTACCTCAAAAACAGGAATATTGATAGACAGGCGGCTAAAGAGTTTGAACTTGGTTTTTCAACCGGTAAAGAAGTGATGCAGGTAATCAATAAAAGTGACTTTAAAGTTGAACTTGCAATCAGAAACGGACTTTATAATCAAAATCGTGAGTTTTTCAGTAACAGGCTGATAATACCTATAAGAGACAATAATGGAGATCTTTCAGGATTTTCAGCTCGCAGCATAGACGGCTCATCGCCCAAATATCTGAATACTCCGGAGACGCAGTACTTTAAAAAGGGAAAGATACTTTACCTTTATTATAAAACTAAGAATTACATAAAGCAAAATGACTTTGCAATAATAGTAGAAGGATATTTTGATGCAATTTCAATGTATAGAGCAGGATTTAAAAATGTTTCAGCAGTCCTTGGTTCTGTTTTGACCAAGGAGCATGCTTTTGAGTTAATGAAATCCACGAACAAAATCGTTACAATGTTCGATTCTGATGAGGCTGGACGCAAAGCTACGCTATCGTCTATAGATAATCTTTGTGCAAAAGGTTTTCAGATTGCTGTAGCTAAATACGATGAAAAAGATCCTGATGAGCTAGTACGAGGAAATCAGCCCAAGTACATAGCCGAACTTCTTAAAAAGTCTTATAAGTTCCATGAGTATATACCATATACGTATGTTTCAAGATACAATATACAAAATGATTTTGGACTTGAAGAGTATCTAAAAGAAATGTCCTTGTGGTACAAAAAATTTACAGAATTCAAAAGATTTGAGATACTTGACACTTTTGTAAGTACTATCGCCCAGATAACAAAAAAGCGCGAAGAAATAATAGAAGAAATAATCAAATCAAAGATTCAGACATTGAACTTTAAAGTAGATTCAATAATACAAAATCAACAAAAACATCAAAATCTCGAAAAAGAAATAAGATATGATTTTGACAGGTCCATTATCTATCTATGGTTGAAATACGATGATTATAGGGAAAAGCTTAAAGAGTTTGATACTCAAGCTATTGAGGAAGGACCTGCCAAAGAGTTTTTAAGATTTGTGAATGAAGGAAAAAATATTACGCAGATACTTGAAAATGGATCATCACAGTTATGTGAAATGATATCTCAGATCTATCGTGTCGATGATTTTTTTGAACCAGGGAAAATATATGAAGCATTAAAAATTACTTTTGAAAGGAAGTCCTTTCAAAAGCATATTGATAGTCTTAAAAATATACTTAAGAATACAGTTGACGAGGAGGAACGGGCTAAAATAGCTTCAGAGATAATAAACTGCATTTCAAAACAGAAAAGTCTTGGAGGTAAATAAAATGGTTATGGCAAAAGATTTGAATCTTGAGGTAGCTGATACTATACAGGAGCTTGGAGATCTTGAGATCCTTGAGGATGACAAGATAAAGCTCAAAAGCAAGAATCAGAAACCGCAAAAAACTATAGAAACAATTATAAAAGAGTTAAGGGATTTGGCAAAGAAAAACAGCAATAAACTTACTTATGAAGATATAGACAAGTGTATTCCTGAAGATTCGGAGATGATAGATGCCGATTATCTTGAAAAAATATACACTGAACTGCAGAAGTCTGATATAGAGATAATTGATTCAAGCTTGGACGGGGAAACAGAAGATATTATGGGTGATGATAATTTTCTTCTTTCCGAAGATGAGTTCGCCGAACCGGCCACTGAGGATTATGAAGTGCTCGATATACTTGGTGACGGTGAGATGCAGATGTATGATAATATATCACTTAATGATCCGATAAAAATATATTTGAAGGAAATAAGCAAGATAGGTTTGCTTACGCCAAGAAGAGAAAGGCAACTGGCACAGAGGGCCCAGGCCGGAGATAAAAGATCGCGAGATGAACTGATAAAGACTAATTTGAGACTTGTCATAAGCATTGCCAAAAGATATGTCGGCAGAGGCTTAAGTTTTCTGGATTTAATTCAGGAAGGAAATATAGGTCTTATAAAAGCAGTAAACAAATTTGACTGGAAAAAAGGTTTTAAATTTTCCACATATGCTACTTGGTGGATAAGACAAGCTATAACAAGAGCTATAGCTGATCAGGCAAGGACAATCAGGATACCCGTTCATATGGTTGAGACCATTAACAGGTTGAACAAAGTTATAAGGGAGTTTCTACAGGAAAATGGTGAATATCCAACGGTACAGGATCTTTCAAAGCTCATGGATAAGCCTGTTGACAAGATAAGCGAGATACTTCTTGCAGCACGAGAGACCATTTCCGCAGACTCTCCGATAACCGGTTCTGATGAAGACGACTCCACTTTAGGAGATTTTCTTGCGGATGATGCTGTTGATCATCCTGAAGAAGCTGCAGTTAAAATGATAATAAGAGAAGAGATAGAAAAGATACTTGATACTCTTCAACCAAAGGAAGCAACCGTACTTAAGATGAGATACGGACTTTTTGACGGTAAAGTAAAGACTCTTGAGGAGGTAGGACAGTTCTTCAACGTTACCAGAGAGAGGATAAGGCAGATTGAGGTCAAGGCATTGCGAAAACTAAGACATCCGAGCAGGAGTGCCCAACTTAAAGATCTCAGCTCTATGCTTGGTAAGAAGATTTTTTAGGTGGAAGATGGAAAGGGAGACTGAAGCATTTACTCTGAAAAGAAATCTGTCAGAGTTTATAAGGGACGGGCTTGATCAAGAACAGCTTGAAGCAGTAACAAAATCCGAAGGAAATACTCTTATAATTGCCGGGCCAGGTTCTGGAAAGACCAGAGTGATAACCTATAAGATAGCTTATCTTCTTGATAATCACGTCAGGGCAGAAAATATACTTTTGGTTACATTTACGCGTGCTGCAGCGAAACAGATGATAGAAAGAGTGAAAAAAGTAACTGAAAAGGATACTTCACAGCTTGTTGCAGGAACCTTTCATCACATCTGCAATCTTATACTTAGAAAGTATGCCAATATTCTTGGATATACAAACAGTTACTCCATCCTTGATTCAGAAGATGCCGATGATCTTTTGAAGATAGCAAGGAATGAGTATAGAAGTGAGTATTCTTTAGATAAAGAGCTCCCAAAAGAATCTGTTATAAGTAAAATAATAAGTTATGCATGTAATACGGTGAAGTCAGTTCGTGAGGCTCTTGTGGATATTGCTCCGTATCTTATGGAGTTTGAATGTGACATAGAAAAAGTTTGGATGAAGTATGCTCAGATGAAAAAAGATATGAATTCAATGGACTATGACGACATTCTGGTAAATACCGGACATCTTCTTTCGACTAATCCGAATATACTTGAGAAGGTATCCTCTCAGTTTAGGTATGTTCTGGTTGATGAGTTTCAGGATACCAGCAAGATTCAGCTTGAAATAGTGCGTGCCTTGTCAAGTGTACATAAAAACCTTATTGTTGTGGGAGACGATGCCCAAAGCATTTATTCTTTCCGAGGGGCAAGGTTTGAAAACATACAGGAGTTCATGCAAATCAAAGGGACCAAGCTTTTCAAAATTCAAAAAAACTACAGGAGTGTTCCGGAAATAGTCCAACTTATCAATTCGATCCTTCCTGGGAAGGCTATTCCAAAAAAACTTGAGTCCGTAAGAAAAACCGGAGTTCTTCCATTCATGATAGAGACCTTTGACGATTCAGAACAAAGCGAGGTCGTATGTAAGATAATTGCGGATAAAATTGATGAAGGTCTTGAGTACAAAGATATAGCCGTACTTTACAGAACGCACTCCCTTTCTATGGTTTTACAGCAAAAGATGGATTCCAAAAGACTTCCGTACAGACTTCTTTCCGGAAGAAAGTTCATAGAGACGGCGCACATAAAAGATATGCTGTCTTTTGTAAAGGTTCTTCAGAATCCTCTTGACAAAATTTCATGGAGCAGGGCTCTTAAGCTCTTTTCAGGTATGGGAACCAAGACAGCAATCAGAATATGTGAAGAAATTGGTTCCGAACTTCTTAACGGAAAAGATTTTGAGACAGCATTGAAAAATTCATCCATAAAAAAAAATAAGGACGCTTTTATGATATTTTCTACGCTGATTTCTATGACGGAACAAAATCCTTCAAAGGTTTTAGAGTATATATATAATACTTTTTACCAAGAGTATTCAAAGCTTTCTTTTCCGGATTACCGTTCGAGAAATTCAGATGTAGAAAGATTTATAGACATTGC
>ENA-UOWE01001782-UOWE01001782.1-activated-sludge-metagenome-genome-assembly--contig:-NODE-1782-length-25471-cov-6.237331_pt1 | contig 25471 bp, 14 predicted proteins | sample MGYA00249841_ERZ761562 | MGnify/ENA primary metagenome ERZ761562 (study PRJEB28883, sample SAMN05720200) | activated sludge metagenome | isolation source: Anaerobic digester | place: Japan...
CAGTCGGTAAAGCATTCACTGTTACCGTTGCACTGGCGGTTGAGGTACAACCGGCGGCATTCGTTACGGTTACGGTATAGGTCGTTGTTGTTGTCGGATTTACAGTTATAGCGGCGCTAGTTGCTGTTGTACTCCATTGATAGTTTGTGCCACCACTGGCTGTTAACGTCGTACTTGAACCATTACAGATGCTGGCACTGGCTGGAGTTATAGCTGCGGTCGGAGCTGCATTTACTGTAATATAACCGGTCAATGTTTTAGTATCTGAACCGGAGATATTTGTTGCAGTTAAGCTTACATCGTATGTTCCAGGTGTATTATAGGTTACCGTTGGATTTTGAGCCGTTGAAGTAGCCGGTGTACCACCCGGGAATGACCATGACCATGATGATGGACCGTTAAGTGAAGCATCTGTAAATGTAACCGATTGACCAGCACAAACAGTTGTTGGTGAACCTGTAAAATTAGCTACAGGAGGAGCTAACGGAGTTCCCATTACTATAATATCATCAATCATACAGGCTCTTGCTGCACCAACAGTTCCACCACCAATGGCAATCGTTGATGTTTCTAACCAACGTAAATAAACGGTAGCTTTATTATTACATGCAGTGGGTAAAAGAACATTGTTTAAGTTCGCAGCTGAAGTTGTCCAACTACTTAAAGCTAAGGTCATGGTAGCGCCCGTAACATCATAATAATTTGTTCCATCTGTGCTGTATTGCAGTTTAAAATCTCTAGGAGATTGAGCGTTGTTTCCGGTCATTTTAGACGAAACTTTTATATTTTCATATCCAGTTGTTACAAAGCTTACCTGCCAGTATTTTGTATTTGCACCGGAAGCCCAACCAGTAGCTGAAGCACATTGCGTTGTAGCACCGGCTGTTGTATAGGTAGGAGCGTTTACACTACCACTAACTGATAATGTTTTTGTTAGGTTTGCTGTAATACCGCCATCTGCGATCGCATTATCCGGATTATTGGGGAAATTCCAATAAACCAATGCAACAGGAGCCGGAGAAACAACAATGTAACCGGTTTTTGTTAATGAGCCATTACCAACAGCATTGGTTGCTGTTAATGTAACATCGTAAACACCCGGTGTATTATACGTTACACTTGGATTTTTTACAGTAGAAGAGTTCGGTGTACCACCCGGGAATGACCACGACCATGAAGTAGGATTATTAAAACTTAAATCATAAAACTGAACAGTTGTACCTGCTACAATATTTGTATTATCAGCCATAAAATCTACAGCTGGAGCATTGCATACAACTCCTACAGTGTATGCATACGACTCTAAACCGGCTCCACAAGCGTTATTGGCATGAACTGTCATGTTTGCAACATCACCGGGACATGTTACGCTTGTTGTAATGCTATTTGTTGTAGCACCTGAGGTAATGGTCAAGAAACCGGGAAGCGACCATGTATAACTTGTAGCTCCGGGAACTGCAGGTACAGAATAAACTATACCTGTTTGACCGTTTAATAAAGTTTGATTTCCACTTATTGGACCTGGGCGAGCAGGAACGGGATTAAATGTAATAGCTTTCGTAGAAGCAGTACCAACACCACACATATTTTCACCATAAACGGAAATGTTGCCTGCTTGTTGGTCTTGTGCAAATTGAACATTAATAGTATTAGTATATTGACCGGAAGTAATAGTAGCTCCTGCCGGAACTGTCCATACATACGAAGAAGCCCCTGTAATATTTGCAACCGAATATGTTGCACTTGCTCCTTGACAAACAGTATTAGGACCGGTAATTGTACCTGCTGCAGCCGGATTAGTTGAACAGGCCTGGCCAGTAATATAAATATCATCAATTAAAGAAGTTGCAGTGGGTAATGTAACTGTACCACCCGAAGCAGAAGTTAAGGATGTTTGATACCAAACAACTTCTATAGATTCTGCGTTATCGCAATCAGGTGGCATTTGAATATTATTTAAAACACCTTGCGTCCAATTGCCAGCAGTTGTCATAGGGGGAACTTTAGCCAAGAAATTAAAATCACCTCCATTTACAGAATAATAAACAGAAAAATCTCTTGGTGAACCGGTAGAACCGGCAGCTTGTTTTGAAGATAATTTGATATTAGTATATCCTTGGGTTGTAAAGGTAACCGACCAAGCGTAAGTTCCGGTATTATTATTATAATTTGTTTGATCCCAAAGAGTGGTACTTGCACAACGCGTTGTAGCACCGGCTGTTGCATAAGTTTGAGCAGTTGGGGCACCCCAGTTTGTTATAGTAGCAGTAAGATTCGGTGTAATACCGCCATCGGCTGTTGCATCATCCGGATTATTGGGGAAATTCCAATAAACAATATTGGAAATAGGTGCAACATGAATATACCCACCTTTAACTTCTTGATCAGAACCATTTGAATTGGTAGCAGTTAAGCTTACATCATATAAACCTGCATTAGCATAGGTTACCGATGGGGGGTTCTGAACCGTGGAAGTTGCAGGTGTAACACCTGTACCAGGGAATGACCATGACCACGAAGTTGGAGCTGTACCGCCTGTTGTTTGATCAATAAAGCTAATAGTGGTACCAGGTGTTATTTGTGTTTGACTTGCAGCAAAATCAGCAACAGGTAAACTTGAAGAAGGAGTATTATAGCAGAATTCCGGTAAAATATAAAGTGAACCGTTAATACCAAATTTTGATTCATAGGTTTGCCAACTTGTACCATTATAGCAATAAGCAGTATTCGTTCTTCCTGCTCCACCATTTGCTAAATAACAAGCAAAAGTATCAAGCCCTGTAACAGAAGAAGGTAATTCAAAGCCAGCAAAGAAGGTACTTCCTACTGATACCGGAGTAAATTCAATATGATTAATATAACCTTGAATTAAATCTTTTACAGCCACATCTTTAAATCTTAACACAGCACCCGGAACACCAGCATTGTCATCCCAAATGGTAAAACGTACGGTTGTTGTACCATTTACAACTCTTGCCAATGCTGTTGCTACTGCCAATGATTTTACTTGTCCGGTTAAATTACCAATGGTGTATTTATCAGCATATTTTGTAACACCAACTGTATTTTGGCCTGGAGTATATCCACCAGCATAAGATGTTCCATTTGCCAAGAAATAGGAAGCATCATCATCATCCTGTATGTTAGAATCGTAACTGCAATTATAAAACACATGAATATAATCTGTTTTTGTTGTAGTTACTGAACCATTTTGATTGGTTGCAGTTAATGTTACTTTATAATAACCTTCGTTGTTGTAGATGATATTCGTCGGATTTTGAGAAGTAGAAGTAGATGGAGATCCGCCTTCAAATTCCCAGTACCATGAAGTTGCATCTTGTGATAAATCCTGATAACTTACCGACTGTCCGGTTGTGATTTTTCTGCTTGTAGTTGCAGTAAAATTTGGAACCGGTAAGCTATGTCCTGGCAAAGAACCTTCCATGCAAACATCATCAATTCCCCATGCATAACCCCAGCCAGCATTTGACCCCATTGTAGAGGGGGTGCTTCTAAATGTAAAACGAACTCTTACATTTGTTTTACCGGCAGCAGCTGAAGAAATATCAACAGAGTAATTATTTGCATTTCCTACTGACTGACTATTTGCAAAACCATCGTGCAAAACATACCTGGTGGAAGTAGCAAAATTATCTGTACTTACATATAATAGTGTACTATCATAGAATTTTGTATAAGCTTCGGTAAATTTAAGAATAACTTGTCCATAATTTGAACAATTTACTCCGCTTGTTGTTTGAATACTCGACCACTGTTCAACATTTGTTGTTGTTAAGCCATCGGAATCAAATAACGCATAATTACCACCCGAAGTTGAGTTTACTTTACCCGGATTGGTTGCACTATATGTTCCTGTTGGAGCGGCAGTTGTTATTTTCCAAACTTGATTTACAGCACCGGAATGGTTTATAATTGACCAGTTCGAAGTATTTGAAAAATCATCGCACCAAATTGAAACATTTGGAGAACCCGGTAATACTGTAATATAACCCACCTTTTCAATTGTTTGAGTTCCGGCTAATGGTGTAGTTGTTGTAAGAGAAACTCTATATGTTCCTTGTTGATTATAAACAATATTTGTTGGGTTTTGAACGGTTGAGGTTGCAGGTGAACCACCTTCGAATTGCCAACTCCACGAAGTAGCACCATTGGTTATATCAGTAAAATTAACCGAACCTCCTTCGTAAACAGTAGTAGGAGTTGCATAAAAATCGGGGTAGCCATTAAACGGATCATATCCGTTGACCGTCGTTGAACCAGAGTTTACAGGGTCGAGCCATGTTTTTTACTGAGTAGTAGTACCTCCCGGTGTTTGATCCCAATCGTACCAAAATTTACCATATAGATTAGAACCACTGAGATTGGTACAAGCCGAATTACCACCTGATAATTGACCTACAACTCTTTTTGCCTGATTAAACAGAGGAGATCCTGACGAACCACCTTCTACAACGCCATGTCCGTTTGCAGTAGCTACATAAAGCACATTCCATTCTGCATTGGTTGCCGAAACCATTCCTGTGCCACCATTAAATGTTGAAGAAGTAGCAGCTGCTGTAAATGTTGATATTTTCTTAATATCACCGGCAGGACGATGAATACCAACGCCACTGGATGCTGGAGTATTCGTTCTATCCCACCCGTTATAATATGGATGATAAGATTGAGGAGGAGTTGTATTTAATTGAACTAAACAAAAATCAGAGCCACCATTTAAGGGACTACATGCTTTTAATGTACAGCCTATGATAGTATTGTATGCCGGTTCGGTACCGGGATTTGCACAGGTTGCCGATTCATAATTAAAATAAAATTACCATTGAGTCATATCGGCAGCTGAAGCATAAGGTTCACCGGCATCGGGTAATCCATGACAATGGTCGGCTGTTAAAAAATAAGGAATTCCGCTGTTATTTGTTGTATTAACTAAACCACCGGTACACCAACCCCATGATGCTCCATTTTTCAACCAAATTTCAGCTACACCTCGTTTTTCTGTTTGCCAACTGGCCCCTTCAGAACAATTCACATTCACCTCACAAGAACCGGAAGCCCCAAAGCCAGTTGTTTTGGTAAGATCGTATCTGTCTAAAAAAGGAACATTTCGATACACATAAATTAATTCGCTAATATCAATTCTAGGATTTTCGGGTTTAATTGTAAAATTTGCCGGTGAAATTTTATCACCTTCTACATTACCCTTAAATTCGTTTTTAATTGGTTTTACTGGCAAATTTTTAGGAGCAACGTATTCAATATTTACAATCGAACCTTGTACTAGCTCAGTTGAAAAAAGTCCTCCACTTGGGTTTGTCGTTTCATCATAAGCACCAAGCACTTGTGTTCGATATTCGTTATAAATATAAAGTTTACCGCCTTTAGGTATATAAAAATGGTCGTAAGCCAATCCAACAGCTTTTGCTCCGGAAGTGGTGATTTTTAATCGCCATATTTTTGTACCATCTGGCATTACGGTCCACGTTCCAGAATTGGACATACTATAATCTACCTGAATAGACCGCCCTGCCCACAAGGCGCCACCACGTGCGGCATCTTCTTGAATGGCTTGATCTATATCAATCGGCGCAACAATTTTTTCTTCAAAAATATCAGTTGACGATTGAATGGAGAAACTTGGAGGAGTTCCTCCCTTACTGGGTTGAGCAAATGCTTGTACTGTTAATAGTGAAACAAACATCAAACCCAAAAGATAGTAGCTGACTTTTTTCATAAGGATTTGATTTAGTTAATTATTTATTTAATTCATATATTTTTCTATTCAAAACACGTGATTTTACGATAATATAAACTACAAAGTTACGTTAGTTTACAGTTAAAATCAAGTCTTTAAACGGATTACAAATTGTTATTTTTCGCCTAAACCGTTATCTTATTTATATTCAATACTTTGTAAAACAGACAAAAATCTCTATTTTTGATAAACAAAATACATATATAGACTAATTTTTTATGAAAATTTTTGTTACGTGTTTTATTTTATCATCAGCCAACTCCAAAAAATACACACCACTGGATAAATGATTTACATTAATTCTATATTCATTCTCCATGTTAGTCTTAGTAAGTGTAATCGGATATTTTTTTCCTAATTGGTCGATTAATGAAATAGCTTTAATATTCATCTGATTAACCAGCTGTATAAGAATATAATCATTTGCCGGATTAGGATATATTTTGAAATCATCAGAATTGACAGATGGTGTATTACTGCAATTATCAACATAAGCAACAACGGGCACTTTTGCGCTAAAGCAGTCGGGTATTTTAATTTCCCAATTATAAAAATAGTAATAGTAATGCGTCGGATCATTTAAAACGCTGCTTGCTTTTATTGAAATGACATTTGGAATGGCATAAGGATAAAAAGCCACAAGATTATTATTTCGCCATAGGTTTGGGTATGCCGGACCCGTTAATCTTAAATCATTCTGAACCGGCAAATCAAAATCCAGTAAAATGCGTGAAATACCATTTTGAATATAGATGGACCTGCTTGCCAATACATTCCCCTGCGAATTATTTAAACTTATGTTTCTTATTCCTGCTCCATTTGCGTTTACTTCAACCGAAACTAATTTGCAGGGAGTAAAACAATCGAACACTAAATAATGTTGACCAGAATTATTATAAAATCCTCCATCCGTTGATGAGCGAGTATCTCCAACATATTCTGAAGGATGCAAATATGCATTTTGAACCCAAAAAGTTGTAGTTTGATTTAAAGATGAAGTAAGCAATGTATCACCTATATAAATAGGTATAGTATCTGCACTGTTTGCATACCAAACCTGACTGCCATCTCCAACTGAAACAAGCGATGCATTTTGGTTTAAACAAATAGAGTCATTATATACAACCGGCACTTCGGGGCGAGCAATACTAACTATATTTGAATATAAAACCGTATCGCTACCATAAGAGTTCGCTACCACTAACGAAACATTATAATTTCCATTATTCAAATATTCATGTTCTGGATTTTGTAAAGTAGAATGCGTCCCATCTCCAAAATCCCAATACCACGAAGTTGGGTTATGAAGTGATTGGTCAATAAATGAAATTATCCCGGAACAAGTATTGATAGGTTGAACATTAAACTGAGCAACCGGTGGAATATTTAAAATTTCGCATGTCCAAACAGCTTCGAATCCGGCTTTATTAACACCGGGGTCTGAGTGCAAGAGTAACGTTAAAGCACCACCTGTTGATACAATTGTACCGGGTGTACCTGTTGTATTACAATATTTTCCCAATGAAGTACCGGTAGTAGAAGGTCCATCAAATATTTCGACATAATCATAATCGCAATAACTACCACTTCCGGGCTCAATATCAAATAAATTAAAAGTTAACGTTACCGAATTTGCACCGGCTGGGGCAATCGTAATAATGGCATCTGCATTGTCTATATAATTACCATTTGGACCACCTCCATCATACAATGTTCCCGTACAGGAATTTATTGTATTAGCAGTTCCGTTTAAGGGCATTACAACAATACATGGGTTTTGAGGATCAATTGAAATATAGTTTGTTTTGATCAAAGTGTCTTTTCCGCACGTTCCACCATCAACAATAAGCTGAACCGTATAATTTCCATTATTCATATAGGTATGTTGAGGGTTTATATCGGTACTCGTAGTCCCATCGCCAAAATTCCAATAAAAGGAATTACCATTCATGGAATTGTTTTCAAATTGTATGGAAAAAGGAGCCTGACAGGTCTGCGTTATGGATGCCGTAAAATCGGCTATTACATTTGGTTGATATTGTGCTCCAATACCTACAGCATACATGGCATTGGTAACAGCCTCCACTTCTGCCGAACATGCTCCAAACAAATCAGAAGCCGCCACTATGGTATAAAAACGTGCATCACTGTATGTAGCATTGGGTTGTAAGTAGTAAACCAATGTTCTATAGGCAATTCTTGCTGCATTTTCAATACCTATTCCATTTACAGTGTAAGAGTTACCAATATCATTGGTACCTGAACCTCCGACTGATAATAAATAAAACCAATGGCTCAAAACAGTAGAGTTTTGGTGTACTTCGTTATTAAAATCCCAATACATTCCATGATACGTATCGGGGTCATTGTACTGATTCGGGTTTGCCATGGAACGAAACGCAGTTCCAATATCCTCACCAATTGTCCAATTTGCAGTAGAAGGCTTTGCATAAAATTCTACAACAGTCCCAAAAATATCGCTAAAACCTTCGTTCATTGCTCCGGACTCATCGGCATATACCAAGTTGGCTGTTAGCTCTGTTAAGCCGTGTGTGATTTCATGGCATGTAATATCTACTGTAGTTAAAGGCGAATAGGTCGAATTTCCATCACCAAAAGTCATTCGTTGCCCATCCCAAAAGGCATTTACATTATTACTCAATCCTAATACAGTTAAATCGGCGTGTACATAATTATATAATGCAAAACCATTGTTATCTATGCTGTTTCGACCAAATGTGCTTAGCAAATAATCATAATATTTTTCTGTTGCCCAATGTGCATCGGTTGCTACCTCGTCTTGGCTTGAATTAACGTTGTTCCAATAATTATCATCATCGGTAAAATCAACCGCATTTCCATAATCGCCTGTCATTTGCATATTATACGTAGCTATTCCATTGCCTCTGGAAGATTCTCTCAATCTGAAAGAGCCATTATATGAATCGGTTGTAATAGTTTGTGTACCGCTATACCTTGTAACGGCAGTACCAACGACATCGGTTGTTTGGATTCTATCAACTACTTTTAATAACTTGCTGTTTGCTGCATTAATGTAATAATCTTTTTTTGCTAAGGGGTATTTAGAGTAGAGCGAAATTTTATACGACAGGTTCAATTCACGACCATTTTTTATCCAAACTTTTTGTTCCCTAGGGAAATAACTTGCACCGGGATCGTTTTTTATTCTTTTCAATAAATTTTCTTCTTTCTGATCCTCCCACATATAAAGCCTTGCATTGTGAATTTCTTTTGCTGTTTTTAAAGCGGCAACAAAGTTTATGTTATTTTCTGATTGAATACTTAAATTGTTGTATATACAACCACTAAATGAAATAACAACATTATTTTTAGCATGGATTGTAAAAACACCCCACTCAACAGGAATACGGTCAATTGTTTGTTGAAATTTAATATGTTCTATACCTAACTGGTCTTTTTCCTTTGATAATAAAACATACTCTATCGCAAATTCTTTTTTCCATCTTGCCAAAAGTTCATCTACTTTTATTTTTGAGCTTTTTTTAAACTCTATATATGCAGGAAAATCGCTTTGGTCGTTTATCATTATTTTTTCTGCATCATTTATTATGCTGGCGGCCTTTTTTCCGTTGTATATCTGTGCATTCAGATTAAATGAAAAACAAGACAAAAGAAAAATGAAAAGAATTCTCATAACATCAATTTTTTACAATGACGTTATTAAGGTATAAAAAGTTGTTTGTAAAAAAACAATAATTCTTTAAGAATCAAAAATTAAATTTTCTGTTTGATTTTTTATTTTAAAAATATTTGGCTTCTTCTTTTATGCCGTTTAACTCATTCATGCGAGTCAGAAGGTTGTTTGCCAGACGGCTTGCTCCAATTCTAAAATAATGGTTATTGAGCCATTTATCGCCTAATATATTTTTAACAATTGAATAATAAACAAGTGATTGTTTTACCGTTACAATTCCACCGGCAGGTTTGATTCCCACCATTCGACCGGTTTTATTGAAATAATCTTTAATGGCATGAACCATGGTATAAACAGCCTCATATGTAGCAGCGGGTTCTTGTTTTCCTGTAGATGTTTTAATAAAATCTGCACCGGCTTCCATGCTCAACATACTTGCATTATATATTGATTCTTCGTTGGGTAATGCACCTGTTTCGAGAATTACTTTTAAATGGGATTTTCCACAAGATGATTTAATAAGGGCTATTTCGTTCGCCACATCTTGGTATTCTTTATTTAAAAATTTTCCTACAGACATAACAATATCAATATCATCAGCTCCTTTTTCAACAGCTAAGCTTGTTTCGGCTAATTTTATTGCTAAAAATGTCTGAGAAGAGGGAAATCCTGCAGAAACCGCAGCGATTTTTACACCTTTTGCCGTTAAGTTCTGCTTTACCGTATTTACAAAATTCGGATATACACAAATAGCAGCTACATTCGGACAATCTGAATAATGCTCGTTAAAGCGATTCACTTTTTCAACCATCGCTTTTATTTTATCATCGAAATCGCTTGTATTTAATGAAGTTAAATCAATTAAATTGAATACAGTCTTCAATACATTTATGTCCGAATCTTGTTCGGAAAATTTTGCTAACTGCATAATTTCAGCAGCGATCGTTTCTTTTGAAAAATCCATATGATACTATTTATTGATACAAATTTACAATTTTATTTTGAACTTCTATTTATGTTCAACATTTTTTAAAATTTTAGAAAAATCGTTTCCGGTTGGGTTTTGATAAATGCAAAGATTAAATATCGGGATGACGGCCATAAGATGGTCAAAAATGTCCGCCTGGATTTTCTCAAAATCTTCCCATTCAATTATGCTGCTAAAAGCGTAAACCTCCAAAGGGACACCATATTCTGTCGGTGCTAATTGCCTAACCATCATAGACATATCTTTCCTAATAAAACCCATGCTCTTAATGTATTCAAAAGCATACATTCTAAATGTACCTAAATTCGTTAACCATCGACCGTTGATGGGTTTCTCCTTATCAAAAGCAACAGATTGATTATACACTTCTATCTCTTTTAATTTATTCTCCAAATAAGGCCTTAAAATCTGAATTCTTTTTAGCTCTTCAATTTCATCCATCGTTAAAAAACGTACGGAATTAATATCTATAAAAAGCGAACGTTTAATTCTACGCGCTTTCGATTCTTCCATCCCCCGATAATTGATAAATGATTCCGACACCATAGCATACGATGGAATCATTGAAATAGTCTTATCCCAATTTTGTATTTTAACGGTATGCAATGTGATTTCTGTAACAACGCCATCGGCATTTTTGGAAGGCATAACAACCCAATCTCCCAATTTAACCATATCGTTTGCAGCAAGCTGAATACCGGCAACCAAACCAAGCAATGTGTCCTTAAAAACCAATAAAAGTACAGCTGCTATAGCTCCGATACCTGTTAAAAAATAGCTCGGATCTTTATCTAAAATTATTGACAATATTAAAATACTGCCTATTGAATAATTGAAAATATTGACGATTTGTAAAAATCCTCGTATAGGTCTGTCTTTTGAAGATGGCATAGACATATATATCTCGTTCAACGATTTCAAGAACGCTGAGATAATGAGCATTGCCATCACAATCATATAAATAAAAACCATGCTTTTAATAATCGATATCCAGTCCGGGTAGCCTTTTAAAACTAAATTTGATGAATAATAGATAATTAAAGCAGGTACGACATGCGAAAAACGATGAAAAACCTTGTTTTTTAATAAAATATCATCCCATGTAAACGTAGTTTTCTTTACAATTCGACTTACAATAACCGAAATAAACTTCTTCGTTATAAAATTAGCAATATAAGAAATAACAAAAACTACCGAAATAACAATCACCAGTTTTAAGATTTCTGCCCAAAAAACAGACAATCCTAAATCGATTAACCAATGTTTAACTTCAGAAATCATAACCTTTTATTCGTTTTCATTATTATCACATGAACAACCACAAGTATTGCAACCCATATTTTCATTTGAAGCACATTGAATGCCTTGTTTTCGCAATGCCTTATTTTGACTTATGTGAGTATTCGGAAATTTTCCGTTTTTTTTCAATAATATCGTTATCGCCATTCCTGCGAAAGCTATAGCCATTAAACCAAGAGCCAAGAAAATAATTTTTAACATATCTTATTTTTTGCAAAGGTACGAATTATTTTTTTACAGACATGCTTATTTAGAATTATTCTTATTAAATTTGCAAAAAAATGAATTTTATGGAACTCGATAAAAAATTAAGTTTTGATGATTTCAAAAAAGAAGTCCTTAACGATTATTATATATGCAACTTAAGCAGAAAATTAAGCATATTAGGGCGAAAAGAAGTTTTAAGCGGGAAAGCAAAATTTGGAATTTTTGGCGATGGAAAAGAATTAGCACAGGTGGCTATTGCCAAATTTTTCAGAAAAGGCGACTGGCGTTCGGGCTATTACCGCGATCAAACATGGATGCTTGCTTCGGGGCTTTTAACTCCCGAGCAATTTTTTGCTCAACTATACGGTGACACCGACATAAGAAACAATCCGCATAATTCCGGAAGAGTGTTCAACAATCACTTCAGTACTGCAAACACCAATCCGGATGGCAGTTGGAAAAACCTAATGGAACAAAAAAACTCCTCTGCCGACATTTCTCCTACAGCAGGGCAAATGCCACGTTTGCTCGGCTTGGCCTATGCTTCAAAACTCTATAGAAATTTACCCGAACTAAATTCATTTAAAAATTTCTCCGAAGGTGGAAATGAAGTTGCCTTTGGATCTATTGGTGATGCAAGCACCTCTGAAGGGCATTTTTGGGAAACGCTTAATGCAGCTTCTGTTTTACAAGTTCCCTTAGCACTCTTTGTTTACGACGACGGCTATGGCATTTCCGTTCCTAAAAAACATCAAACGGCTCGACAAAGCATTTCAGAAGCAATTAAAGGACTTGAAGACGAATATGGTAATGGCATAAAAATTTATAAAGTAAAAGGATGGGACTACCCCGCGCTTGTAAAAACAGTTAAAGAAGGCATCGGTCTATGCAGAGAAAAACACAAACCGGTTGTTTTTCATATAGAAGAAATAACACAGCCCTTAGGGCACAGTACAAGCGGTTCGCACGAACGATACAAAAGCCCCGAGCGACTCCAGTGGGAGCAAGATTTCGATCCCATTAAAAAATTTAAAACATGGATAGATGAAAATCGCATTGCTTCGTTATCGGAGCTCGAAGAAGTGGAAAAAAGAGCCGACAACGATGCAATAAAGGCAAAACAAAGAGCTTGGGAAAATTTTACTGAACCCATAAAAAAAGAACGCGATGCTTTAATAAAAATTATCGAAACAAGGTCTTGCAAATGTAAGCGAGAACATATAGACAAAGTGGGCTTAATTGCCAACGATTTAAAACAAATTCTTAATCCTATCCGCAAAGACATTTTCAGTGCTTCTAAAAAAATTCTTCGTCATGTTTGTATGGATTGTACCATTCGCAAACAATTACAAAATGATCTGCATCAATGGTTAGAAAGGAACTATGCCGATGCTCACTTACGTTACAGTTCTAATCTGTATATTGAAACATCAAAATCTTTACTAAAAGTAAAACCTGAACCACCCATTTTTAAAAACGAAGTTATTCAAGTTCCCGGTCGAGAAATTATTCGCGACAACTGGGATGTTCAACTCCAAAAACATAAAAATCTGGTTATTTTTGGTGAAGATGTTGGTTTTATTGGTGGTGTAAATCAAACTTATGAAGGATTACAAAAAAAATATGGTGAATTAAGAGTCAGCGATACCGGTATTCGCGAAGCAACCATCTTAGGTCAGGGGATTGGGCTTGCCCTTCGTGGAATTCGTCCGGTTGTTGAAATACAGTATTTTGATTATTTATTATACGCACTGCAAACACTCAGTGACGATTTAGCAACCTTATTGTACAGAACCAACGGACAACAAAAAGCTCCGGTTATTATTACCACCCGCGGACACCGATTGGAAGGGATTTGGCATTCGGGTTCACCATTGAGCATGGTTATTAACTCTATACGTGGTGTTTATGTAGCCGTTCCCCGAAATATGACACAAGCAGCCGGCTTTTACAACACACTTTTAGAATCTGATGATTCTGCATTGGTTATTGAACCGCTAAATGGTTATCGTTTAAAAGAAAATAAACCGGAAAATATTGGTGAATATAAAATTCCATTTGGCGTTCCTGAAATCATGAAGCCGGGCAACGATATTACTCTAATTACCTATGGCTCGAATGTTCGTATTGCACAAGAAGCCGTTGAGCAATTACAAGAATTTGGCGTTTCGGTTGAACTCATTGATGTGCAAACATTACTTCCATTCGATATACATAAAATTATTTTGGAATCGATAAAGAAAACCAATAAAATAGCCTTTTTCGACGAAGACGTTCCGGGTGGTGCGACCTCATACATGATGCAGAAAGTACTGGAAGAACAAGGCGCTTTCGCATACCTCGATGCCGAACCCATTACCATTACTGCAAAAGAGCATCGTCCTGCATACTCTACCGATGGCGACTATTTTTCAAACCCAAATGCTGAAGATGTTTTTGAAAACATCTATTCATTAATGCATCGGTATAATCCATCTAAATTTCCTCAAATCTTTTAACATTACTTAATGGCAACATTAGCAAACAAGAGATTTCAAATTGTAATCTTATTATTCTTGGGGTTTATATGGGGATCGTCGTTTATTTTAATGAAAAAAAGTCTTTTGCTTTTTACCGATTTAGAACTTGGTGCTATTCGAATATTTAGTGCAGGATTGGTTTTGCTTCCATTTGCAATAAAAAGAATTAACACCATCAACCACAAACAACTATTTTACATCGCACTTTCAGGTTTATTAGGTAGTGGTATTCCCGCTTTCCTTTTTACTATCGCTCAAAAACACATAACAAGTACAGAAGCGTCTATTTACAATTCCCTCACTCCTTTGTTTACATTAATTGTTGCAGTATTTTGGTTTAAGACAAAAGTTTATCGGCTTAATATCGTAGGTGTATTGATTGGATTGGCCGGCAGTATTTTTTTAATTACTCAAAGAAGTACAGGAGTAGTTGGTGCATCGGATCATCCTGAATTTGGCTTACTGCTTGTACTTGCTACAATTATGTATGGCTTTAACACAAACCATGTAAAAAATAATTTAAAAGAGGTAGATGGACTCACCATTACCTCCATTGCTTTTATGGTAATGATCATTCCGGTTCTTCCATTTTTCTTTCACCATGGATTTATTGAAAAAGTACACTCACCTTTATTTGCCATTTCTATTTTATACGCACTCATTCTTTCCATTGTAGGAACTGCTTTTGCTCTAATTATTTGGAATAAATTGATTAAAAACATTACAGCCATTTATGCAAGCTCGGTAACGTATATTATACCAATCTTTGCGTTTGGTTGGGGATTAATGGACGGAGAAATTTTTAATATAAATCATCTTATTGCAATTTTCTGTATTTTTACAGGCATTTATTTAGTTAATTACAAACCAAAATATGGAATTTAATCGTATTCAAAGACTTTTTCTTTCTTTTTCGTCCGGCTTGCTTTTGTTTGGAGGATGGGCTGGTGGAATTTGGCAATGGCTAACACTCGTAGGCTTTGTTCCTTTGCTCTTAAACGAACATTATTTTTATTCGCACAAAGACCAATATAAAAGTCATAGATTTTTTTTCCACGCTTTTTTCGCCTTTTTTATCTGGAATGCTTTTTCTACTTGGTGGATACTTAATGCTACATGGGTTGGAGCATTTCTTGCCATATTTTTCAATACCTTATTTATGTCCATTGTGGCCTGGGCTTTTCATGTTGTAAAACGTAAAACAAGTTTCCGTTTAGGATACATGTTCTTTATCTTTTCGTGGCTTGCATTCGAGTATTTGCATTACAACTGGGAATTATCGTGGACGTGGATGACGCTTGGCAATGCGTATTCCGAGCAAACACCTTTTATACAATGGTACGAATATACCGGAGTTTTAGGAGGAAGCCTATGGACATTGCTTGTTTCAGTGCTTGTAACGGTTATTATTATTGAATGGATTATCGACGCATATGTAAAACGACGTCTTATTATTTTTATCATTCTATTACTTGCTATTCCCGTTAGTTTTTCGCTGATTCGTTATTATACTTTTATAGAAGAAGGAAAAGAAGTAAATGTTACCGTTATACAACCAAACATAGACCCATATAATGACAAATTTTCGGGAATGACGGTTGATGAACAACTAAACCGAATTTTAAATTTAGCTGAAAACGAAATAACACCAACTACCGATTATGTTATTGGACCTGAGACGGCTTTACCTCAAGGCATTTGGGAAGAAGATTTTACTGTTCACCCCCATATTGTTCTAATAAAAGATTTCTGTAAAAAACATCACGTATCGTTCCTGCTGGGTGCTTCAACCTATAAAATGTACGACCATAAAATATCACCCGCTGCACGTCCGTATGATAATGGAACGTCTTACTACGAGACGTATAATACGGCACTTCAAATTGATAGTCTGCAAGTTCAAACGTACCATAAATCGCAACTTGTATTGGGAGTAGAACGAATGCCCTTCCCAAAACTATTAGGCTTCTTAGAGGATTTGGCATTAGAATTAGGCGGCACATCGGGAAGTTTGGGTGTTCAAGCTGAGCCATCCGTTTTTAACGGAAAAACCACCGTTGCCCCTGCTGTTTGCTATGAATCAATATACGGAGAATATTTATCCAAATTTATAAGTAAAGGTGCTCAATGGATTGCCGTTATAACTAACGATGGCTGGTGGAAAGACACACCCGGCTATAAACAGCATTTATCGTTCAGCCGACTTAGAGCAATAGAATTAAGAAAAGATATTGCCCGTTCGGCAAATACAGGAATTTCTGCATTTATAAACCAACGAGGCGATATTACTCAACAAACAAAATGGTGGACACCTGTTGCCATTTCACAAAAAATAAAAGCAAATAATGTTCATACATTTTATTCTATTTGGGGCGATTATATTGGTAGAATAGCCTCTTTTACAACGATTCTACTACTAATCTGGATTATAAGTCAATATTTATTAAAAAGAATTAACCCAAATCGCTAATTCGTTCCAATTTGGGCATGTTTACTATTTTTATCTTTCTGCCTTCAATGGCTATTACATTTTCTTGTTCGAATTGGCGCAATGTTCGAATGGCATTGGAGTTGGTCATATTACTTAAACTGGCAATATCTTCACGCGAAAGATATGCCCCAATGGTATGACCGTCTTCTTCAAAGCCATACGTTTCTAATAAAACCAATAACGATTCTGCCAAACGCCCACGAACATGTTTTTGAGTAAGAGTAACACAACGACTATTAGAAAAACCTAATTCTGTGGCTAACGATTTAATAATTTGAAGTGATAGATTTGAGTTTTTTCTTAAAACTTCAAAAAAAGCTTCGCGTTCTATTACACAGATAATTGAATTTTCGAGTGCCATTGCCGATGCCAAATAATTTTCTTCTGCAAATAACGCTCTATACCCAATAAAACCTACGGGTTTTGCCAAACGAACAATCTGCTCTCTACCACCAAAGCCCTCTTTGTATATTTTAACTTTACCATCTGATAAACAAATTAAACCGGACGGACGTTCGCCTTCTTTGTAAATAACCTCATTTTTCTTAACGTGTAAGCAGGCATGATGTTGCGATAAATAATCTAATTCTTCAGGTGTTAATACTTTAAATAAGGTTTTAATATTTTCAAAACAGTTGCAAATCTTGGTTTTATATTCTCTCATAGCAGCAAAACGTGTTTTATAACATTGTTTTATAGCACAAAAATATACATTATTTATTTAATAACCATTTTTTTTGCTTTTAAATTTGCAACTATTGTATGATTTTTTTCGTCATAAGTTTGTTCGTTTAAAAATTAATATCTAATTTTGCTTTATAATGTCTAACTAAAATTATGTACTATGAAAAAAGTGTTACTCGTTCTTTCAGTAGCATGCTTTGTTTTGAGTGTTAGCGCTCAGAAGTATGCTTTTAAAAAAATCCAAAGTCAAAAAGCTTCTATTCAAGCTAAACTTGACAATGGTATTAGTGGTCCGATGTTGCCCATCAACAAACCTACCAATGCTCATAACAAGTCTATCAATGCAGTTGTTGTTGGTACTTCAGGTAATGCCTATACCCACATTTACGAACCCAGCTACCAGCTTGATGCCAATCCAGAATTAAATGCTATTATGCATACACACCGTGCTGGTGGCCCTTGGGGTGGTTCAAGTGGTGATATTCGTTGCAAAATCAGCTATGACTTAGGTCAAACATGGACAGACTCCGTTGTTTTTACCGTTCAAAACACCAATCATTATTATCGTTATCCTAATGGCATTATTTATAATCCTGCAGGAAACACCACTCCCGCAAATGCTTTTGCATTAATTAATGGTCCTATTACCGATGGTAGCGGTTGGAATTTTATGTATTTTGATTCTAAAAAATTAGATGGCACCAATCCGGTTATCAATCATCCGGCTCCGTTATTTACTGATGCATTAGAAAGAATAAACTTAAGCGGTGGTAATGGCAAATATTATACTATGGTACTTGAAGATGACGGTACTTGGTATATTGATGCAAAAGTTCGTCAAATTAATTTTGATGCCGGCCAAAATGGTTTTGTTCCAAATCCTAACGTTTCAACATTAACTAGAAACTGGTTAATGAGAGCTTTTGGTAATGATACCGTTCAATTTAACTCTAACTGGTATAACATGTTTGACGAATCAGGATTACATGGTTTTGCATACTGCATGGGAGCAGAACAAGAATTTGATCCTTATAATTTAACAGCAACTCCATTAGTATGGGAAACATGGGATGGTGGACAAACATGGGCTCAATATTATGCAAGCGGTTGCTGGCATACTTTAAGCAACTTAACCGATCAAATTTGGCCAACTCGCCAATCTTTAATCGATTATCCTAACAACCCCGAAAACTGGGTATATCGTCCTTTCTTTGAAGGTGGTTCAACTGTTGACGAAAACTTCAGCCCTTCTGTTATTGACAACCAAGGTCGTCTTCATATTCTTACAACCGTAACCGGCATGTATTCAGATCACCCAGATTCACTATATTATCAATATGCTAGCCAGCCAGTTTTCTTATTTGATGTATATCAAACCGGTCAAACAGATGCTAACGGACAACCAGCTTGGGATGTTCAATTTGTAGATACTATTAGAACTCAAGTTATGCAAGATGCAAATTCTCCTTTTACTGATGGTACCGATCCAATTGGTTGGAGTCATATGTTAAACATCGCTACCAGTCCTGATAAAAAAATCGTTTTTGCAGTATGGGCTGACACCGATCCTACATTTGATACAGTTAATACGATGCCCGAATTAAAAGCCCGCGCTTTCAATTATGAAACCATGATGGCTACTCCGGTTATTAACTTTACTCCCGGTGAAGGCGGTATGTATTTCTTTGTAAATGTTTCGCACAACGTATTAAAAGATGGTAATGACTATGTAATTCCTCTATCATACATTGATGTTTATGAAACTACCAATCCTGTTTCTCCACAAAATCATTATTTTGCTCAAGATTTACGCATTACTCCCGCTATGTTTACTGAAACCATTTCAGCTTCTACTATCAATGGAACTTGCATTTCTTTAGGTGTAAACGATGTTGCTTCTGAAAGTACATTCAGTGTTTCACAAAACAGTCCAAACCCTGCTAAAAACAATACCGAAATTGCAGTTAAATTAGCTGAAAATTCAAATGTAACTATCGTTATTACAAACTTGATGGGTCAACGTGTTATGGAAATCAACAAAGGTATGTTAACCAGTGGTAAACATAACATTTCTATCAACACCAGCAGCTTATCAAGCGGTATTTATTTCTATACCGTTACTGCTAACAACAATTCTGTAACTAAGAAAATGGTTATTGAATAATCGATAATACTTAATCTAAAAAAGAGGCTGTCTCAAAAGGGCAGCCTTTTTTATTTTATCCGCTTGATATACGTTTCATCTGTCAATTTAAGATTAAGTAAATCAACATTTATTAAAGCTATTACACCGGGTTTTGCACCAACTGTAAAAGAACCATATTTGTCTTGAATACCCAAAGCTTTTGCTCCTTGTGAAGTAGCCATTCTAAGCCAATCTTTTAATTCTACATTGGGATAATGTTTAGATAATAAACGAATCTCATTCAATATTGACAAGCGTTTATTTGAAGCATAACTATCAGTTCCGATGCAAATGTTTTCCTTATCGTTGAATAAGAGCATCAGGGGCGGTAAGGTGTTTTCAATAAAAAGATTTGAAGAAGGACAAAGAACCCATGCTCTTTGATTAAAATGAGTTCTGAGTTCGTCGAAAGAAGCTTCATTAATAAAAGTGTTATGTACAAAAAGAACTTTATTGTTTTGCGGAATTTGTTTCAAAAAAGTTAATGTAGGGTTTTGGTCGTTTTTCCATTCTCCCGATTGCCATTGTTGAAACATTTTAGCCTCGTTTTTAGCTTCGAATGAGTGAACAGATACTAAGTTTGCACCGAAATTATTAAAGTCTGAAATCTTTTGATGAAGCGGAAAAGAAACAGAATAAGGAGCATGGTATGTTATGCTTCTATGAAAGCCATTAAACTTATTATAGAGCCTTACGCCATTATAAAAAACTTGTTCTGCTTGACTTTCGTCTAAAGAATAAAGCTCGATAAAGTTGTGATAATAAATACGACTTTTCTTTTTTAATTCCCATGTTAAACTTGAATTTACAATATCGGCACATGCAGAAATACCCTCGTCCCACATTTCAAGGTCGGCTAAAAAGGCTTGCTCTATTTTCTTTTCATCGATGGTTCGCTCTATTCTTTTCATTTGTTCTATGAAAGACTCCATCCCTCCACCATGGTTTAACTTACCCTTAAGCCAGGATAACTCAAGATGACAATGAGCGTTTACAAAACCCGGGCATACTATTCCATTATAAAATTCTAAATTAGCCGATTCTTTGTTGGGATTGAACTCAGATAATGAAATAACTTCACCATCATCTGTTAATGTCAGCATTCCATTTTTAATAAAATCATTGCCATCGAAAATATAATGGGCAGCTAATTTTCTCATTTTATTTGAAGGCTGTCGTTGTATCCTTTGCTTTCTATAAGGCTTAACTGCTCAATAACTTTATCGTAAATGGAGTCTAAAACTGCCGGCGTTTCGGCATAATAATCAATGCTTTTGTTGAATCGTTCTTTTGTAATATTATATTTATCTAATACCGTTTTATATAAACGATTTGAAGAAATATCGGATATTTTTGATTGAGTTAATGGGTTTAATAAAATTGCATCGGCCAGATGAAGATCTACAATAATATTTACCATACTATCTTTTTGTATGATTTCTGCAGGTATCTCTTTTTGCTTTTTATTGCATGAAAACAACAATGTAACAACAACAAAAAAAACAATTACTAATCTATTTTTGCTCTCCATTTGCTTTGTTTAATTTTATTAAATCTTGCCCCAATCATTAATTCATGTGTACCCGAGCTGTATTTTCTTAAATCGGTAAATGTCATATCGTACGAATAACCAAAAATCAATTGGTCTTGATAATTATATCCTACCAGAATAGATGCAGCATCTTTTGTTCTATAGCCAAAACCTGCCCAAACCATATTTCGATAAATAACACGTGCATTTATATCGGCCTGAATTGGTGCAGGAGCTACAAATTTAAGCATCAGCATTGGTTCTACCGAAAAATCTTCATTAATATTAAAAACATACGATCCGTGTAACATCATATGACGTTTTAAACGATTAAACCCTAATTGCTCTAATTCGTTAAATTTAACATTTGAACTAAACAATTGAGCTACAGACAAACCAATAGAATATTTCGTAGCGTAAAAATAAATTCCCATTGTTGCATCGGGCAAATAATCAACGTACATATTATTTCCCAGCGAAGGATCGCCCTCATCGTGTAAGGTAATTTTAGAGCCGTCCACTTTATATTGAAGAAGTCCAATACTTAAGCCTGACGAAAATCTTAAATCGTCTTTTATTCTTACATTATATGCGTAAGAGCCATACACACCAAGCCTTGAAGTAGGACCTGTAACGTCGTTAAATACCAATCCGCCAAAACCCATATCTAATTTTCTATGAGGACCATAAACGCTTAATACATACGTACGTGGAGCATCAGTAATTCCAATCCATTGATAACGATTATTCGATTTTGCCTGATAATATTCTTTGGTTCCGGCAATAGCAGGGTTGTAGGCAAAATCATTCAACATATACTGAGTGTACATTGGAGTTTGCTGAGCAAATGATACTGTAGTCATGGTCAGCAAAATGGTTGCAATATATAGTATTCTTGTTTTCATAAACTTACCTCATTATTGTTATTGGTCCGGTAATGGGGTCGGGATATGCTTCGTCGTGCAAATTAATTATGTAATAATACGTACCGCTTGGTAAATCCTTACCGTTATATTTGCCATTCCATCGTTCAGAAGCCGGATATCCTTTACTGTAGTACAATTTTTCGCCCCATCTATTGTAAATATAAACCTCACAATTGGGGAATAATTCTATTAAATCTATTACCCATTCATCATTCATTCCATCACCATTCGGAGTAAAACCGGAAGGAATTCGTATTTTTGGTATTATGGTAATGGTAACCGAATCCATCACCGTACAACCATTAGCATTGGTAGCTAATAAGTAATAGGTCGTTGTTTGCAAAGGATGAGCAATGGTTACGGCACTTGATGAGTCTTCGAGTCCGGTAGCAGGAATCCACAAGAATGTAGCATTGGGATCTGAACAAGTTCCGTTTAACGTTGTTGAGTGATCGTATAAAATTGTTTGATCTACACCCGCATCAACTGTTATTTGCGGATAAACACCTATGGTTACAGAATCTACATCAAAACAAATACTGTCAAAAACATTAAAATAATAGGTAGTAGTAACTGTTGGTCTGGCAATCGGATTAAACAGCGTACTATCACTTAATCCTGTTCCCGGGGTCCAGAAGTAAACAGCACCGCCAAATCCAAATATTTGAACGGAATCACCGTAGCAAATGGTTGTATCGCTCTTTGCCGTAGCATGAACAACAATCATTGGACTTACTAAAACAGAATCCTGTTTTATACAGCCATTGGCATCGGTAATCGTATAATAATAGGTTCCCGAAGCAAGGCTGTCAAGTTGAGCTATGGTATCGCCCGTACTCCATTGTATTTGATAAGGTGGATTTCCTCCATTTACAATTAACGTTACCGAACCATCATTGCTTCCTTGTGCACAAAGAGATGTTATAACATTTGTACTGTCATCTATTGCCGTTGGCTCAGTAACAAAATAATGTATGCTATCCATACAATTGTGAGCATCTGTTAACGTTGCCGTATATAACCCTGCACAAAGACCTGTAATTGTGGTATCTGTTGCCAACGTATTCCACTGAAATACATATGGACTTGTTCCACCAATATTTGATACCGTAATAGCTCCCGTACAACTTCCGTTGCATTGTATTAAGAGACTATCTATAATCTTTATGTACAAACTATCGGGTTGTGTTATTGTTATTGCTCTAACACGGGAACATAAACTATCATCTGTAACGGTTACAATATACATTCCGGCACATAAGTCAACAGCATGTCCATCAAATTGTGGGGGCGTTGTATTCCAAGCATAGGAATATGGAGCAAAGCCATTCGAAGCCTGAGCCATAGCCCAACCATCACAACGTCCATAACAAGAAACCATACTGGAATCGAGAATATGAAGCTCAAGATGAGAGGTATCGGTTACTTCAAACATGGAGGTTAACGAACACCCGCTATTATCGGTAATTGTAATAAAATAAAGATTAGCACATAACGAGTCGATCGTAGGCGTGGTTGCATTACCTGCATTGGCATCCCATAAATAGGTGTATGGTGAAGTGCCTCCGCTAACAAGAGCTGTTACTCTACCACTGCAATCACCACCACAATTTACCTGAATAATATTGGTAAAGGTTACTTGCAAGGAATCCGGATTTATCAGCGTAATGCTCGAAGTTGACGAACATCCACCTATACCGGTTACAGTAACATCATAAACTCCAGCACATAAATCAACCAAAACAGAATCGGTTGAGCCGTTTGACCATTGATAGGTATAGGGTCCTAAAGCACCTATTACAGAAACTCCGATACTTCCGTTACAATCATTATGACAAAGTATTGCATGTAGTATATCTAAGGATACTGACATTGCTCCCGGATCTGTAATAGTAACGCTATCACTCACCACGCAATTATTTGCATCAGTAACTGTATAGTAATAGGTTCCCGAACATAAACCCGAAGCAATAGAGTCCGTTTCGCCCGGAATTGACCAAGCATAAGTTACGTAAGGTGGTGTTCCGCCGGATGGAATAAGAATTATGCTTGCATCACACAATCCCGAACAAGAAATGGGAACAATAGAATCATGAACTTGAAGAATGTCCACATCGGTAATTTCTATCATGCCAACTCGGGAACACAAACTATCATCTACCACCGTTACTGTATACGTTCCGACACAAAGATTAATAGCCACCGAGTCGGTTTGAGGCGGTATGGTACTCCATAAGTAAGTATAAGCAGGATAGCCACCCGTAACACTTGCAGTTGCACTACCATCACAACTTCCTGCACAAGTGATATTATGAACATCGGTAATGTTCAATGTTAAATTAGAAGTGTCAATTATTGCAACATTCGCTACGGCTGAACAACCATTACCATCTGTTACCGTTATAAAATAGATATTTACGCTAAGTGAATCGGCAATGTCGGTTGTTTGATTATGAGCATTGGCATCCCATTGATAAGTGTAGGGAGGCGTGCCACCAACTACAGTTGCAGTAGCGGTTCCATTATTTCCCCCGCACGAAGCAGCCGTTGTGATAAAACTAATCGTGATAGAATCCGGCTGAATAAACTGAATCGAATCTACAACCTGACAAAGATTAACATCCGTAACGGTTACATAAACCCATCCGGCACAAAGACTATCGGCTTGTTGTAATATATCACCATTAGACCATAAAATAGTATAGGGTGGCATTCCGCCTTGAATGGTAACATCTGCTTTCCCATCACATTGATTATAACAAGATATTGGTTGTATTATACTTGTTGATGCAAGTAAAACGGGGGGATTTGCAAGCTGAACCGAATCAAAATTCAAACATCCATTCGCATCGGTTATGGTAACATGATAAATACCTGCACAAAGCCATTGCAGTGTATCGTTGCCGGATAATAATGGGTCGTCCCAACTAAATGAATATGGCGAAGTACCTCCATACGGGAATACAGCTACTGAACCATTGCAATCACTATTACATAAAATTGTTTGCAAAATTTGAACAGAGTCCTGTAATACCGGTGGATTTAAAAGTTCTATCGAAGTCCAATGTTGACAAGTACTATCATCGGTAATGGTTATATTGTAAATACCTGCACATAAGTTTGTTTGATTTGGTAATGAGGGCAATCCATGATCCCATGAATATGTATAGGGAGGATAACCACCTGTCCCAC
>ENA-UOWE01001794-UOWE01001794.1-activated-sludge-metagenome-genome-assembly--contig:-NODE-1794-length-25398-cov-16.381644_pt1 | contig 25398 bp, 26 predicted proteins | sample MGYA00249841_ERZ761562 | MGnify/ENA primary metagenome ERZ761562 (study PRJEB28883, sample SAMN05720200) | activated sludge metagenome | isolation source: Anaerobic digester | place: Japan...
CATGCAAAAATACCACACCTATACTCCGAGCCGTCAAAAGCAATGTCTTATCCCACGGTTCTGAGCTGGAGGCGGCAGTTCACCTACGCCTCCGAGATCGGTTTTCTCCCCCGGTGAAAAAACGAGGACATCTAATCAAGGAGGTTATGGAGATGAGGAAAAGGAAGGGATGGTTGGTCTTGTTGGCCCTGGCGGCCGTGTCGGTTCTTGCCTTCGCTTCTTCGGCCCCGGCGGCCAAGCGTTTTTTCGTGATCTCCACGGGGGGCACGGGGGGGACCTACTACCCCCTGGGAGGGATCCTCGCCCAGGCCCTGACGGAGAAGGTCCCCGACGTGGTGGTGACGGCCCAGGCGGGTAACGCCTCCGTGGCCAACTGCAACCTCATTAGGGAGGGCCAGGCCGAGTCGGCCTTCGTCCAGAGCAACGTGGCCTACGACGCCTACTACGGCAACGCCCAGTTCAAGGACAAGCCCGTGAAGAACCTCCGTCTGATCGCCTCCCTCTACCCGGAGACCATCCAGATCGTCGCCCGGAAGGACTCGAAGATCCGCACCCTGAAGGACATCAAGGGCAAGCGCCTCGTCCCCGGCGACCGGGGGAGCGGCACGGAGGTGGACACCTTGAACGTCCTGGGGGCCTACAACCTCACCTACAAGGACTTCGCCTCCGTGGACTGGCTGAGCTTCTCCGGTGCGGCCCAGCGCCTCCAGGACCGTCAGGCCGACGTGACCTTCACGACGGCGGGCTGGCCCACGGCGGCCATCCAGGAGCTGGCCATCTCCACGGATATCGTCCTCATCCCCATCGATGAGGCGAAGATCAAGGAGCTGACGAAGAAGTACCCCTTCTACAGCCGCATCGTCATCCCCAAGGGGACCTACAAGAACCAGACGAAAGACGTCCCCACCATCACCACCATGGCCCAGTGGGTGGTGGACGCCAAGGTCCCCGACGACGTCGTTCACGCCCTCACCAAGGCCCTCTGGGAGGGCGGGGCGCAAAAGATGGCCGCCGCCCACGCCAAGGGCAAGGACGTGAAGCTCCAGACCGCCCTCAGCGGCATGGCCATCCCCCTCCACCCCGGGGCGGAGAGGTATTACCGCGAGGTGAACATCATCAAGAAGATCGAGGCGAAGGGGAAGAAGAAGCGCTGAGGACGACGGGCAGGTGAAGGCGCCGGACCCGGAGGCGGGGGGTGATCACCCCGGCAGGGTGTCCCCGTGCCCGTGAAAAGGCCCCTCCTGGCGGCCCTGGCGGCGGCCCTCGTCCTGGGGGCGGCCTTCTTTCCCCTCCGGGTCCTGGAGGTGGCGCGGGAAGGGGGGCGACCCGTCTTCATGGCCCCCCTTGGGGAGGGCGATTCCTTCTCCCTCTGTTTCCTCCATTCCGTGGAGGGGACGCCCGTCTGCGACCATTTCCTGGTTGACGAAAAAGGGGTCCTCGTTCTATACGAGACGACCTTTTCCTCCCTCAACACGGGCATGCCCACGGGGGTTCGGGAGGGGGAGAGGGTCTCCCTCGAGGGGGGTGTCGTCAGGCTCACGGGCCGGCGGATCCCCGTGGGGGAGGTGGTCCTGGCCGTGACGCCGTCGGCGGCCAATTCCCTCGCCGTGGGGGGGAGGACCGTGGACCTCCCGGGTCTCGCCGGTGAGGGACGCCTGCGCCTGCGGATCGCCCGGCGGGGGGCGGCGATTTACATCCTTCACGTGGCGGGGAGGGTCTTGCGGGGCTTCTGATGGAAGCGACTCAGCCAGACAGGGACAGAGGGGCCGCCGAGGCCCCGAAGGGGGAGGAGACGGGGGACCTCGTCGCCCGTTACGACCCGGAGCTCCGCTTCCGGCACCTGGAGGGCCTGACGGCCCGCCTGATCCTCGCCATGACGGTCATCCTCTCCATCTTCCACATCTACACGGCGGGTTTCGGCGTCCTTCAGGAGTGGCGGCACCGGGCCTTCCACCTCGCCTTCGTCCTGCCTCTCGTCTATTTCGTCTATTCCATCCGGAAGAAGGCGGCGCCCAAGAAGGCGGGTCTCGTCTACGACCTCCTCTACGGGACGACGGCGGCCGTCATCAACGCCTCCGTCCTGAGGGAGATCTTCTCCCTCTCGGCGGCGGCGACGGGGGCCGTGGGGGCCGCCACGGGGATCTTGGTCCTGTATTTCAAGCGGCGGGAACTCCTCCCCGACCGCCTGGGCCTCTGGGTGGACCTCCCCCTCCAGACCCTCATGGTGGGGGGGGTCATCTACGGCATCCACCTCGCCCGGACCCATCTCAACCCCCACTCCTGGTTCGTCGATCTCAACCCCACGTTGGTCTTCTGGGGGGCCTTGCTCCTCCTCGTCTTCGTCGCCATCGCCCTCCTCTTCTTCCTCCAGTGGTTCAGGTCCCTGGCGGGCCTCGTGAGAACCGGGCGGGTGGACTACCGGCCCGACAACCTCCCCTACTTCGACTGCTTCTTCGCCCTCCTGGCGGCGTGGATGTCCGTCTTCGTCTTCCTCGAGTTCAACAACATCGGCCTGAGGGCGGGGAGCCCCGAGCGGGCGGAGCTCGTCGTGGGGGCCTTCTCGTTCCTCCTCGTCCTGGAGGGGGCCCGCCGGAGCATCGGCGCCCCCCTGCCCATCATCGCCATGTTGGTCCTCCTCAACTGCTACCTGGGACCCTATTTCCTCGATCTCCCGGGTCTCCAGATCTTCGCCCACCGGGGCTATTCCATCCCCCGGATCATCGACTACATGTTCCTGGGGACGGAGGGGATCTACGGCATCCCCCTGGGGGTGGTGGCCACCTTCGTCTTCCACTTCGTCCTCTTCGGGATCTTCATCTCCCGGACGGGCCTCGCCCAGCTCTTCATGGACGCCGCCATGGCCCTGGCGGGTTGGTCCGCCGGCGGCCCCGCCAAGGTCGCCGTCATCGCCAGCGGTTTCATGGGGTCCATCAGCGGCAGTTCCGTCGCCAACGCCGTCACCGTGGGTTCCTTCACCATCCCCCTGATGAAGCGGGTGGGTTACTCCCCCACCTTTGCCGCCGGCGTCGAGGCCGCGGCCGGCACGGGGGGCCAGCTCATGCCCCCCGTCATGGGGGCGGCGGCCTTCATCATGGCCGAGTTCCTGGGGATCCCCTACGTCAAGATCGCCCTCTGCGCCATCCTCCCCTCCTTCCTCCACTTCTTCGCCGTGGGCTGGATGGTCCACCTCGAGGCGAAGAAGCGGGGCCTCGAGGGCCTGCCGCGTCACATGCTGCCCGACATGGCGGCGATCCTGAAGGAGAGGTGGCTCATCGTGGGGCCCCTCATCGTCATCGTCTATCTCCTCATCAAGGGGTCGAGCCCCTTTCTGGCCGCCTTCTGGGGGATCATCTACGCCGTGGCGACGGGCCAGATCCACCGCCGGACCGCCCCCCTCCTCCTGCCCCTCTTCATGACGGTCCCTCCCGTCCTCTTCGGTCTGAACCCCCTGGAAGGGACGGCCACGGCCGTCTTTTGGTTCGCCGCCGCCGCGGTCTTCCTCGCCTGGTCCTACCGCCGCCATGAGCGGCCCGTCTGGCTCGCCTCCCTCGGGATCGCCGCCCTCATGACGGCCCTGCTGACCAAGGAAGGGGAGCCCTCCCTGGCCTCCTTCTGGACGGCCCTGGCCGTCGTCGCCGTGGGGGTCTGCTACCGGGAGAGCAAGATGAGGATCCCCGACATCGTCAAGGCCCTCGAGGAGGGGACGAAGAACGCCCTCGCCATCGGCGCCGCCTGCGCCTGCGTGGGTTTCATCGTCGGGGCCACGACCCTGACGGGCATCGGCCTCAAGTTCGCGACGGCCGTCATCACCGTGGCCCACGGCATCGCCGAGGTCCTCAATCCGCTGTTTCTGAACCTCACCACCGTCAACGACCTCACCCTCTTCTTCACCCTCGTCAACACGGCCATCGCCTGTTTCATCCTCGGCATGGGGATCCCCACGACGGCCCAGTACATCATCGCCGCCATGATCGCCGCCCCGGCCCTCCTGAAGTGGGGCATCCACCCCCTGTTGTCCCACATGTTCGTCTTCTTCTACTCCGTCCTGGCGGACGTGACCCCCCCCGTGGCCCTGGCGGCCTACGCCGCGGCGGGCGTGGCGGGGAGCGACCCCTTCCGTTCCGGTTTCCGCGCCTTCAGCCTCTCCCTCGCCAAGACCTTCGTGCCCTTCGCCTTCGTTTACGCCCCCATCGTCCTCCTCATGCCCTGGCTCCTGGACCCCCACGTCCCCTTCGACCTCCCCTGGTTCCTCCAGAACGCCGTCACCCTCTTCATCGGCGTCGCCGCCCTGGGGGCGACGGTGGTGGGTTACGTGCCCGGCGGGAGTATCGGCGCCCTGGAGCGCTTCGCCCTGGGGGTCTCTTCCCTCCTCCTCATCATCCCCGGGACGACGACGGACATCGTCGGCCTCGTCGTCATCGCCGCCGTCTTCGTGCGGAAAATACGGGGACACAATACTTAATTCCTAACATACTGAAATCGCTGGGCAAATTTTCGGGGGAAAGGGGTTATCGTGTCCCCGAATTTCACGCCGGTCTGCCTCCATGGTTTTCCCCCGGACCCGTCGCCGTGGCTTTTCCCCGGGGGGCGAGACGGCGGAACGACGAAACGGCACGGTCATGTCGCTGGGAAGGGCGGAGGCGGGATGGATGTCTTGAACTCACCCTTGCGATCCCTGGGGACATTCACATGGATCTCACCGACCCCCTTGAGGGTAAACCTGCGACCATAGGACCCATTACGATGGTTGACCGCTGTCCCGGCAATCCGAACGTAAGGCTCTCTCCCCAAAAAGTGGGTCAGCTCCACGTTCATCAACTCCGTCAGGTATTTCCCAACCACCTCCCTGATATCCATTCTGATCATCTCAAACAATTGACTCGGCCGCTCCTGAATCTCCTTGAAAATCTCCGCAACCTCAGATACCGTGATCTCCATCTTCATGGCGCTTCCTCCTTTCGATTAGGTTTGGGCAAAACCCTTCTAAAGGAAAAGCGCCTTTTTTTCTACCCCTCTCAGCCCCTCAAAAATTTACACAAAATACTTTACACTACCCCCCAGGAATCAGACGCCCCATCCGGCGATATTGGCTTGAAACCGATGAATTACCCAAACGACCTGCCCCCGGCATCCAATTTTACGATGGGGACAGGCATTGACGAAATCGAAGAATGTGCTTAAGCTGCCGGCGAATCGGAGACGGCGGGAAAAGCAAAATCGCGGGCGATGTCAGCTAAACAAAAGCTATATCAATGACTTAAATCGTATTCCCCGGGGAATATTTTTTATCTCCGTACAGCATCCTCATTGCTTTTATGCTTTCCTTGATCTCCTGCACAAGCCAATCAGGCTTGATCAAATGCGCCTCTTCACCGAAGGAGAAGAGCCATCCTTTTAATTCCGGAAAGCTCACCAGGATTTCGAGCCATCTGGGAGTGAAGATAGATCGTGTCGCGATGGGCAAACAACTTAAACGGTTTTATGTAATAAATCTTGAAATTGATTTACGGGAAACCCTGAGGCGATTTTCTTTTTCCGGTTTCTTTTCTGTCGCTTTTTTCATCATTATGTGCTACAAGGTTTTGAACATCAATATTATGCATAAAAGAGGTGTAAATATGCTCTCTACATTACATCAGGACAAGGTGCGGATTAATATCCAACTTCCGCCTGCTATCAAGGAAAGGCTCGTCCAGGCATCATCCCGGCAGGGAAAAAAGGTTTCGGCCCTGGTGCGGGAGTCGATTGAGGAAAAACTGGATCACCTCGACCAGCAGATCTTCGCGGAACAGATGAAGGCCGCCTATCAGGATCTGGCCGAGGAAAACATCAGTGTCTGTGAGGACTTCAAATATTCTGACGCCGAGAATCTTCCCAAGGTCAGCCTATGACCACGATCCAAGTCAGAAGAGGAGAAATCTATTATGCCAATCTCGATCCCGTAGTGGGGAATGAAACCGGCAAAACCAGGCCGGTGCTGATCATTCAGAACGATGTCGGCAATCAGTACTCGCCCACGACTATTATCACTGTCATCACCGAATATTCAGAGAAAAAGGCGAGTTATCCTATTTGCGTGGTCGTCGGCAAGGACGTTGGCCTGAAAAAGGATTCCATCGTCAACCTCTCGCAACTCCGCACCATCGATAAAAGACGCTTGGTTGGACCGAAGCTTGCCGAGCTGTCGAATGACCTTATGGAAAAAGTGGACACGGCATTAAAAAATAGCCTGGCGATCAAGTAAATATCATGACAATAAAATCCCCTGAGTAATCGATGTTGACGGTCTGGAAGACAGATAGGGGACTGAAACGACGGAACAATGAGGACAGCCTCCTTGTCGATGACGAGAACAGGATATTTATCATCGCCGACGGCATGGGGGGGCACAATGCCGGGGAGGTTGTCAGCGCCTTGGCCGTGCAGACGGTGCACGACAGCCTGGAGAAGCGTATTCTTGATGTCCGCAGGACGGACAGCGGTCGGGAACGCTACGCTGCCGAGGAAGAAGTCCTGAAGCGAATCCTCACGGAGGCTTTGCTCGCCGCCCACCAGTCCATTCGGCAAAAGGCCGCGACTGACCCTGCCCTGGCCGGCATGGGGACAACTCTGGCGGCGATGATCATCCGGGACGACCGGGCTTATATCTGCCACGTCGGCGACAGCCGGGCTTACTTGTTCCGGGAGAAACTCCGGCAGCTTACCAGCGACCACACGGTAGGCGAATATCTCGTCGCCACACAGGGCATACCGCGGGACAAGGTTCCGCCCCGCCAATGGCATATCCTCACCCAGGCTTTGGGGACGGAAGAGAACCCATCGCCGGATTTCAATAGCCACGTTCTTCAGCGCGGGGATCTGCTCCTCCTCTGCACGGACGGACTCACGGATATGCTGCCGGATATTGAAATTGAATCCATCCTGAATTGTCATGACCGGCCGGTAGCCACGGGCGGGAAAAATAGTGAACATGAAGCAGCCACTTTGCCTCTGCTCCCGCAGCCGGGCGGGATACAAAGAAGAGATCATTCTAATGCCGGCCCGCAGCCGAATAATCTGGACAACCTGGCGGAAAGCCTCATCGCCGCGGCGAACGCCCGGGGTGGCCGGGACAATATCTCCTTGATTTTAGTGTGTTATGAATGATACCAAGGCGACGATTAATTTCACAAAAGGCTGTCTGCCGCCGGTAAAAAAGGAAGCGGTGGCCCACGCTCATCGTCTGGGGATTGTCCACCGCGATCTCAAGCCCGCCAATGTTTTCATCCTGAAGGACGGCGCGGTGAAGGTCCTGGACTTCGGTCTGGCGAAGGAACTGGGCGCCGCAACCGTCACGACAACCGGTCAGGGCCTGGGCACCCCGGCTTACATGGCCCCGGAAGTCTTCACGGGGGAGCGGAAGATTGCCGAGATCGGCCCGGAGGGGAACGTTTATGCCCTGGGAGTAATCGCCTATCGCCTCTTTGCCGGGCGGATGCCCTTTAATTTACCGGAAGACGCCTCATCTTTGGAGGCGGTCGCCCACCTGACACGCCATTATGTCTTGGGGAAACAGCCCACCCGGCAGTCCCTGTTCGGCAGACGGTTATGCAGCCTCAAGGAGAACGACGAGACCCAGGTGGCCTATGTCCTCATGAACACCGGCGGCGACCGCCGACAGACCGCAGAGATCCTGGGCATCACGGTGCGGCAGTTACAACGGAAGCTCGCCCAGATGCGGGAAGATCCCTACTGGCGGGAGGTCATGGGCGACGCCCTTTCCCGGGAAAGGGATTGACCACCCGCAGCGGAAGGCTGGTTGTCATTTCCAGAAGGCGTCACTCCCCACAGCTTCCCCAAAAATTATGGTGCGACGCGGCGCGGACGTGGTAGAATAGCTCCCGTTTTTCCCGGCGGACCGGGAAGGACCGGGGTACTTCATCCGGGACAACGGGGTGGTGGTTGCGATGAAGGTCTCCTTGTCGAGCCGGCAATTTTATGTAAATCAGGTCCTGTAACTATTTGGAATTATTCGCTTCGGGATTTATCTTTCCGACTGACGGATCAAGGGGTGCAGTCCATGAACAAGAAAAATTTCACGTCCCTCGATTATCCCCTCTTCGAGACGATGCAGAAAAAGTCCCCCCGGGCGGCCCGCTTCTGGGTCCTGGGCGACCGCCTCTTTCAGGTAGGGCTCCTTTTGACCATCATGTTCCTGCCCCTGGTGTTCGTCGTCTATACCCAGTGGGGAGCGGGCCTGTTTTTGGCAGGCATGGGCACCGGCCTGTTTTTGGCCGTCGGCCTCCTGGCCGCGGGGGTCTATTACAAGCGGGAATCCTACAAGCTGGCCATAAAGGCGGGGATCGACGTCACCCGCATCTGACCGGATCGATGTTGATCATCATGAGCATCGCCGTGGCGGCGGGCAGTTCCTCGAAACCCAGCCGGCGGTAAAAAGGCAAGGTGTTTCTCCCGGCTACCAGGCCGATCCATTGCAGACCGTCGTTCCGGAGTCGGAGCAGTATCTCCCGGACGATCCGGGAGCCGATGCCCTGCCGGCGGAAATCCGGGTGGACGGATACGTCCTGGATATAGGCGTCGCTGACCCCGTCACTGATCGCCCGTCCCATGCCGACGATCTCCTCCCCTTCCCGGGCCAGGACGAAGCAGTGGCTCCCCGTCACGATCCGGCGTACCAGCTCCGGCGATTCCCGGACCTGTCCCGCCCACCAGCCCGCCGTCTCGTAGAGGCGAACGATAGCCGCGATCTGCGCCGCGCCGGGTTCATCAATAAACAGGTATGTGCGGGTCATAGATTGTTCTGATGCCATAACTCGTCATGGATCTCCCAGAGGGTCTGGGCCAGAGACACGATGACCGGACCGATGACGAAACCGGAGATCCCGAAGAGGGAAAGCCCGCCCAGAGTGGAAAGGAAGATGAGGAGGGTGTGCATCCGGATCGCCTGCCCCACCAGCACGGGGCGTAGGAAGGTATCCACATGGCTGATGACGGTAAGACCGCAGACCAGGATGATCAGCCCTTCCCAGACCTGCCCCATGAGGATCATCACCACCCCGACGGGGCCCCAGACGATGGCGCAGCCCACGGCGGGGATGATGGAGGTGAAGACCATGAGCACCCCCCAGGTGAGGGCGCCGTGGACACCGGTAAGGGAAAAGACGATACTGCCGAGCAGCCCTTTGAGCCCGCCGATGATCAGCGTCACCTTCAGGGTCGCCATGGTCATGGCGGTGAATCTTTCCAGGAGCAGTCCCTCCCGTTCGGCCCCCAGGGGGATGAGCCTGACGATCATGCGGACGAATCTGTCGCCGTCCCGCAAGAAGAAAAAGAGCGTGTAAAGCATGATCACGAAATTCAGGAGAAACATGATCGTGTTCTGGGTCAGATTCGAGAGGCTGGTGAAGATGAACCCGGTTGCCTTCTTGACCAGCGTGGCCGTATTCTCGGTGACGAAGCTCATGTCTATGTGGAAATAACGAAGATAAGGGTCGGCGGCGATGCGCTTGACCAGATCTTCGATCTGCATTTCGATGCGGGCGCTTTCCATGTTGAGGGAATTGTAGACATGAAGGGACTCGTTGAGCAAAAGACCGCCGATGAGCCCGGCGGGAACGATGATGATGAGAACGATTGCCGCCAGCGTCGCCGCGGCCGCCAGGCCGGGGGAGGTGATTTTTTGTCCCAGGCGCCGCTGCAGGGGCTGGAAGACAATGGCGAGGACGGCCGCCCAAAAGATGGGATAGAAGAAGGGCTTGAGAATATAAAGCAAAAGCAGGGTGGCAACGCCAAGGAGGACATAGAAAACAACGTGCTTGGTTCTTTCCACATTCATGCCGGTATTTCTACCTGATTTTCACCGTTTAGGCAACCCTTATTCTCTTATTCTCTGCTGCGGAGGGTGTTGGCGGGGAGAAAGGGAACCCCGCACCGGCCACGAACCGTTTTACCGGCACCGGCCCTGTCCGCGACCCAGACCACGGGGAGCTGCCGCGGGAAGGAACCGGATGCCCTCCCCACCGGGCGCCACGGCGGGGACCGCCGACTCCGATCGCCGGTGGCGGGGGCAACTGTTTTTTGCGAAAAGGACCTCTTTATGTTAGAGAAACTCCATGATCAATCTCTGGAATGATAAGCGTCCCATTCTGGTGACCTGCGCCCGCGGGATATCCCCTTACCTGGAGCGGGAAATCCTCGCCCTGGGGATGCCGGTACGGGAAGTGTCGGAAGCGGCCGTCGAGACCACGGGCGGCATGATCGACGCCATGCGCCTCAACCTCTGCCTGCGGACGGGGCAGCGGGTCCTCATGCTCCTCCACGAAGGACGGGCCCGGACGCCCGACGACCTTTATGCCGCCGCCATCAGCCTGCCATGGGAGGATGTCCTTCATGTGGACCGCTACTTCTGCGTCACCTCGGCCGTCGCTACCCCGGCGATCCGCGACCCCCGGTACGCCAATGTCCGGATCAAGGACGCCATCGTGGATCGCCTGCGCCGGCTCTACCGGCGCCGCCCCGATTCGGGATCGGACCGCACCGGCGCCGTCGTGCATCTCTACTGGCAGGACGACCTTTACCGGATCTTTGCCGACACCTCCGGTGAACCCCTTTCCCGCCGGGGCTACCGGAAGGTCCCCCTGACAGCGCCTATGCAGGAAACCCTGGCGGCGGCGGTCCTCATGGCCACAGGCTGGACCGGAGACACCCCCCTCGTCAACCCCATGTGCGGCAGCGGCACCCTGGCCATCGAGGCGGCGTTGCTCGCCCGGCGCCGCGGCCCCGGCATCCTGCGGGAGAATTTCGGTTTTCTCCACCTCCGGGGGTTCGACGACGACCTGTGGCAGCATCTCCGACTCCAGGTGCGCAAGGAGGAGCGGCCCGATTTCCCGGGGCGGATCATCGCCTCGGACATCTCTCCGGAAGCGGTCCGGGCCGCCGCCGTCAACGCCGGGCGGGCGAAAATGGGGCGCCACATCCAGTTGCGCGTCTGCCCTTTTGCCGCCACCCCCGTGCCGCGGGAACAGGGTGTCGTGATCATGAACCCCCCCTACGGACAGCGCCTGGGTGCCGATGAGGAACTGGAGCGGATGTATGGGGAGATGGGTGATTTTCTCAAAACGGGCTGCCATGGTTATCGCGGTTATGTCTTCACCGCCAACCTGGAACTGGCCAAGAGGATCGGCCTCCGGACCTCGCGGCGACTGATTTTTTTCAATGGCGAGCTGGAAAGCCGGCTCCTCGAATACCCCCTCTACGAGGGCAGCGGCAAACAGCCCCGTCCGGAGGCAAAGCCGCCGTACAAGAGCCCGGAGGAAGTCGGCGGAACGCCCCGGGACACGGAACCGGCGGCTCCCTATGCGCGCATCATCAAGGCGCCCGGTCCCGCCGCCCCCCGGAAGATCGTCAAGAAGGACCCCGCCGGCAGGGCGCAGGTCCCCGGCACAGGCAGGAGGGACCGGAGGGACGGCGGGAAAATTAACCGGCGCGCCGGGAAGGAACACTGACATGGATCTCAGCCTGGTCCACCCCATCGGCGTTTTCGATTCCGGAATCGGCGGCCTCACCGTGGTCCGTGCCCTCATGGACCGCCTGCCGTTCGAAAACATCATCTATTTCGGGGATACGGCCCGGGTGCCCTACGGGGTCAAGTCCGAGGAAACCATCACCCAGTATTCCATGGAAATAACCGATTTTCTCCTGCAGCAGCGGGTCAAGCTCCTGATCATCGCCTGCAACACCATCGCCGCCGTGGCCGGCGAGACGATTCAGGAAAGGTCGTCCGTACCGGTCCTGGACGTCATCGAGGCCGGGGCCGCCTGCGCTGCCGGGACCACGCAGACCAAGCAGGTGGCCGTCATCGGCACACCGACGACAATCAACAGCAATGCCTATGCCCGGACGATCCATCGCCATGATCCGGAAATACGCGTCTTTTCTCAGGCCTGCCCCCTTTTCGTCCCTCTTGTGGAGGAAGGCTGGCTCGACCACCCCGTGACACGCCTGACCGCCCAGGAATACCTGAAACCGATCCTGGCGGAACATGTGGACACCCTGGTTTTGGGCTGTACCCATTACCCGCTCCTCAAGGCCCTGCTCCAGGAGATCACCGGCGCCGCCATCAAACTCGTGGATTCCGCCGAGGCCATGGCGGAGATCACCGCCCGGCTGCTGCAGAAAAAGGCCCTGGCCAATCCCCTCCGGATCCCTCCGGAGTATCGTTTCTGCGTCTCCGATGTCCCCTTCCGGTTTCAGACCATCGCCGAGCGCTTCCTGGGACGGACTCTGAAGCGAGTGGAGATGGTAAAGCTGCCCCTCTAAAAAGGCCGAAAACGAATAATAGCGAACAATTTCATTATCATACCGCGGCTTGACACCATCGGTATTACTTAGTAATATAAGTCAAAAGACCGGAGGGCCGCCGATGAAGAAAAAGGAAGCCATTATCACCTTCAAGGTCAATGACGACCTGCGGGAGGTCATAAGTAACATCCCCAATCGCTCGGAGTTCATCCGGGCGGCGATCATGGCGGCTCTGGACAACGTCTGTCCCCTGTGCAACGGGACGGGGATCCTGACCCCGAAACAGAAGGAGCACTGGGCGGGCTTTGCCCGGAATCATGCCGTCAAGCGCTGTGAGGATTGCGATGAGCTATTCATCGAATGTACAAATTCCGTCGTCGGGAACGAATAGCCGCCGGGGCGAAGCGCTCGTCGGGCGCCTCCTTTGCTGCTGCCTGATCCTCGCGTTGCTGACGGTTCCGGCCCCGCCGGCGGCGATCCCCGCGGCCGGTAAGGCCTCCGGCCCGGCAGTTGGTTCCGAAACCCGCTCCCCGATCCCGGTCTTCGTCACCATCCTCCCCCAGGCCTATTTCGTCGCCCGCATCGGCGGCCGCCATGTACAGACCTCGGTACTTGTGGGGGCGGGACAGTCCCCCCACAGCTATGAGCCGACCCCGCAGCAGATGGCCCGGATGGCCGACGCCCGAGCCTATTTCTGTATCGGAGTCCCCATGGAGGCCGCAGTACTGAAAAAAATTCGGAAACTCAACGGTCGCCTCATGATTGTGGAAACACAGCGGGGCGTACCCTATCGCTATCTCGAGGCAGACCGGCATGAACATGATCACGAGGCAGATCCCGACCATGCCGGGACAGCGCACCCGGCAACCGCACCGGACGGCGCTTATCGTTACGGCGGCGGCAGCGCCCCGGGCCTCCGCGGCGGGGGTGTCCCCGTCGGCGAAACGGAAACGAGGGGCCGGCAGGCGCCGTCGCGCCCTACCGGTCGGCACCGGACACCGGACCCACACATCTGGCTGGATCCCGGATTGGTGAAGATCCAGGCGCGCAACATCCACGACGCCCTCTGCCGCCTGGATCCGAGCCACCAAGAGGAATACGGGGCCAATCTCCGCGACTTCGCAGCGGATCTGGAGCGGCTCCACAATCGGATCGCCCGGACCCTGGCCCCGTTGCGGGGGAAAAAGATGTACGTTTTCCATCCGGCCTTCGGGTATTTCGCCGCGGCGTACGGCCTGATTCAGGTGCCCGTGGAAGGCGGCGGCCGGGAACCGAGCGCCCGGCAATTGGCGTCGCTCATCGCCGCCGCCCGTAAAGACGGTGTCAAGGTGATCTTCGTTCAGGCCCAGTTCCCCGCCAAGAGCGCCGCCGCGGTGGCGCGGGCAATCGGCGGGGCCGTGGTCCCCGTCGATCCCCTGGCCCGGAATTACCTGGAAAACATGCAACGCCTCACCGACGCGGTGGCAGCAGGACTCCGGTGAGACAAAAAGGATGGCGATTATGAAGTCAACAGCGGCCGTCACATTCTCCGACGTTTCCTTTTCTTATAACGGCGCCCCGGTGCTGGAAGCGGTAAACTTCATGATCCCGACGCGGAGCTTCACATCCCTCGTCGGTCCCAACGCCGGGGGCAAAACGACCCTGCTGAAACTGATGCTGGGCCTGCTCAAACCGGACCGGGGCCGCGTTGAGATCTTCGGTATGCCGCCGGTCCCGGCGCGCCCCCGTATCGGCTACATGCCCCAGCATATCCAGTTCGATCCCCACTTCCCCGTGAATGTCCTCGATGTGGCCCTCATGGGGCGTCTCGGCAACGGCAGGGGAATCGGCCCCTACCGGCAGGCCGACCGGGATGCCGCCCTGGAAGCGCTGCAGCGCCTGGAGATGGACGCCCTCTGGAACCGCCCCTTCACGGCCCTCTCCGGGGGACAGCGCCAGCGTGTCCTCATTGCCCGGGCGCTGGCGTCGCAACCGGAACTCCTCCTGCTGGACGAACCGACGGCCAATGTGGACATGGCGGTGGAAACGGAGCTGTTCGAACTCCTCCACGCCCTGAGCGCCACCCTCACCATCGTCGTCGTCAGTCATGACCTGGGCTTCGTCTCCCAGTACGTGGAGCGGGTCGTCTGCGTCAACCGCCGGGTGATCGTCCATCCCACCGCCGCGGTAACGGGCGCGGTGATCAGCTCCCTCTACGGCGGCGATGTCCGGATGGTGAACCACCGGCATGGCCTGTGCGGCCGGGACGGCACCTGAAAAGATAGCGATACAGAGCCTTTTTCTGATTGAGGGCGTAATCGATGGCCTTCCGGAGATGATGCCACGCCAATGGGCGCTTCGTTCCTCCGTCGTCATTCCCCGCCTCCCAACGATGACAATTTTCCACCGTCGAAAGGCTTAACCCAAAAACAACCCTTTGAAAAGATGAGTTCATCTGACGCTTACACCCTCTGGTTCAACTTCTCTTTTTCCGCATCTCTTTTTCCGCACAGTCCTCGCACCAGTACTCGTCTCCCAACCGGCTGTAGCCATCCGTGCCAATCTTGATGATGATTCCGCACTTTGAGCAGTGGGTCGGCTCATATGATGGGGGATCGGGCATCTTCTCGAAGTTGTACTCGTTGGTCCCGTACCAAACGACCATCTCGGGCTCGAAATCCGTCCGGCATATCTCGCAGGTCTTCCAGTCACCCTCGTGACCCTCATTGAAGTGATGGCTGCAGAGGGTATATCGGCTATGGTTGCGGCTGCAACTTATCCTGGAGTACGAGAAGGGAACATACTTATGCTCATCGTCGCAGATCCAGTTCCCGCAGCATTCGGTCCTGGTCAGATTCTTTGTCTTGCCGCAGAGCCCGCAGCGCGGCTTTTCAGCCTTCTTCTTTAACGGTCTTGGCATGTTCTCCTCCTACGATGAACATAAAATTCAGCGCGATACTATGCGGATGCGGTGGAATCTCTTATGCCACTGTTCTTATGTCTGCTGGTAATTTTCGGAGAGTTAACTCTTTTAAACAAACTTTTGTGCCGGCATTGTCTATGCCCACTGTTAATCCTTCTTTGGGCATGGCTTTTTCAAATTATGGTATTCCATTATATCATACCAACGAAACCCGCATGACGGCACGCCGTCACCAAGCAGGATGAAAATTGTGGACGCGCTCCGCAGTGTCTCCGTTAATGATAAACCGTTGTAGATCAATAACATATGCACGCATTTGCGAGTGAAAGAAACTTCTCCGCTCCGTCAGTCCCGATCGTGATAATACAAAGAGCGACCGGTCGCGGCAGCGAACCGGTCGCCCCTGCATTCCGAACCGCCGGGAAGGCACCGGAGTAAGCGGCATCCCGCCCCTATTTCTTTTTGGCGTCTCCCTTCACCTCTACCGCCGTCGCCTTCATGGTGTATTCGATGGTTACCTTGGCGCCGACCTTCAAGTCTCCCTTCACCTTCGTGTCCTTGTCCCGGGCGATCTGCCATTTCTCCTTGCCCTTCTGGACGGTGATGACATCGTTGGTAATTTCCAGAACCGGGCCGGTCACCTGATAGCTCTTGGGGCCCGCCGCCAGGGCAAGGGAAGCCGTCAGCAATATGATCACCACCGCAAAACAGATCCGTTTCATCATCATGTCTCCTCCTGTAGTTATTTTTCCACCGATATTCGGGGAATCATTCCCAAATGTCAAGGAGAAAAGGGTTCTCTTCTTCCGCCCGCCGTGGTAGAAAGGCAGACGAAAAGGATGTGTGCCTTCGGTGTGGCAAACGTCGCGAGACGTAAGCGTCGGATGGGCTCATCTTTTCAAGGGGTTGTTTTCGGGGTAAGCCTTCCGGCGGGGTAATATTTTCACAATCAGCGGGCCGAGACGTCCCCGGCAAGGCGAAGACCGCAAGGAAAGCGCAGGCGGCGCGGGAAGAAGGGAGGAGAGGGGAGATGAGCCGGAACAGGTCCTTTTCCTCGGTATTGATCGCCGGGATCTTTACCCTCCTGATGGGTTGCACCCAGGAGCGGCTGCTCTTCTATCCCGAAGTCCTCCCGCCGGACTACCGCTACACTTTTCCCGTCCCCTGCCGGGAGATAAACATCCCCGTGGCGGGGGCGGTACTCAACGCCCTCCACTTCCCCGTAGCGGACGCCCGGGGGATCATCCTCTACCTGCACGGCAACGCCGGCAGTCTCCGGACCTGGGGGGAGGTGGCGGGGGATTTCACCTCCCGGGGCTACGAACTGTTCATCTACGACTATCGGGGGTTCGGGAAGAGCACGGGGAGGATCGACGGCGAAAGTCAGCTCCTCGCCGATGCCCGGGCGGTCTATGAATACCTGCGAAAATTCGCGCCGGCACAAAGGATCGTGATCTACGGACGGTCCATCGGCACCGGCATGGCGGCCTATATCGCCCGGGAGGCCAAACCGCAGCTCCTCATCCTGGAGTCCCCCTTCTACAGTCTCACCGACCTGGCCGCTCGTCACTATCCCCTCCTGCCCCGGCGCCTGCTGGCTTTGGTCCTGAAATACCCCTTCCCCACCCACCAATGGCTCCCCGGGGTCGCCTGCCCCGTCTATCTGATCCACGGCACCAAAGACGCCGTTATCCCTTACGACGACGCCGCGCGACTGGCAACGCTGCTCCGCCCCCCCTCCGGGCTCATCCGGATCGAAGGGGGCGGGCACAACGATCTGAACGAATTCGGGGCCTATGACCGGGCCCTCGACCGCATCCTGAACGGCGCCGCCGGCACGGCGCCGTAAGCCGTCCCGGGAGAAAAAAGTCATTGTCACCGCCACGATTTATCGCTATGTAGAGCGCACAGGCAAAAGGAATTTCTCCCCCGCGAAAGGAAAACCAAAAAAGGTGCAGGAACCATGACAACCACGCAAAACAAAGACGCCAATGAAGAACAGAGCTTTGCCGAGCTCTTCGAAAAATCGCCGGTACGGCCCGATTTCCTGAAGCCCGGCCAGAAGGTGGAGGCAAAGATTGTAAAGATTACCGACGATTGGATATTCCTCGACCTGGGAGGCAAGAGCGAGGGCTATCTGGACAAAAAAGAGCTGGCGGATGAAGAGGGCGCCGTTGCCGTCCGGGAGGGCGACACGCTCACCGCCTATTTCCTCTCGTCGAAACACAACGAGAAGCTCTTCACCACCCGGATCGGCGCGGGCGATTCCGCCCGGGAGCATCTGGAGGAGGTCTGGCAAAGCGGCGTGCCCGTCGCCGGGGTCGTCGAGAAGGAAATCAAGGGGGGCTTCGAGATCAAGCTGCCGGGGGGGATGCGGGGGTTTTGCCCCTATTCCCAGTTGGGGCTGACCCGGGTGGACAAAGGCCAGGACTTCCTCGGCCGGACCCTGCCGTTCCAGATCGTCGAGTTCGGTGAGCGGGGTCGGAACATCGTCCTTTCCAACCGGGCCGTCCTGGAGGCGGAGCGGAAAAAGGAGGAGGCGGCCCTGAAGGAGAAGCTCCAGGAGGGAATGATCGTGACCGGGACCGTGGTTTCCCTCCGGGATTTCGGGGCCTTCATCGACATCGGTGGCGTTCAGGGGCTGCTGCCTGTCTCGGAAATCGGCTGGGAACGGGTCACGGACATCAAGGAGCACCTGACGGTGGGCCAGACCCTGGAGGTCGCCGTGACGAAACTGGACTGGGAAAACGGGCGGATCAGCCTGTCCCTGAAATCAACCCTGACCGATCCCTGGGACGGGGTCCGGACCGCCTATCCCGAGGGGACGACGCAACGGGGGACCGTGGTGCGCCTGACCCCCTTCGGGGCCTTCGTCAACCTCGGCCCGGGGGTGGACGGGCTCCTCCACATCTCCAGGCTGGGAAAGGGGAAAAGGATCGCCCATCCCCGGGATGCGGTCCGGGAAGGGGACGTCCTGGAGGTACGGATCGAGGCTATCGACGGCGACCGCAAGCGCATCTCCCTGTCGCTCGCCGATGAGGCCCCCGCTGCCGCAGCGGCGGAGGGGCCGGCGGCGGCCCGGGAGGACGAAGACGACTACCGGAAATATTTGCGGTCGGGACCGAAAACCATGGGCTCCCTCGGTGATCTCATGAAAGAAAAGACCCCCCGGGGGAAAAAACGCCGCTGAGGCGACGCCGCCATGGCTTCCCGGCAAAAACGCCTCCTGCCTTTCATCGCCTTTTTCCTCCGGCGGAAGCTTTTGGGACAGAAACCGCCGCTGCTGGCCAGTTTCAAGCTCACCTACCGGTGCAACCTTGCCTGTCGGGCCTGCCCCTTCCATCGCCGCGCCGGGGAGGCGGGCGCCCACATGAGTTGGGATACCGCCGTCACCGCCCTCGCCGCCCTGCGGCGCCAGGGGGTCCTGATCGTCGTTTTTGAGGGGGGAGAACCGCTCCTGTGGCGGGACGGCCCTTACGGCCCCGGGGATTTGATCACGGCCGCCCGCGCGCTTTTCCCCCGGGTGGCCGTGACGACCAACGGCACCCGCCCCCTGGACGTCCCGGCGGACATCCTCTGGGTGAGCATCGACGGATTACCGGCAACCCACGACCGGCTCCGTTCCCGCTCCTTCGCCCAGGTCTGGGAAAACCTCCGTTCCTCCCGCCACGGGCGCCTCTATGTCCATTTCACGATCAATCGGGAAAACCGTCTCGAGATCCGCCCGCTGTTGGAAAAACTCAGCGAAATAAAGGCCTTTCAAGGCATGACCGTCCAGCTTTTCTATCCCTACGGCCAGGGTGAGGAGCCTTTGGCCATAAACGGAGAAGCACGCCGGGAGACCCTGGAAGCGGTGATCGGCATGAAAAGAGAAGGACTCCCCATCCTCAACTCCGCCGGACGCCTACGGGCCATGATCGCCAACGACTGGCGCTGTCACGACGATATCCTCGTCAACGTCGATCCCGACGGCACCGTCACCCGGGGCTGCTATGTCAAGAACCGGGGCCGGATCGACTGCCGGTCCTGCGGCTTCTCCCCCGTCGCCGAGGCCTCGGGAGCTTTGGATCTCCGCCCCGGATCCCTCTGGGCGGGGTGGTCGATATTCCTGAAATAAATTTGTGACGGCGTGCCGTCATGGAAGTTTCACTATATCGACCGTTGCAAGATCGATATAGTTTTGATACACTACCCTCCGTTGTTTCTTACCGGCTGGTGGATCAAACATAGCAGCTAAAAAGCTCCAGGCAACCAAAGATGGCAAAAAGGTGATCATCATGATGGAATCATTGAAAAAAGCGGCATTGATCGGCGCGGGGGCGGCCCTGGAGGTGACAGATAAACTCAAGGAGATGTCCGCCGGGATCGAGACGACACTGAAAAGCGGAAAGTTGGGCACCATAAATCCTGAAAAGGTTATGACCGAGATGTCGGCCGCCTGGTTTTACACCTACTGGCCAGACGAACTGGAAGAGATGCTGGGAAAAGTAGTCGCCGACGTATTGCACAGCCTGGACATCCCGACCAGGAAAGAGCTGGAGGAGGTAAAGGCCAGGATCGCGAACCTGGAGGCCCGGGGAGACGACAAGACCGACATTTAAGGAATGTGGGGAGGGGGAAATGAAAAGAGGAAGCCAACGCATAATTTTGGGTTTGTTCTGTGCCATCGTCGCCCTGGTGTCCTATTCGGCCGGCAATGCGGAGTTCAAAGTTTACGACGCCAACAACCAGTTCCTCGGCATCCTGATGGGGGCGCCTGGCAGTGAAATGACTTTGTTCGTCCCCTCTCTGCAAAAGGCGCTTATCCTAACCACCAAGCAGGTAAGCAATTCGATCTATTACGAAACACCCCGCCCCATCAATCAGGTCATATTCGAAACAAATGATTGTACCGGCACTCCCTATGTTCCCCCCGTCTATATCAGTGAAATCGTAAAATCTGCTTTTCTCAGCTGACCGGAGACCGCTGACCGGGATAGGGGCGCTTGAGGATGGTGTGATGAAGCTGCGTTTTTACCGAAGCCCTTACGATGAGATGATCGGGTCCGCCCTCGATCATTGCGAGCGGGAAGGGATCATGGCCCGGATCTGGCGGCGGGACCATACGGTCTGGAAACCATCCCCCGCGGAAATCTCCAACCGCCTGGGCTGGCTGGACTGCCCGGAAAAGATGCCCGCCCGCCGGGAGGAGATCGGCAGATGCGCGGCCGCCGTCCGGCAGGAAGGATATGACCGGGTCGTGCTCCTCGGCATGGGGGGCTCCAGTCTCGCCCCGGAGACCTTCCGGAAGACCTTCGGCGTCCGGCCGGGGTATCCGGATCTGGTCATCCTCGACACCACCGACCCCGGCGCCGTTCTGGCGTGCGCACGTCAGCTCCCGCACTCCCGGACCCTCTTCATCGTCGCCACCAAGTCGGGGGGGACCGTCGAGACCTTCTCGCTGATGAAATACTTTTACAATCAGGCGGTTGCCGCCCGGGGACGGGAAGCGGCGGGGCGGGATTTCATCGCCGTCACCGATCCCGGCAGCGGGATCGCCGCCTGGGCGGAGCGGCTCCGTTTCCGTCATACCTTCCTCAACGACCCGGAGATCGGGGGGCGCTACTCCGCCCTGTCCTGCTTCGGCCTCGTCCCGGCGGCCCTGATCGGCGTGGATGGAGAACGCCTCCTGGCCGGGGCCGCCGCCGCGGCGGCGGCCATGAGGGCATACGCGACCGGAGCGGCGGGTGAGGAGGCGGGCATTTTACCCCGGGAGCCTCAGTACGGCCGACAAACCGGGGCCGGGGAAACGGCGGATGCGGCGGCCCTCCTGGGGGCGGCGTTGGGAACGCTGGCCCGGGCGGGCCGGGATAAGGCGACCTTTTTCTTTTCGCCGCCCCTGGAGAGTTTCGGGGCCTGGCTGGAGCAGTTGCTCGCGGAAAGCACCGGCAAGGAGGGCCGGGGCATCGTCCCCGTCGTGGACGAGCCGCCGGGGGTGCCGGAAAGCTACGGAAACGACCGTTTCTTCATCGCCGTCGGTTTGGGTGACGACCGTCCGCAGCAAAGGCTGTTGGACGCCCTCGGGCGGGCCGGACATCCCGTCCTGGAGATATCCCTGCAAGATCCCTATGACCTGGGCGGACAGATCTTCCTCTGGGAGATGGCCACGGCCGTCGCCGGCTGGCGGCTGGGAATCAACCCCTTCGACCAGCCCGACGTGGAGGCCGCCAAGCTTTTAGCGAAGGAAATGACGGCATCTTATCGGGAAAAGGGACGCCTCCCTGCGGAAAGGCCCGACCGGACAACGTCCCGATGGGACATCTACGGGGAATATCCGTCACTGACGGCGTTCCTCGCCCAGGGCAAGGCGGGGGACTACGTGGCCCTTCAGGTTTATCTCACCCCTTCTTCGTCCATAGATCTGGCCCTTGCGGATCTGCGGTCCGGGATCCGGGACCGGTGGCGCCTGGCCACGACGGCGGGTTACGGTCCCCGGTATCTCCATTCAACGGGACAGTTGCACAAGGGGGACGGGGGGGGCGGCCTTTTTATCCAGATCACCGCAGCTGACGGCGCAGATGTGCCGATTCCCGACGAACCCGGGCAGGAGGCCGCCGGCCTGACCTTCGGCACCCTGAAGGCCGCCCAGGCCATGGGGGACCGCCGGGCGCTCCGCGACCGGGGCCGGCGGGTGCTGCGGATTCATCTCCACGGCGATCCACTCGGGGGGTTGGAAGCCCTTCGGGAAAGGGTCATATAAATTTTCCTGCCGGGGCGGAACCCGCCGACGACGGAAGTCCCGTTATCGAACCGCTGACGTTATGTTAAATAAGCCCTTTAATTATTTGGAATCATTTGGAATCGTCTGCTGGGGTTTATTCTCCGACTGACTACCATGCCCGGCGCCGGCACAACGACACACGACAATAAGCGGCTAGATGCCTACATCTTCACATAACGGAGGCGGGTCGCAGACAATGCCCGTGCTACAAAAGCGGATGAAGATAAGGCCCCATCCCGGCAGGATTCTCCTGGCGGTATGGCTGCTCGTTATTTTTTGCGCCGGCGGCTGCCGTCCGGCGGTCCTGCCGCCCCGGCCCCTTACCCTCGTCCATCTGAACGACACCCACTCCCACCTGGAATCGTCGCCGGTCAGTCTCCACATCGACCGGCAGACGTCAACGGTGCGCCTGGGCGGTTTTCCCCGGATCAAGACGTTCCTCGACAGACTGCGGGCGGCCGATCCGGAGCTGCTGCTCCTCCACGGCGGTGATGCCGTACAGGGAACGCTCTACTTCTCCCGCTTCAAGGGCGAGGTGGATTTCGATTTCCTCAATCTGCTGGGCATTGACGCCCTGACCTTCGGCAACCACGAATTCGATCTAGGTACGGGCCCCATCGCGGGCTGGATCCGCCGCAGCCGTTTCCCCTGGCTTGCCGCCAATATCGACTTCTCCCGCGAACCGGAGATCGCCCCCCTGGTAAAGCCTTTTTTAATCAGGGAAATCCATGGGGAAAAGGTGGGAATCATCGGCCTGACCACTTCTGACACCCCCCTCATGACCGGAGACGTGGGCCGGGCGGTCTTCCAGGACGTCAAGGCCGCCGCCCGCCGGGAAGTGGCAAGGCTGAGCGCCCTGGGGATCAACAGGATCATCGTACTGTCGCATCTGGGTTATCGGGCGGATTTGGACCTTGCCGCTCAGGTGGCGGGTATCGACATTATCGTCGGCGGCCACAGCCACTCGCTCTTGGCGGACCGGGAAAAACTGCGGGACATCGGCGGACTGACCGTAACAGGACCCTATCCCACGGAGGTGACAGCCCCGGACGGCAACAAGGTGCTGGTGTTGCAGGCCTGGGAATGGGGGCATGCCCTCGGCATGGTGGAAGTAAGCTTTAACGCCGCAGGCGCCGTAACCGCCTATCGAGGCGAGGTCACCATCCCGGTCGGAGATAGTTTTATCAGGAACATGACCCCGATCCCGGCAGACAGCGATGACCACCGCCGCATCGTTCAAGCTCTGGGAAAAACCGGCATCCTCCGGATCATACCGGAAGACCGGGACATGCTGGCCCGCCTTACGCCCTATGCCCGAGAAATCAGCGCCTATCGAAACAAAGCGGTTGCGACGGCCAGAGAGGATCTTGTCCGGGGCATCAACAGCGGGCCGGGACCGCTGGCGGCGGATTCCATGCTGGCGGCGTTTCCCCGCACCCAGATCGCCCTCCTGAATTGCGGCGGCGTCCGCCGCGATCTGCCGGCCGGAACAATTTCCGTGGGCGACATCATGGAAGTCCTCCCCTTCCGCAACTCTCTGGTATTGATGGAGTTAACCGGAGCGGAGCTGCTTGCCGCCCTGGAAGAACATATCGCCTTCACTTTGCGCCGCCATCCGGAACGGAAGCCGCCGCCGCTGCCCTATATCGCCGGCGCCGCCTTTTCGGTAAACCTCAACGCCCCGGCGGGCCGAAGGGTATTCGACTTATCCATAACCGATGCTCAGGGCGTTCATCGGCCTGTGGAACCCGGAGCGGTATATCGTACCGTCGTCAACTCCTTCATGGCCGGCGGCGGCGACGGTCTGCAGACCCTCAAGAATACCGGGGGGTTGAGGATCGACACCGGCATCCTGGACCAGGAGGCCTTCGGAAGACACCTGAAAAGGCTGGGGTCGTTTGGAAATCCATCGGAACAGCGGGTAAAGGTAGTTTTCGATGCCGGCGGCGGCGATTTCTAAACCCGGACGGCCCTGAGCAGGCGCTTCCGGAAACACACGGGAGGACAGACAATGGACATATCCACCATCCCACTGGGTTTCGACAATGCCTATCTGATCAGAGAGAAACAGGCGGCGATTCTTGTGGACGCCGGGGTGCCGGGCAAGGCAGGTGTTCTGAAAAAGGCCCTGGGAAAAATCGGCATCCCTCCCGAAGCGGTACGGCTGATTGTGATCACCCACGGCCATTGGGACCACATCGGTTCGGCACAGGCCATAAAAGAGCTGACCGGCGCCCCCCTGGCCATGCACCGCGCCGAGCGACCCTGGCTCGAGGCGGGCAACCCGCCCCTGCCTCCCGGCGTAACGACCTGGGGCAGGATCTTCCGGGTGCTCCTGTTCGCCTTTTCTCCCCTCATCCGGATCGCGCCCGCCACCGTCGATATCACTCTCGATGAAGGTGTCTTTCCCCTCGCTCCCTATGGGATCCCGGGACGGGTAATCCCCACCCCCGGCCACTCCCCCGGCTCCGTGAGCGTGCTTCTCGACACCGGGGAGGCCTGCGTGGGCGATCTGGCCATGAATAAATTCCCTCTCTGCCTCAAACCCGGCCCGCCCATCTTCGCCACCGATCCGGACGTGGTAAGGAATAGCTGGGAGCTGCTCCTGCAAGGTGGTGCCAGGACGATCTACCCGGCCCACGGCAAGCCGTTCGCCGCCGCCATCCTCAAGAAGGACTTATCACCCTGAGCGGTGATCTCCCGGCGGCGATCACCGCCGTTACCGGAGCGGCATTTGAAGCGGGGATGTCCGCCCTCGTGATGTTCCCGCTTTTCCTGAACATCCCCCACCCCCCGGCCGCGCTCCTTTTTCAAGTCGTCGCTCGAACCGACATCGGCAAAGGGCGGTGAAATCATCGCTCCCGGCAGGTAACCGGCTATCCGTACGCCTTGACCTCCTCCTCCCCGGCGAGGACCCGCAGACCCCCCTCGGCCAGGGCGGACATCTCGTCCTCCCCGGGATAGACGTGAACGGGGGCCAGGAAGCGGACCCGCGCATCTATCAGGGAGGTCAGCCGCCCGGAGTGGGCCAGGCCGCCCGTGAGAACGACGCCGTCCAGCCCGCCCGCCAGGACCGTGGCCATGGCGCCGATATCCTTGGCGATCTGATAGGCCATCGCCGTGAATACAAATTCGGCCTGCGCGTTTCCCGCGGCGATCATCTCCTCCACCCGCTGGGCGTCCGCGGTGCCCAGGTAGGCCACGAGGCCCCCCTGACCGACGAGGCGACCCTGGAGCGTCTTCTGGTCCGTCTTGCCGGAAAAGGCCAGGGCGAGGAGATCCTGCGTGGGGAGCGATCCGGCCCGCTCCGGGGTGAACGGCCCCTCGCCGAGGCCGTGGGTGCAGTCGATGACCCGGCCCCGCCGGTGCGCCCCCACGGTGATGCCGCCGCCCAGATGGGCCACGACGACATTCAGCTCTTCGTATCTCTTCCCGG
>ENA-UOWE01001818-UOWE01001818.1-activated-sludge-metagenome-genome-assembly--contig:-NODE-1818-length-25107-cov-6.002275_pt1 | contig 25107 bp, 24 predicted proteins | sample MGYA00249841_ERZ761562 | MGnify/ENA primary metagenome ERZ761562 (study PRJEB28883, sample SAMN05720200) | activated sludge metagenome | isolation source: Anaerobic digester | place: Japan...
CGTGCTCGTGCGTGCCATCGCCGTACCTCCTGGCTCTGGCAACCACGGTACCCCCCTAGGGTATTTCCGCCACCCTCTCGGGACGTGGCCTCGCTCACGCCGCCATGGATGCACGAAGGCCCGGCCCCCACGCGGGGAGCCGGGCCTTCGGGACGGTGCAGGTGCCTCAGACGAGGCGGACGGCGCCGGAGTAGCGCGAGCCGTACCAGCCGGTGAAGACGTAGTCGACCTTTCCGGACCTGAGCTGGTCCGTGTAGCTCGGGTCGCCCGTCCTGGGGATCACCAGGGTGACGCCGTCAGGAGTGGGCTTCGAGACGTCGATGGTGGTCCTGTCGTTCGCGGTGGTGCAGGTGATCTTCGAGTGGTCGCCGACCAGATGCTGGAAGATCGTATTCTTGCCATAGAACTTCTCGGCGAGCTTGATCACCATGTACGACCGGTAGCCTCCTGGGTCCGTGGTCGGGTCGGAGGTGGCGTAACTGACGCCGTCCCGGTCGAGGATCTCGTACCAGTTACCGGCGTTGATCTCCGTGGCGTAGTCCGAGGTCGAGTTGTTGTAGGCGAGCACCATCGCGTTCCGGGCAAAGGAGAGCATCCAGCTGGCGTTGTTCGGGAACATCAGCTTCGGGATCAGGAAGGCGTCTGCGGACGCGACGACGTCAGCCTTCGCGTTCGTCTTTGTCACCTTCTCGATCTGCGTGACCGAGGCGCCCGTGTAGATGCCGAGCTCTGCGCCCGTGGTATTGGCATCAAAAGACCTCTTCAGGGTTGCGAACGGCGAGGCAAGGCTGCCGGCGGCGTAGACGAGCACCGGCTTTATCGCCGTTGCCGGCGTCGAGCCGTCGACCCCGAACTCCTTCGCCTTCTCTGCCGTCATGGGGGAGAAGAGACCCTTGCCGTACTGCTCCTTTCCGAACCCTGCGATCTTCTCCTGCGTGTCGGCGGAGAGCAGGAAGTCGATGTACTGGTTGGCTGCCTCGAGCGATGCGGTTGCGTTGCCCTCCGGCACCACGGCGATCGCGGAGTAGATGTTGAGCAGGCTCGCACCCTCGGTGATCAGGGGTGTCAGCTTCAGGTTGCCCCTGTACGCGAGGAAGGTCCCTTCATCGGAGAGGGTATACGCCCCCATCTCTGACGCCATCTGGAGGGTCTCGCCCATGCCCTTGCCCGCCTCGACATACCAGGCGCCGGACTTCTGGACATCGGTGGCGTAGTTCACCTTCGCCTTGCCCCAGATCGTCTTCTCGGCGGAGTGGGTGCCGGAGTTATCACCACGCGAGACGAAGACGACGCCCCTGTTGCCCGCCTTTCCATCCTTCATCAGCTTTGTGAACGCCTCCTCGGGGGTGAGCCCCCTGATCCCGGCGGGATCGCTCTCGGGACCGACGATCACGAAGTAGTTGTAGGCGAACGAGCGGCGGTTCACACCGTAACCGCCCTCCATGAACGCAGTCTCCAGGGAGGGGGAGTGGACGAGGAGCAGGTCCGCGTCACCGCGCTTTGCGAGTTCGATCGCCTTGCCGGTGCCCTGTGACGTGATCTTCAGGTTCACGGGATGCGTCGCCTCATAGAAGGGTGTCAGGTAGTCGAGGAGCCCGGTATCATCAAGGCTCGTCGTGGTCGCGATCAGGAGGTCCGTCCGGGGCCTGGTGAGGTTCGTCGGGATCGCCGTCACACCGCCTGTCGTGATGCCGGTGGGCGCTGCCGTCGCCTGGCCCGATGCGATCGGGGGTGTCGTCACGTCGCCGCCGGGGATGCTGCCCGTACAGCCCGCGACGCCGGTGAAGAGGACGAGGAGGATGGCGAGCAGGCCCGTTCCTGCTATGAGTGAAAGGTGGTTCATCGAGTGCCTCCCGATCCGGTCTGTTTACTAATTTATTTATATCTTCTTAAATCATTCAATACAAATGGTAGACACACTGGTCCACCAGTTGACATATGAGGCCTGGGGTGTACATAGATAGCGGACGCGCTGGTTCCTGGTGGATACCGTGGTGAACGAGATCCTGGACGGATTGACGAAGGCTGCCGAACTGATCATCACCCTCGACCCCGAGGTGATCGAGATCACGACACGGACCCTCGTCATCTCGCTCTCGTCGACCCTCCTCGCCACGTTGATCGCCGTGCCGGCAGGAGGCGCCATCTCACTGAGCGAGTTCCGGGGCCGGCGTGCCCTGTTGTTCCTGATCCAGACGCTCTACTCGGTGCCGACGGTGATCGTCGGCCTCCTCCTCTTCCTCCTGTGCTCGTCATCCGGGCCGCTCGGCCCTCTCCGGCTCCTCTTCACGCCGACCGGAATGGTCCTGGGCCAGACCCTTTTGATCCTACCGATCCTGCTCGGACTGACCGTTACCACCCTCGACGGGCTCGATCGCGGACTGCACGACACCCTCGTCTCGCTCGGTGCCACGTGGTCGCAGCGGCTCCTCCTTCTCCTCCGGGAGGCCCGGTTCGCCCTCCTCGCGGCGGTCACGCTCGGTTTTGGTCGGGCCATCTCCGAGGTCGGTGTCGCAATCATGATCGGGGGCAACATCCGGGGGTATACCCGTGTCCTGACGACGGCGATCAGCCTGGAGACCTCGATGGGCAACATCTCCCTCTCCCTTGCCCTCGGGATCATCCTGCTTGCGCTCGCGCTCGTGGTGAACCTTGGTGTGAACCTGCTGCAGGGAGGTGGACGCCGATGATCCGGTGCGAGCGGGTCGGGTGGGAGATCGAGGGGAAGACCGTCCTCGATGATATATCTCTCACGGTCGGGCAGGGAGAGGTCCTCGGGCTGATAGGACCGTCGGGCTCCGGAAAATCGAGTCTGATCCGGATCATGGACCTGCTCGTCACCCCGACGAGCGGCCGGCTCTGGATCGACTCCACCGAGGTGACCGCCGGGCGGGTGGACCTGGTCGGGCTCCGTCGACGCATGGGCATCGTCTTTCACCGGCCCGCGGTCTTCTCGGGTGACGTCCGGCGCAACGTCTCGATCGGGCTCGGTCTCCGGGGGATACGGGGGGATGATGCCCGTCTTCTCGTCGAGGAGACACTCGAGATGGTGGGTCTTGCCGGTTTCGGCCCGCGCCGGGCCTCGTCCCTCTCCGGAGGGGAGCTCCAGCGGGTCGCGATCGCCCGTTCCCTCGTCACCCGCCCGACCGTCCTCTTTCTTGACGAGCCGACCGCGAACCTGGACCCGCTCTCCACCCGGGTGGTCGAGGACGTCGTCCGGAAGGCGCGGTCGGACCTCGGTACTACGATCGTGATGGCGACCCATGACCTGGACCAGGGCCAGCGGCTCTGCGACCGCCTGGCGGTCATGGCGGCGGGCCGGCTCGTGCAGGTCGGGTCACCCCCGGAGATCTTCTACCGCCCGGGGACGAGCGAGGTGGCGCGGTTTGTCGGGGCTGGAAATCTGGTCGAGGGGACGGTGGAGCGGATGGACCGGGGCGTGGCGTTCGTCCGGACCACCGGGGGTCTCCTCGCCGTCGCCGTCCACGCTCCGGTCTCCGGGACGGTTACGGTCGCGATCCGGCCCGAGGAGATCGTCCTGTCCCGTGGTCCTGCCGGCCCCGCGGGCTCACCGAACCACCTGTCCTGCCGGGTGACCGGGGTCGACACCGACGGCCCGCTGGTCCGGGTGCATCTCGACTGCGGTTTTCCCCTGATCGCGCTCGTCCGACGTCTGACCTTTGTCGCCCTTGCGCTCGAACCGGGACAGGAGGTCTCCGCCGCCTTCGACCCGAACGGTGCCCACCTGATTGCGCGCGCATGATCTTCGAAACCTTTATGTATTATTATTCGACAAAGTACAATCAATTCGAATTTTTTTCATACGAGGTGGATCGGGGAAACCGGATATTGACCGAATATTTGAACATTCTTGCTCAAATCTGATTTATTGAATTATTATTATATTTAATATGCATTGGAAAAAAAGGGAAATCATATATATCACCATTGAGAATATGTGCAATGTCCCAAGAGGGGACGTGCAGTAGTGACCGTCACTGATCACCAGCGACTCCTGTAGTCACCTTCACTATTCAGTACCAGGCGCGAACTGAACACACGAACCACGTAATCAGAGGAACGTTATGGCAAAATATACCGAAACAATTGACCTCTACGATGATGGGGGCAAGCTGCTCAAGAGCGGCGTCACGATCGACAAGATCAGCCCGGTGTCGAACCCCGGTATCCGGAAGATCATCGACCTGACCAAGCGCACGGTTGCGGTCAACCTCGGAGGACTCGAGGCGGCGCTCGCCAGCGGAAAGGTCGGCGGCAAGATGAACCAGATCCTGGGCCGCGGCATGGACTTCTCGATCGTCAAGGACCACGAGGCGATCGCAGAGAAGATCAAGTCGATGGTGCAGGTCGAAGAGGGCGATGACACGAACATCCGCGTCTACGGCGGCGGCAAGATGCTGATGGTCGAGGTTCCCTCGGCGCGTCTCTCCGCGGCAGCCACCTACGACGCGGCGATCACAGCAGTCGCCTCGGCGACCACGCTCGCGGTCATCGACCAGTACAACGTTGACATGTTCAACGGCTCCTACGTCAAGGCCGCTGTGATGGGTACCTACCCCCAGACGATGGACATGCAGGGCGCGAACGTCGTCGGCATCCTCTCCATCCCCCAGAACAACGAGGGTCTCGGCTTTGCGCTCCGGAACGTCGCCGTGAACCAGTTCGTCATGATGACCCACCGGAACGCGATGCAGGGCGCCGCCCTCGCCTCGACCTACGAGCAGGCCGGTGAGTTCGAGATGGGCAATGCGATCGGACCCTTCGAGCGGGCCCAGCTCCTCGGCTTCGCGTACCAGGGCCTGAACGCGAACAACCTCGTCTACGACCTCGTCAAGGCGAACGGCGCAACCGGCACGATCGGTACGGTCGTCCAGTCGCTCGTCGAGCGCGCGATCGAGGACAAGGTCATCAAGGCCGGCAAGAAGGGCAAGTCGGGCTACGTCTTCTACGAGACGAAGGACCCGATGCTCTGGAACGCCTACGCGTCCGCCGGAACCCTCGCCGCCACGATGGTCAACTGTGGTGCGGGCCGGTTCGCCCAGGCCGTCTCGTCGACGCTCCTGTACTTCAACGACCTGCTCGAGCACGAGACGGGCCTGCCCGGAGCGGACTACGGCCGTGTGATGGGTGTCGCCGTCGGGTTCTCGTTCTTCAGCCACTCGATCTACGGTGGCGGCGGCCCCGGTGTCTTCAACGGCAACCACGTCGTCACGCGCCACTCGGCCGGGTTCGGTATCCCGTGCCTCGTCGCAGCAAGTGCGCTCGACGCCGGCACGCAGATGTTCTCTCCCGAGGGGACAGCGAAGATCTACCAGGACACCTTCGGCCAGCTGCCGGAGTTCAAGATGCCGATCCAGACCATCGCGCAGTCCATCTAAGTAGAACAATCACCTGACAGATGAAAGACGCCATATATCCCCAGGTCAGGGTCGCGCCAGAGCGTCTCCTCAACCCCGAGACGGTCGAGCAGCTGCTCAACCGTCTCGCCGCGAACCCCGGAATCCGCCGGATCCTCCTGAAGGGGCAGAGCATCCCCGCGACGGTGCCGTATGGCCCCGCGCGGGGAGCGGTCAACCCCCACTCCAGGCGCCAGACGATCCGCGTCCTTGGCGAGGAGATCCAGCTCCATACCCACGTCGGTATGATCGACATGGAACTGGAGACGGATGAGGTACTCCCGGCGATCAGGGCGGCATGCGAGGAGGTCTTCACGAAGTTCACGTTCCGGATCCAGCAGGGCCGATTCATGAAGACGAAGCCGACAGTCTCTGACTACGCAAAGTACGGTCCGAACGCGGATGAGATCCTGCTCGGACTGGTCGATCCGAAGAGCCGGAAGGGACCCGTGATCCTGCAGGGATACCGATAGTCATGCCGATGGGACGTGTGACCCAGGTGGTCGACTGCCGCGAGGCGATGGGTATGGGCAAGGGAGGCGGCATAGCCCAGCGTGGCACGATATCCGAGTGCCGTTCCCCCGACATCATCGTCGTCGGCATGTCCCCCGGGCGGCGCCACGTCACCAAACCGGTCTGCGATATCACCTCCGCCCTGCGGCAGCAGGGGATCGAGTACTGTGTCAGTACGCTGGTCCTCAACGCGGGCAGCGGTGTCCCTCCGGACGCGCCCAGCATAGCAGGAGGGGTGCTCGGCGCGTATTTCGGCCTCACCGAGAAGGAGATCCAGCAGATCGAACGGCACAAGGTTGCGATTCTGCATCACGGCAACGTCCGCTCACACGTGGTCCACAAGGTCAGATTCATCCTTCAATACTGCAATATCCCGGCGATCGTCGTCTCACAGGCTCCGATCGACTTCGAGGATCTGGCAAAGGAAGGAGTGAAGACCGCGTACGTGATGCCCCCGCTCGACAGGGTTCGGACGCAGGGGACGGTCATGGCGATCGTCAGCGGGGTGACCCGCGGGCAGACCCCGACACGGGAGAAGATGGCGGAAGTCATCCGGCAGGTGATGAGATTGATGAAAGAGTCCACAATGGAGTGAAAAAAGACATGGCATACAAACCTCAGTATGGACCTGGGTCCACTGTCGTCGCCGAGAACCGGCGCAAGTACATGAACCCCGGGTACAAGCTCGAGACGATCCGTGACGTCACGGACGAGGACATCGTGCTGGTCATGGGGCACCGCGCACCCGGATCGGCCTACCCGACCGCCCACCCGCCGCTGGCGGAGCAGGGCGAGCCCGACTGCCCGATCCGGAAGATCGTCACCCCCACCGAGGGTGCGAAGGCCGGCGACCGCGTCCGCTACATCCAGTTCGCTGACTCGATGTACAACGCGCCGTCGCAGCCCTACCTCCGGTCGTACCTCGAGGCATACCGCTTCCGCGGCGTCGACCCCGGTACGCTCTCCGGCCGGCAGATCGTCGAGTGCCGCGAGCGCGACCTCGAGAAGTACGCGAAGGAGCTTGTCAACACCGAGCTCTTCGACCCGGCCCGCGTCGGCATCCGCGGTGCGACCGTGCACGGTCACTCGCTCCGTCTCGACGAGGACGGCATGATGTTCGACATGCTCCAGCGCTGCGTCCTCGACAAGAAGGACGGCGTTGTCAAGTACGTCAAGAACCAGATCGGCGAGGCCCTCGACCGTGAGGTCAAGGTTGGCAAGCCGATGGACGAGAAGTGGCTCAAGGCGCACACGACGATCTACCACGCGGTGGTCGGCACGGCCTACCGCGATGACGCCGAGGCGCTCGAGTACATCCAGCGCATCCACGCGCTCAGGACCAAGTACGGCTTCATGCCGAAGGAGTGATCTGACATGGCAAAAATCGAGAGATCCCAGAAGCTCTTCCTGAAGGCGCTCAAGGAGAAGTTCGCCGGAGAAGACCCGTCCAGCCTCAACACCGCCTTCCTGCGCAAGGGGCTTGAGCAGTCCGAGCGCAAGCGGGAGTTCATGAAGCTCGGCAAGGCCGTCGAGATGGAGCGCGGCATCTCCCAGTACGACCCGAAGCGCTGCCACCTCGGCGGTATCCCGCTCGGACAGCGCCAGCTGATGACCTACGAGGTCTCCACCACGGGCACCTTCGTCGAGGGTGACGACCTGCACTTCGTCAACAACGCGGCGATGCAGCAGATGTGGGACGACATCCGCCGGACGATCATCGTCGGGATGGACCTCGCCCACCAGACGCTCCAGAAGCGCCTCGGCAAGGAGGTCACGCCCGAGACGATCAACGAGTACCTGCACATCCTCAACCACGCGATGCCCGGCGCCGCCGTCGTCCAGGAGCACATGGTCGAGACGCACCCCGCGCTCACCGCCGACTGCTACGTCAAGGTCTTCACCGGTGACGACGAGGTGGCGGACGACATCGAGCCGCAGTTCCTCCTGAACATCGAGAAGCTCTTCCCCGCCAAGTCGGCCGAGGCCCTCAAGAAGGCGGTCGGCAAGTCGATGTGGCAGGCGGTCCACATCCCGACGATCGTCAGCCGCACCTGTGACGGTGGCACCACCTCGCGGTGGTCTGCGATGCAGCTCGGCATGTCCTTCATCGCCGCGTACCGCATGTGCGCCGGTGAGGCAGCCGTCGCCGACCTGTCGTACGCCGCGAAGCACGCCGGTGTGATCCAGATGGCCGACATCCTGCCCGCTCGCCGCGCCCGCGGCCCGAACGAGCCCGGTGGCATCAAGTTCGGCCACTTCTGCGACATGATCCAGGCGGACCGCAAGTACCCGAACGACCCCGTCAAGGCCTCCCTCGAGGTCGTCGGCGCCGGTGCCATGCTCTTCGACCAGATCTGGCTCGGCTCGTACATGTCCGGCGGTGTCGGGTTCACGCAGTACGCAACGGCCGCGTACACCGACAACATCCTCGACGACTTCTGCTACTACGGCAAGGACTACGTCGCGGACAAGTATGGCGGCTGGGGCAAGGCTCCGGTGACGCAGAAAACGGCATACGATATCGCCAGCGAGGTCACGCTCTACTCCATGGAGCAGTACGAAGAGTTCCCGACCATGCTGGAGGACCACTTCGGCGGTTCCCAGCGTGCATCGGTCATCGCGGCCGCCTCCGGCCTGACCACCTCGATGGCGACGGGTAACTCGAACGCCGGCCTGAACGGCTGGTACCTCTCGATGCTGATGCACAAGGAGGGCTGGTCGCGTCTCGGCTTCTTCGGCTACGACCTGCAGGACCAGTGTGGTTCCGCGAACTCGCTCTCGATCCGCCCGGACGAGGGTCTGATCGGCGAGCTCCGTGGCCCGAACTACCCGAACTACGCGATGAACGTCGGGCACCAGGGCGAGTACGCCGCCATCTCCGGCGCGTGCCACTACGCCCGCGGCGATGCATGGACGCTCAACCCGCTGATCAAGATCACGTTCGCGGACCCGGCGCTCGCCTTCGACTTCGCCGAGCCGCGCCGCGAGTTCGCGAGGGGTGCGATCCGCGAGTTCATGCCCGCCGGCGAGCGCTCGCTGATCATCCCTGCCCGGTAAACCCAAACACCACTTTTTTTTTTTATCTCCCCTCCGAGCGGCTGCTTTCCATGCGGTCTCCATCACCAGTCTGAATATCGTCCACGTCGTCTTTCACGGTTTCCGAAATCGAGCACGGTCCTGTCCGTTCCCTCGACGGGGTGTTCGTTGCTCCAACGATGAACACGGCGCAATCGGCACGTTCAGGATATCGGTATCAGCAACACCGAAGACAGGTACAGAAGTTTAGCATCGGAATGAGTCGTGGGTGGAGAGGGTGTGACGGCCCTTTTCCCTCAGTATCAGGGTCGGCACTATCGGCACAACGTGACGCGAACGTCCCCTCTCCCCCTCCAACCATGAAGCAGCGTTCCTCTGGAGATCGCATAATCTCCAGGTCTGCCTCGCCAAACGGATCGCGAGCGTACGGGCCTCTATACAGCTCGACTCCTTTCGTGCGGAACCTTGGAATTCGATTTATGTCCTTCCATGGTATGGGCTCAGACCCTCTCGATACGAGAGGTCGTCCGTCTCGTATCCCGGTAAATATAGGAGAACCGGGACCTTGGACCCTCCTTCTCCTGTTCTGTCGTACCGACTCCCAAATATCGGGTTATTACACAACTTTTATTTCATTAACGCAAGTAATAATGATAAAATCGACGATTTCGGGTTAAAAATCGATATTAGGCAAAATAAGCCGGTCTTTACGGAAATAATTTCGAAACCTTTAATTCATTCTCAGCCAACCGTTACATGAACCACAAAGGGTTTGTACTCATACACGTGGCGATGCAATTTCCCAAACTCTCATGCGCCTATTCACTGGCACGGGAGGAGGCTCAATGGTAGAAAACATCGTATTCGGAATTGGAATCACTGCATTGGCAGGGGCGCTCGCCGCCGTTGCCGGTGCTGCGGAGGACACGGAGTCCGATATCGGGTCGCAGGGAGACCCGAACTCGCAGGTCCAGCTCGCTCCGCAGATGGGCTTCATCCACCGTATCTTCAACAAGGCGGTGGCGGGGGAGCCCCCGGCGTACGGTCTCTGGTGTACGCTCGGTGCCGGCCTTGCGTGGGCGTTCCTGGCAAAGGACGTCAATCCGGTCCTCGCGCTGATCCTCGGCGCGACGATCGCGACGTTCGTCCAGGGAGTCTACGCGACATCCGGTTATCTCGGACGCACGGCAAGTCTGGCCAAGTTCGGCCAGCCGGTGTACATCGACATCCTCAAGTCGATGCTCTCGGTCACGATGGCCCACGCCTTCGTGGCGATCTTCACGACGGTGGCCATGTGTTACCTCATGAACGCATCCCTCGGGCACCCGTTCCCGCTCCCGCTCCTCGGACTCGTCTGGGGTATCGCGCTCGGTGCGGCCGGTTCCGCGACGGGCAACCCCTTCTACGGCAAGGAACGGCAGTACCAGAACCAGAAGTTCGGTGCCGGCGTTCCGATCTCGGCCTCGGGCAACATCGTCCGGTATGCCGAGGCGGGCCAGCGGAACTCGCTCGATAACGGCTGGTTCTCGTCCAAGCTCGGCGGACCGGCCTCGGGTGTCTGTTTCGGCCTGATCGTCTTCCTCGAACTCTGGCGCACGGTCCTCTTCGAGCACATCGGCGCCGGGTGGGGTGCGATCATCGTCGGGCTCGCGATGATCCTGGTCTTCGTCGTGATCGACCGCTGGGTCGAGGTCTACGCCCGCAAGAACTACGGGCCGTACACGTCCGCCGAGGAGGCCTCGTCATGAGCGCTCTTGGAGCGGCGAAGCCTGCCGCCGGCGGTGCGATGGACCCGGTCTCCTCGGTGATCGGCCTCGTCCTTGCGGTCATCTTCATCGGTGCGGTCTTCGTCATCGCTCCCACCGCCGTGATGCCTCTGCTCGGGATCATCCTGGGCGGTGTGCTGATCGGCTTCGGGGTGCACTTCGTCCCGGTCGGCGGTGCGCCGGCTGCGATGGGACAGGCCCCAGGTATCGCGACGGGTGTCGCGATGCTCGCCGCAGGTGCCGGTCTCGCCGGTCTCTTCGGCGGTGCCTGGGCGGCCGAGCTCGGTGTCGTCGTCGCGACCGTGACCGGTGCGATCGGTGGTGGCCTGATGATGGCGATCACCTGTCTGATGGTCAACGTGATCTACGTCTTCGGCATGGGCATTCCCGCCGCATCGGGGAAGGTCGCGACGGACCCCCTGACCGGTGACTCGCAGGTCGAGTACAAGAGCCAGGGGACGGAGGGGCACGGACTGCCGTTCATCTCGTTCGTCGGTGGTGTCGTCGGTGGCCTCTTCGGCGGCGCGGGCGGCACGCTGATCTACCTGATGCTGCTCGGCGTCTACGAGCAGTTCCTGCCTGCGATCTTCAACGCGAAGGTCGAGGAGATCATGCCCGTCGCCATCTCGCTCGCCGGGATCTTTGCGATCGGCATGTTCCTCGTGAACGCAGTGCTTGCGGCCTACAACATCACGGGCACCATCGAGGGCCCGCACGACCCGAAGTTCAAGCGGTTCCCACGGGCGATCGTGGCATCGCTCGTTGCCTCGGCGCTCTGCGGCCTCGTCGCGATCCTGATCGTGGTGGTGAACCTGAACATCTGAGGTGACGACATGACGGCACAGATAACGGTAACAGAGGGTGGCATCCCCCACAACACGCTGATGATCTATGGAATCATCGGTTCGCTTGTCGGGATCTACCTGACCTACCTGAACACGGTCACCGGCACCCAGCTCTTCTCGTTCTTCGGGGGGCTCGGTGCCATCGCAGCCCTCGTCTGGGGCTCGGACACAATCAAGCGCCTCTGCAGCTACGGTATCGGCACGGGCGTCCCCTCGGCGGGCATGCTCTCGTTCGGCTCGGGCGTGATCGCGATGCTCCTGGCAACGAAGTTCGGGATCGCATCGCCGGTGCTTGCCCTGGTCCTCGGTCTTCTCATCGGGGCGATCCTCGGCTACATCGCGAACAACATCCTCGCCATGAAGATCCCGGTGATGATCCAGTCGATCGCCGAACTCGCTGCGGTCGGTGCACTGGTCATGATCGGTTTCACCGCGATGGCGACGGGCTCGTTCACGTTCTCGCCCATCTCGGCGATCCCGGTGACCGTGCTCGGTGCATCCGCCAGCGCGTTCTCGACGTCGCTGATCGGCGGCGGTCTGATCGCGGCGATCTTCATGCTCGGCTCGATCGCGCTTCAGCACGGGTTCAACGCCTGTCTCGGCCCGTCCGAGAAGCAGGACCGCACGCTGACGCTCACCGCCGAGGTCGGGTTCCTCTCCATGCTGATGATCGCGATCTTCAGCTTCGCCTTCCTCGGCATGGGAGCGTTCATCGTCTCGATCATCATCTCGGTGATCGGCTGGTACTACACCTACTCGCAGTACATCACGCTCTCGAAGCGCGATGCCGCCGCGTGGCTCGACTCCAAGCCCATCGTTGAAGCGGAGGGACACTGACGATGTACGTTCACGTCCTCCCCGAATACGGGCTTGTCGTCGACCCGATGGTCGGTATCGTCACATCGATGGGCGAGTCATATGCGCCTGTGATCGAGCAGGTGGCCCTAATCGAGACGGTGGCAGACGACCTGATCAACATGCTGTCCGGCGAGGGGATCCTCGCAGCGTCCTACCCGGGTCGCGAGAAGGCGCTCACGATCGCCGGTGGCGTCACCGCCTTCTGGTACGGCATGGCGATCGGGCTCTTCATCGCGGGGATCATCGCGTTTCAACTGATCAGGATGGGATAGAGCGATGGCAGAAAAGAAGTCACCAGCCAGCGGATGGCCGATCGTTCAGGGCGATTTCCACTCGGGCGACCCGAACAGCCCGGTGGCCGTCGCGACGATGGGTTCGCACCTCGACGAGAAGGGCATCTGCGACGCAGGGGCCGCGATCTGCGGCTCGTGCAAGACCGAGAACCTCGGGCTCGAGAAGGTCATCGCGAACATCATCTCGAACCCGAACATCCGGTTCCTGCTGCTCTGCGGTACCGAGGTCAAGGGACACCTCTCTGGCCAGACCCTCGCCGCCCTCCACGCGAACGGCGTGGACAAGGGCAAGGTCGTGGGCTCCCAGGGTGCGATCCCGTTCATCGAGAACCTCGATGAGGCGGCGATCAAGCGCTTCCAGGAGCAGGTCGAGGTCGTCAACATCATGGAGACCGAGGACCTCGGTCAGATCAAGGCGAAGATCAGCGAACTATCGGGTCGTGACCCCGGCGCCTTCGCCGGTGACCCGATGGTCGTCGAGGTGAAGGAGGCCGGCGGTCCGGCAGAAGAGGCGACCGGCGAGGCACGTCCGCTCTCGGGGGAGCTCGCCCTCATCACGGCCCGGATCAAGATCATCGAGAAGATGATCACCGATATCGGGTACCGGGACAAGTTCGCCTCCGGTGTGTACGCAGGGAAGGTCGAGGGGATCATGATCGGGCTGATCGTATCGTTCGCCGTGATCGGGTTCCTGCTGATGTGAGGTGAGGAGATGGCAGAAGAAACCAAGGCAGCCGGCCCGATCCGGATGGTGGCCATCCAGAACATGGTCGCCAGCATCCAGTACAAGGGCCAGATCCTCGCCCGGACGAACAAACTCGAATCCGGGATCCTGTCCACGGGGCTGATCGGCTTTGCGGCCGGTGCGGTGGTCTCGATGGTCCTGGTCCTGGTGCCGGTGCTGTTTATCTGAGGGGTAGGAGAATGGCGGAAAAGAAGTCACCAGCCAGCGGATGGCCGATCGTTCAGGGCGATTTCCACTCGGGCGACCCGAACAGCCCGGTGGCCGTCGCGACGATGGGTTCGCACCTCGACGAGAAGGGCATCTGCGACGCAGGGGCCGCGATCTGCGGCTCGTGCAAGACCGAGAACCTCGGGCTCGAGAAGGTCATCGCGAACATCATCTCGAACCCGAACATCCGGTTCCTGCTGCTCTGCGGTACCGAGGTCAAGGGACACCTCTCTGGCCAGACCCTCGCCGCCCTCCACGCGAACGGCGTGGACAAGGGCAAGGTCGTGGGCTCCCAGGGTGCGATCCCGTTCATCGAGAACCTCGATGAGGCGGCGATCAAGCGCTTCCAGGAGCAGGTCGAGGTCGTCAACATCATGGAGACCGAGGACCTCGGTCAGATCAAGGCGAAGATCAGCGAACTATCGGGTCGTGACCCCGGTGCCTTCGCCGGTGACCCGATGGTCGTCGAGGTGAAGGAGGCCGGCGGTGCCGGTGTGGAGCTCGCGGCGGCATCGGCGAACCCACAGTTCCTCGAGATCGAGCGGCGCCTCGACGAGATCGAGAAGAAGATCGAGTTTGCCGATGCCGAGATCGCCCAGCGCGTCGGTCGCAGGGTCGGTCGCGACATCGGGATTCTGTACGGCCTCGTGGCAGGTCTGATGGTCTTCATCATCCTCAGTGTCCTGCTCCCGAAGCTGGCCTTAATAATGCACTAACTATGGAGGTGTGAGTAACCATGTTCAGGTTTGAGAAGGAACAGAGTGTCTGGGATTTCAACGGCACCAAGATCGGAGGCCAACCCGGGGAGTACCCGACCGTGCTCGGCGCCTCGATCTTCTACAACAAGCACGAGATTGTAAAGAACGACCACACGGGCGAGATCGACAAGGAGACGGCCGAAGCGCTGTGGAACCGCTGCCTCGAACTGACGGACATCACCGGCATCCCGTTCTTCATCCAGATCATCGCCGAGTTCGGTGAGGCGTTCGAGTCGTACTTCGACTGGTTCACGTCGATCGACAACAAGACCGCCTTTCTGATGGACTCGTCGGCACCGGCGGCCCTTGCCCACGCGACGCGGTACGTCACCGAGGTCGGGATCGCCGACCGTGCGATCTACAACTCGATCAACGGTTCGATCTCGCAGGAGAACATCGATGCCCTCGCCAACTCGGACGTGGACGCCGCGATCGTCCTCGCGTTCAACCCGGGTGACCCCTCGGTCGCCGGGCGCCAGAAGGTGCTGAACGAGGGCGGAGTTGCGGGCCAGACCAAGTCGATGCTCCAGATCGCCGAGGAGGCGGGCATCAAGAGGCCGATCCTCGACACGGCGGCAACTCCGCTCGGTATCGGTTCCGGTGGTGCCTACCGTGAGATCCTCGCCTGCAAGGCAATCCACGGGTATCCGACCGGCGGTGCCTACCACAACATGACCGTCTCCTGGACCTGGCTCAAGCGCTGGAAGGGTTCCAAGAAGAACCCGTCCAAGCTCGCCGAGACGCTCCAGGGCAAGGACAAGTACGTCGCACAGCTCCTCCACCACTACCAGGGTGGCATGGACGGTGTCATCCAGGCTGCCTGGTCCGCCCCCGATATCGGCTGCAACCTGATCGCCTCCGCGCTGGGTGCGGACCTGATCATGTTCGGACCGATCGAGAACGTCGAGCCGATGATCACCGCCCAGGCATACGCCGACATCACGATCCTCGAGGCGGCCCGCGACCTCGGGATTGAGGTCCTGAGCGAGGAACACCCGATCTTCAAGCTCGTCTGAGCCCGGGATCGGTTCATCGCCTTTTTTTCCAATTCTCACTACGGTTAATACCGATCCCCGCCCAATAGATCTGGTTGTACATGAAGGCGGTGCTGGGGCTCGAAGACGGCACCTCGGTCGTCGGGACTGGTTTCGGGGTAGAGGGCGAGACGGCGGGAGAGCTCGTCTTCACGACCCAGATGACGGGCTACATGGAAGCCCTCACCGACGCGAGTTATGCCGGGCAGATCCTGATGTTCACGTTCCCCCTGGTCGGGAACTACGGGGTCGATACGAAGAACTTTCAATCACCGGAGGTGAGGGCACTCGCATGCGTGGTACGCGAGGTGACCAAAGTCCCCGAGAGGAACCAGCCATTCGGGGAATACTTCCGGGAGAACGGCCTTCTCGGATGCTCCGGTGTCGACACCCGTGCGCTCACCATCGCGACACGTCAGCACGGGACGCTCCGTGCCGCGCTCGTCTGCGGTGACGACGCCACCGCGGAGCACGCGATCGAACTCGCGCGGTCCGTCGCGCCGATCACCGAGCAGGACTGGATCCCGCTCGTCTCCACCCGGGAACCCTACGAGATCCCGGGCAGTGGAAAGCGTGTCGCCGTGCTGGACCTGGGGATCAAGAAGAACATGGTGATCAGCCTCTTCCGACGGGGAGCCGACATCGGCATCTTCCCATACAACACCCCCTCGGACGTGATCGAGGCCTGGAACCCCGCGGCGCTGTTCATCTCGAACGGCCCGGGAGACCCGCGTCGGGCGACCGACGCGATACGCTGCATCCGGGACCTCATCGGCATTCTCCCGATCTACGGGATCTGCATGGGCAACCAGCTGACCGCCCTGGCGCTCGGAGCGAACACCTACAAGATGAAGTTCGGTCATCGCGGTTCGAATCAGCCGGTCCGCTACCGCGACGGACAGATCTTCATCACCACCCAGAACCACGGGTTCGTCGTCGACGCCGACTCGCTCCCTGAGGGGGCGGACGCCTGTTATACGAACCTGAACGACGGTACCGTCGAGGGTTTCGAAGTCCCCGACCTCGACATCCACTGCGTCCAGTTTCATCCCGAGGCACACGGGGGGCCCCGGGATACCGAGACACACTACTTCGACACCATGATGCGGGGGATCTGATGCCAAGGAGGAACGATATCCGAAAGGTCCTGCTGATCGGTTCGGGCCCGATCCAGATCGGCCAGGCGGCCGAGTTCGACTTCTCCGGCTCCCAGGCATGCCGTGCACTCCGGGAGGAGGGCGTCAGGGTCGTGCTCGTCAACTCGAACCCGGCGACGATTCAGACCGATCCAGACACGGCGGACGTGATCTACATCGAGCCCCTCAGGGCCCCGATCATCGCGGAGATCATCAAAAAGGAGAAGCCCGACGGGATCCTCTCCGGCATGGGTGGCCAGACCGGTCTGAACCTGACGGCCGAACTGGCCGAGATGGGCGCGCTCGAGGGTGTGGAAATCCTGGGCACGCCACTGGAGGCGATCTACCGGGGCGAGGATCGGGAGCAGTTCAAGGCCCTGATGCAGGAGATCGGAGAACCGGTGCCCCGTTCGATGATCCTGAACTCGATCGAGCAGATCGGGGAGGCCCAGAGGGTCGTCGGGCTGCCGGCGATCATCCGTCCCGCGTACACCCTCGGAGGGGCCGGCGGTGGTGTCGCGACGACGGAGGAGGAGCTCCGGCGGATCGTCGAACTGGGGCTCCAGCACTCCCGCATCCACCAGGTGCTCGTCGAGGAGTCCGTGATCGGGTGGAAGGAGATCGAGTTCGAAGTGATGCGCGATCAGAACGACTGCTGCATTATCGTCTGTGGTATGGAGAACGTCGATGCGATGGGAATCCACACCGGCGAATCGGTCGTCGTCGCCCCCATCCTGACGCTCCGCGACGACGAGTTCCAGACCCTCCGGAGTGCATCGATCAAGATCATCCGGGCGCTCGGCGTACAGGGAGGGTGCAACATCCAGTTCGCCTTCCGGGACGGTGACTACCGCGTCATCGAGGTCAACCCCCGTGTCTCGCGCTCCTCTGCCCTCGCCTCCAAGGCAACGGGGTATCCGATCGCCCGCGTCGCGGCGAAGATCGCGATCGGTCTCACGCTCGACGAGATCACGAACACGGTGACCGGATGCACCCCCGCGTCGTTCGAACCGGCGATCGACTACGTCGTGGTCAAGGTGCCGCGCTGGCCCTTCGACAAGTTCACCCGGGCCGACCGTACCCTGACAACGGCGATGAAGTCCACCGGCGAGGTGATGGCGATCGGGCGGACGATCGAGGAGGCGTTCAAGAAGGCCCTCCGTTCCCTGGACACGGACGTCACGACTCATACCAACCACCACGAGATCCGGATGCTGCTCTCGCATCCGACCGACGAGCGGTTCGGCTGCCTCTTCGACGCCTTCCGTCAGGGTTTCTCCGTCGGGGAGGTCGCACATCTCACCCACATCTCCCCGTTCTTTCTCGAAAAGATCAGGAACATCGTAGAACTCGAGGCGCGGTTACAGGATCCGTCGGGCCCCTCTGAGGCCGACCTTGTGCTCGCGCGGCAGTACGGCTTCTCGATCGCCGAGCTCCAGGAGCTGACCGGGATGCTCCCCTCCTCGCTCGAGGCCCTCCTCGGTCGTCCGGCCTACAAGATGGTGGATACCTGCGCCGCCGAGTTCCCTGCCGAGACGCCGTACTTCTACTCGACGGCCGAGCCGGACACGGAACTGACCTCGACCGGAGCCCGGAAGGTGCTGATCCTGGGCTCCGGGCCGATCCGGATCGGGCAGGGGATCGAGTTCGACTACTGCACGGTCCATGCCGTCACCGCTCTCCGGGAGGAGGGGATCGAGGTCCACATCGTCAACAACAACCCCGAGACGGTCTCCACGGACTTCGACACCTCGGACCGACTCTTCTTCGAACCGATGCAGCTCGAGGACGTGATGAACATCCTCCTCTCGGATGACTACGAGGGGGTGATGGTCCAGTTCGGAGGACAGAACGCGGTCAACCTCGCGGTCCCGATCCAGCAGGCGATCCGTGCGCGAGGTCTTTCGACCCGGATCCTGGGGACGAGCCCGGATGCAATGGACATGGCTGAAGACCGGGACCGGTTCTCTGCGATGCTGGACCGACTCGGGATCCCGAGCCCGCCGAACTCCTCCGCCTACTCGGAGGAGGACGCCCTCCGGATGGCAAACGAGATCGGCTACCCGGTCCTGGTCCGTCCCAGCTACGTCCTCGGTGGACGTGCCATGGAGATCGTCCACGACGATACCGAGCTCAGGACGTACATGAAAGAGGCGATACGTGTCTCGCGTACGCACCCGGTCCTGATCGACTCGTTCCTACAGGATGCGATCGAGCTGGACGTGGACGCAGTCTCGGATGGGATCGACGTGCTGATCGGCGGGATCATGGAGCACATCGAGGAGGCAGGGGTTCACTCCGGCGACTCCGCCTGCGTCATCCCGGTCCAGTCCCTCTCGGCGTCCGTGATCGAGCGCGTCCGAGACTACACCCGCCGAATCGCCCTCGAACTCGGTGTCGTCGGACTTGTCAACATCCAGCTTGCTGTGAAGGACGACACGGTATACGTCCTGGAGGCGAACCCGCGGGCCTCGCGCACGGTTCCATTCGTCTCGAAGGCCACCGGGATCCCGCTCGCAAAGGTGGCAGCGCGGGTGATGATCGGACGGCGGCTTGCCGATCTCGGGTACGCTGAGCGGACCTTCGACCACGTCGCCGTGAAGGAGGTCCTTCTCCCCTTTAACAAGCTCCCGGGTGTCGATACCGTCCTCGGCCCTGAGATGAAGTCGACGGGGGAGGTGATGGGGATCGACTACGATTTCGGCCGTGCCTACTACAAGGCGCTGATCGCGGCCGAGAACGCCCTGCCCTCATCGGGGAACGTCTTCATCTCCGTAACGACCGACCAGGCGGACCAGCTCCGGCCGATCGCCCGCCGCCTCGTCGATCTCGGGCTCTCGATATACGGAACGCAGGGGACGGTCGAGGTCCTGCAGGAGGCGGGGATTGAGGCCCACTTGGTCCGGAAGGTCCAGGATGGATCCCCGAACGTGATCGATATGATGCGCCGCGGCGAGATCCAGCTGATCGTCAATACCCCGTCCGACAAGGCCTCGCGCCAGGACCACTACCGGATCATGCGGATGGCCGTCGACTTCGGTGTCCCGTACATCACGACCCTGGCGGCGGCACGCGCCGCCGCCCAGGCGATCGAGGCGAACAGCAAAAGCCGGCTGACCATCGAGCCACTCGGCCATTATCTCGGGACCTCCTGAGGGCCTCCGGAGACTGGGGGCCGGCCCGTCCGGCTACGCGGGTCGGACGGCACGAACCCGGATCGAGGCGATCGCGGACTCCGTTGCCTCCCGCTCCGCGGGAGTGAGTTCGAGATCGCCGAGGACGACCTGCGCCGTCGGGTCGTTCTTCATCCAGTCGAGGGGGAACGCCGTCTCCTCCAGCACCTCCACCCCGACGAACCCGGCCCGCCGTATCAGGGCGAGATAACGCTCCCGCGAGACGGCCCCGGCGATGCAGCCGACGTATGCCGATACCGAGGTCCGCACGCGTCCGGGCAGGTCTCCAACCATCACCATGTCCGAGACCAGCAGCCGCCCGCCCGGTCGGAGCACGCGGAATGCCTCGGCAAAGACCTGCTCTTTCCTGGGCGAGAGGTTGATCACGCAGTTCGAGATCACGACATCGATGGAACGGTCGGCGACGGGGAGGTGCTCGATCTCGCCGAGGCGGAACTCGACGTTGTGGTATCCTCCCTCCCGGGCGTTCTCGCGCGCCCGCGTGATCATCGCGGGTGTCATGTCAACCCCGATCACGCGCCCCGCCTCTCCCACCTGCCGTGCGGCGAGGAACGCGTCGAAACCGGCCCCCGAACCCAGGTCGAGCACCGTCTCGCCGGGAGCGACCCCTGCCAGTGCGACCGGATTGCCGCATCCCAGTCCGAGATTCGACCTCGAGGGGACCGCCCCCATCTCTTCCTCCGAGTACCCGATCGCCCTGCTGATCTCCCGGGGATCGCTGCTGCTGCCGCAACAGCCCGTCCCACACCCGCAACCGCAGGACTGCTCGGCGACCCGCGTGTATCCGTCCCGCACCATCTCGTGGACCCTCTCGTCTCTCTCCATCAGACAACCTCGTGCATGACCGGTCCGAGCAGACCGTGTACCATCGGATCGAGCCGGTTCGCCCGCATCAGGACGAGGCAACTGACCTCGCCGTTGCATTCGCACGAGCAGATCGCAATCCTCCCGCCCGGCTCGACACCGAACCGCCTGCGGAGCTCCTTCGGCAGCACGATCTGCCCCCGCTCGTCCATCTTTACCAGCGTCTCGAGCCGGCACGTGTTCTGTCCGTCGGTCATGCAGTACTTCCATTGGTACCCCCAGGTGATAAATATTCCGAAATATCAGAAAATTCTGATAATGCAGCAGGGGGGTGGATGGTCTCCACGCCCTGCGGTGCGCGGAGTACCCGCCCTGGACCGCACTCATCGCGAAACTTCCGGGAGGCAACGTCCCGTACCTCTTTTGCTCTCCCCCGCTCTCCGGGCCGGCACCCCGTGCGCGGGTGAAACTCTAATACCCTGCCCGGCGAACCATTCCCCTGCGAATTCTGGTGATCTCGATGGGCAAGGGTACGATTGTGCTCGCCTTCTCCGGCGGGCTCGATACCTCGATCTGCGTCCCGCTCCTCAAGGAGCGGTACGGCTACGACCGTGTCGTCACGGTTGCGGTGGACGTCGGGCAGACAGAGGATGACATCCGGATGGCGACCGAGAAGGGAACGCGGATCGCCGATCGGCACCATACGATCGATGCCCGCGAGCGTTTCGTCGCTGAGGGCGTCTTCCCCTCGATCCGTGCGAATGGATCGTACGAGGGGTACCCGATGGGCACCTCGCTCGCCCGCCCGATCATCGCGGAGGAATGCGTCCGGATCGCGAGGGAGGAGGGTGCCAGCGCTGTGGCGCACGGGTGCACCGGCAAGGGAAACGACCAGCTCCGGTTCGACTTCATCGTGCGTGCATCGGGGCTCGGCGTGGTCGCCCCGATCCGCGAGCAGAACCTGACCCGCGAATGGGAGATCGAGTATGCCACAAGGCACGACATCCCTGTCCCGGTGGTGAAGGAGAAACCCTGGTCGATGGACGAGAACTGCTGGTCCCGTTCAATCGAGGGGGGGCTGCTCGAAGATCCGTCGTACCACCCCCCTGAGGAGATCTGGCACTGGACGGTATCGCCCGAGAAGGCCCCCGACACCCCCGCCGAGTGTTCGATCACCTTCGAAGAGGGGGTCCCGGTCGCCCTCGACGGGAAGCGGATGAAAGGCTTCGACCTGATCATGGCGCTCAACCGGCTTGCCGGTGCCCACGGCATCGGCCGGAACGACATGATCGAGGACCGGGTCCTCGGGTTCAAGGCCCGCGAATGCTACGAGCACCCCGCCGCAACCGTGCTCCTCGCCGCCCACCGCGACCTCGAACGCCTCGTCCTGACCCGCCAGGAGCTGGCCTTCAAGGTGATGGTCGACGAGAAGTGGTCGGAGCTCGCCTACATGGGGCTCGTCTACGAGCCCCTCTATGCCGCCCTCAACGCCTTCATCGGGGAGACGCAGCGGGTGGTGAACGGGACGGTCGACCTGCAGCTCTACAAGGGGGGGCTCCGGGTCCTCGGGAGGTCGTCGCCGGACGCCCTCTACTCGAGCGAGATGGTCTCCTTCGACTCGACCACGGTCGACCAGTGCTCGGCGATCGGGTTCTCCGAGTTCTTCGGGCTCCAGGCCCGTCTGCGACGGAACCTCTGAACCGTCCCGCATGAAGGTCGTCTGCCTGCTCTCGGGGGAGCACCCGGAGCTACCGGTGGCGGAGCTGCGGTGTGCGGTCCATGTCCAAAAGACCCTGCCCCGCGTGGCGATCGGGGAATCCCCCGACCCCTCCCTCCTCTCCCGCCTCGCCCTCACGCACCGGGTCTACGAGTACATCGCGGAGTCCCCGGCGACGGACGGGGCGGTCGACGCGATGGTGTCCGGTGCCTCGCTCGCCCCTGCGGGCACGTTCGCGATCCGGGTCAAGAAGGTGGAGGGCGCTGCCCTCGGGACCCCCGTGCCCGCACTCGAGCGGCGACTGGGGGGCCTGATCAGCGGCAGGGTCTCCCTCTCGGCGCCCGATGTCACCTACGGGCTCGTCTGTTCCCGGGACCGGTGCTTTCTCGGAAGGCTCCTCTGCGAGCCCGACCGGCGTTCGATCGATGCGCGCCGCCCCATCTCCCGGCCCTTCTTCCATCCCGGCGTGATGATGCCGCGGATGGCCCGGGCGCTCGTGAACCTGTCCGGTGTGGTGCCTGGCGAGGTCCTGGTCGACCCGTTCGCGGGAACCGGGGGGATCCTGATCGAGTCCGCGCTCCTCGGGGTCCGTTCGATCGGTCTGGACGCCGATCCCCTGATGCTCCGGGGTGCCCGCCGGAACCTCGCCAGCGCGGACGTCGTCCTCGCCGACGCCGCGCACCTGCCCCTCCGTTCGGGCTCGGTCGACACGGTCGTTTCGGACCTCCCGTACGGCCAGTCCGTCCAGATCCGGGGTGACAGCCTCGATCGGCTCTACGATCAGTCACTCGCAGAGGTGGCACGGGTCCTGCGGCCCGGGCGGCGGGCCGTGATCGTCACCCACCGGCCGATCGACACGATCGCCTCCCGACACCTCCGGGTCCTGGAACGCTTCGAACAGCGGGTGCACAGGAGCCTGACCCGGCGGATCCTGGTACTGCAACGCCCGTCCCGGGAATAGGGAGTCGTCCTGACCGGAGAAGGGACAGGTTCAATACCGTGCGGGTCATCCGGTGATCCGGGATCCGTCTCCGATCGGTTCGGCAGGGCGGTTCCCGGGGCGTGACCAGGCATGCGTGAACTGCTGAGCCGGGTGGAGATCCCTTCCGCCGGGGGAGCGGGTCATCTCTCCCTCTATCGCGAAGACCTCTCCGGGGTCTATCCGGGGATGGTCCGGTATCTCCTCCTCTACGAGGGGTGGGGACGGACCCTTTCACTCTTCTCGACCAACACCTACGAATACCCGCCGCTCCTTACCGTCGATGCCGAGTCGGCGGCATGGAGGGCGGCACGGGACTGGGAGGAGGCGCTCCGGTCCGCTCCGGATCGTCTCGTCCCCGCTGCGCAGGCCGTTCATCACCCCCCGGAGCCCGCAGCGGGCGGAGTCCTGGTGCTCCAGGGCAGTCCCCGCCCCGACGGCACGTGCGCACGGCTCGCGATGTGGGCGGCGGATGCGGCACGGTCCGCGGGCCGGGCGGTCGAGGTCGTCTTCGTGCACGACCTGGAGATCCACCCCTGCATCGGCTGCTACCAGTGCTACAACACGGGGGAGTGCACCTTCGATGACGACATGACCCGCCTTGGCCCCGCCATCGGGGGGTCGTCGCTCCTCGTCGTCTGCTCCCCTGTCTACACCAACACGGTTCCCGCCGGGCTCAAAGCCCTGATCGACCGCGCGCAGGCCGTCCATGCCCACGCCGCCCTCCTCGGCGAGCCTGTCCGTGGAACCCGGAACGGGGTCCTGCTCGCCGCGGCGGGGAGGAGCGGTTTGAAGAACTTCGACTGCGTGCGGAAGGTCGTCGGGCCGTTCATGGAGAACCTGGGCATCCGCCTGACCGGAGAGGTGCTCGTGGACGATCTCGACCGCCGGCGCAACGTCGACTTCCTGCCCGGGCTCGAGGGCGAGGTCAGGCGGGCGGTCATCTCGTCCCTGCCGCCCGCGGTCATCCCCGGGCCACAAGCCCCTTCTTCCTGAGGCGCCCCGGGTTCCGAAGGCGACGGTATATATCCCTCCCGGGCCCAACGCTCCAGTACGTGGAGATCTCTGCATGGACGACAGTTCGGCCGGATTTCGCCTGATCAGGACCTCGGTGCTCTCCTACCAGATCGTGGTCCCTTCCACGGCGGTGCTCTTCGTCGGGGACATCCTGAAGCTCGTCGACCACGACAAGGGTTTTGTCTTCTACTCCAAGGTCACGGACATCCTGCATGAGACCGCCTCGGGTGCCTTCTCCGCGGAGCCCCACCTGGTCGTGAACCTGCATCCCCTGGGGCTGGTCGACGACACGGGCCGGTTTCGCCCGCCGATCACCGCGCCGACCACCTTCTCCGAGGTCTCCCGCCCGGACATGGCCGACCTCGAGTTCCTGAAACGGTCCATGGGGGATATGGAGGTCGGGTTGATGCGCGCTGGTCTCGGGGTCCTCGAGGGCGTGACCGTCTCGATCCCATCGGAGGTCCTCGCCTCCCACATGGGGGTCTTCGCGACCACGGGGATGGGGAAGTCCAACTTCATGAAGGTCTTCTGCGCGTCGGCCATGCGACGACGTCAGTTCGGACTGCTGATCGTCGACCCCCACGGTGAGTACGTGACCGGGTACCGTGTGAAGGGACGGCGCGTCAAGGGGCTGATCGAGTACACCGCCGCACGGGACGGTCTCTCGGTCTACTCGACCCGTCCGCCCGAGGAGCGGGAGCACTTCGGCCTGAACGAGCTCCGTCTGGAGCATGACAGATCGGAAGAGCACACGTCTGAACTCCAGTCACGGATACCAATCTCGTATG